>Ga0315309_1000937_pt1 | contig 17724 bp, 21 predicted proteins | sample TDP4_MG_FD_203080 | JGI IMG/M metagenome (GOLD analysis project Ga0315309, IMG submission 203080) | Freshwater sediment microbial communities from Lake Towuti, South Sulawesi, Indonesia - TDP4 | ecosystem: Environmental > Aquatic > Freshwater > Lake > Sediment | place: Indonesia: South Sulawesi... | reverse complement strand
GGCGGTGTCGCCATAGAATACCTGTTGCGCGTCAAGGGCATCTCTCCTGTTGCATATGTGGATATGGACGCTCACCACGGTGATGGGGTCTGCTATGAGTTCTACGACAACAAGGAGCTGATCTTCATGGATATACACCAAGATGGTGGATCGCTCTACCCGGGGTCTGGTTTTGCGTATGAGACTGGGGAGGGAGAGGCCGTGGGGACAAAGCTCAACATTCCACTCCCAGCAGGGTCCGGTGACCCAGAATTCAAGAAGGCCTTCGAGATGGCCTTAGGGTTCCTCAACCGGTTCTCACCTCGTTTCATCCTCTTCCAGTGCGGAGCTGACGGCCTTGAGGGAGATCCCCTTACCGGCCTGAGGTATTCGGAAGAAGCTCATAGGTTCGCCGGCACTTTGCTGCACGAGGCCGCGCATAGGCTCTGTGAGGGTAGGTTGGTGGTTCTGGGCGGGGGAGGCTACAGTCCTGATCGTACAGCAAAAGCTTGGCTGCACGTCGTGGAGGCCCTGCTTCAACCCCCCTGAGCAATACAACCCCGTTCGGGTTGGGGCGGCGGAATGTAGAGTAGAGATGAGGCAGCCCGCTGCGTTCAAATGGGCTAGTTCCGAAGAGAACCGGCGGCTGATGGGCCGAATATCGATCGAATAAGGGCACGTCACCGGCTTCTCGGTCGGTAATCTCTTTGCATTTTGCGATAGCGGTAACTGTGGCTATGTCCCGGTCTCCACCTCTTGTTGGGCTTCATGGCATCCCGGAACAGAAGTCAAGCGCGTCGTCACCAGGGTTCCCGTAAAAAGCGACATGGCAACTTGCAGCGGCGTCACTAGGGCTCCCCCAAGCCATATGTACCTAAGGGTTGGCACATCGAATCCATAGATGAACCTGTAGGTCTGACACGGGATGAACAAGAATATCCTGAAGAGTATGTCTGACTCGAGCCCGACAAAAGCTGAGAAGAGAAAACGGAAGATCGGTCGGTCTCGAAACGGTTTAGTGCGCGGCCGTATCGAGACTAGCACAGTGCGGCATATGAGTAGAATGCATGCCAGGTAGGTGTTCCACATCCCCCAGATTGGAAGTTCCCACGCGACCGGCGTTAGAAAGTATGCTGCGAGGAGAGCTGCCTGGTACACAGCAGCACGTCCAAGCCGCTGTCTGTAGACATACCCGGAAATCATTGCTCCAACAGGGGCGCCCATCGTGAACAGAAACTCAGCCGGACCTCGAGGGTTGAAGAAGTGCCCAAGAAGAACACCGATCATAACTGCAAAAGCCCCCTGACGAGGGCCTAGAACTATTCCTGTCAGTGGCTCTGTGATGAACACCCAGCTCATCCAGACACCTGTTTGAAATTGAGGAATCCCCGGGACGGAGTCGAAGACCACGTTCATTGCGGAGAATAGAGCAATCCGCGCGGCGGTGGACGAGGTCTTCGCAGAGAGGATGCTTCGAGTCGATCTGTTTGATGTTTGAGGGGGATAAACACCCACGTCATTCATTGTCGCTTCGCTCCCAGTGCTCTTAGGACCCTCAAGGCGCGACGTCTGGCAAGCCTCAACGACTGGCTACCTGTCTTTCCTCGGGCGAGGACTGAGCAGACCGGCTCTCCCTTCTCGACAAAACTTCCCGGTAGGGGAACATCTCTCAGCCAGTTTTCGTGTGCGAGATTTGGTATCGAGCATCTTTCTGGGGCATACACTATGAGACGGGTGCAAAATGCTGTAGGCTGGACGATCTCAGCCGGCAGTTTTCTATGGAGACAGGCGTCCGCGTGCATCTTGACCACGTTGACTCTCAGAGCTGCCTCCAGACATTCAAGTGTTCCTTGAAACCTCGGGTTGACCTCGATCGCATACGGGCGACCGCCTGGAGCGATAACCAAGTCGACGCCGTTCGACCCAACCAGCGTGAAACGTAGACAAACCCGTTCAGCTATCCGCATACACTCTTTGACGACGTCTTGATGCATGGAAATTGGGACGACGTTTCCGCACCAGCCAAAGACGTGTTGCTGGAAAAGCCTCTGGTCCCCTAGAATCTGCTGGGTTACCGCGAGCGACCTTGCATGGCGAGAGGTTGAAACTACGGAGACGCTGGCGTGTTTCCCCGGGACATATCTCTGCACAAGCACTCGAGTAGACGAGCTTCGGAGCCTGTCGAAGGATTCGATTAGGGCCCTCCTGTTCTTGACAAACTCGATTCTCTCTCCGCCTGAGGTGGACCAAGGCTTCAGCACCACGGGGAATCCGATTCGGGCTGCGGCCGCTTCGGCTTCCTCTCTGTCAACGGTAAACTCGGTTTGGGGGTGTGGTATGCCAAGTCGATCAAGCTCATCGAAGAAGATTTTCTTGTCTCGTACGCGTTTTATGGCATCGGGCGGGTTTCCAAGGATGGGTGTTAACTCATTCAACTCTTCGAGGACATTCGCTGAGTCATCCAGACCCGAAGCCAGGAGCATGAATTGAGGTCGACATTCAGATGCTACTCTTCGAGCTATGTTGAGAAGGCCTCGAGGGCTGTAGCAGGTTTCAATGGTTCCTGAGGATTCTCCCACTCTCTGCTCGATGATCGATTCCGAGTGAATGCAGAGGCTCTTGACGTCGAGGTCGCCGAAGTAATCCACGGCGCAGACTGAGTAGCCCGCTCTCGCTGCAGCCCTTGCTAGGCCGGAGGCATCGAGGCCTATCACCATGATGCGCGGTGAGCGGTGGGGACTGCCCTGGTCCATGACAGGCGCCTCCCGAGGAACGTCAGCAATTGAACATTGAATGCATGTCCTAGGGTATAAGAGATCTTCTCCGACACAATCGAGCTTGGAGCTGCGGCCTTCTCCTCGATCGGCAGAGAACTTTAAGTCTGTGAGCTGAGGCTTGTATCGCGATTGAGGATGCGGCTGCACCTGGGAAAGAAGGGTCTGCGTGTCCTTGGAGTGGCTGAGAGCTTCGCCCGTGAGAAGGGTGATCAAGCCGCTTTGGCAGGGGTGGTGATGAGGGCGGACGGCATCGTGGATGGCTTCTGCCTGGGATCTTGTCGCGTAGGTGGAACGGACTCCACCGAAGGGATCGTTCGGATGTTTCGAGGCCTGGGAAGAGAAGATGTCAATGCCCTCATGCTCAACGGATGTGTCATAAGCTGGTTCAACGTCGTCGATCTAGGTGTCCTCCACGAATCGACTGGTTTAGCAACAATATGCGTCACCTACGACCCGTCTGAAGGGCTCAAGGAGTACTTCGAGGAATACTTTCCGCACGATTGGGAGAGCAGATACTCCACCTACCAAAGGAACGGCGCAAGAACGAGAGTCAAGCTTAGGACGGGACACCATGTGTTCCTGCGCATCTATGGGGTCGAGTTGGAGGAAGGGCTCAGTCTGGTGAATAGGTTCACCATTCATGGCAAGGTGCCTGAGCCCCTAAGGCTGTCGAAGTCTCTCGCTCACTGTTTCTTTAGGACGGTCTTCGCTGCGTCGCGGGAACCCAGTGGCCTCCATGATGACAAGAGCCGAGAGCAAAATGCCTAGGAATGCAGCTGTTCTCAGCCCTGTTTCCTTGTTTCCCTGGTCTTTCAGCTGAAAAACAACCGAGGTGTTTGAGGAGAGGGTAACAACTTTGACGCAGGGTTTTTCGAAGATGCTGCTTCGCTCTATCTGGATGCGGTAGACGGAGCTAGGTACACAAAAGGTGACGTATCCATCTTGGTTCGTGGTGCCCGACGCTGCTATGCTCGGTAGAGAACCATTCTGCACTAGCCTAACAGTTGCGTTCATCAATGGAGTCATCTTGTCGCCCACCACGCGGACCTTTACCGTGACCTTGGTCTTATTCATTGGCGGCGGCTGATATTCGGCGATATACATCTCATCTAGATCAGAGGGAGAGACACCGCCCCGAGGACCCTCCAGCACAGGCGGTGCAACTTCGTCAAGAAGGGCGAATGTGAACAAGAGGGCTAGAGCCCTGGTCAGCATTCCTGTTCGTAGGCTACATTGTCCTGAGCATATAAGCCCCTACGCCAACGTCTGCCAAGGATTCGGCCGAAAAACGATAAATCTCCTAGAATCCTCGATGGCTCGTGGAGTGGGATATGACGCTCCTTTTCGTTGGGCTTGGAGTAGATGGGGTGAACGGGGTGACGCTGGAGGCCTTGCGCGCCATCAGGGAATCGGGCCTCGTCCTTCTAGACACGTACACAAGTCGTGTTGCTGATGATTTGCGAAGGGAACTGGAGGAGAAGTCAGGAAGAGAGATCATGGAAGCTGGAAGAAGCCTGTTGGAGGAGCAACAGAGAGATGTTGTGGAGAAGGCTCGATCTGCGAACGTTGTTGTACTTGTTCCTGGAGATCCTTTCGCAGCCACGACCCATGTCTCGCTCAGGCTTCTAGCTGCCAGGATGGGTGTTCAGGCACTGCTGCTTCACGGTGTGTCGATCTTCTCAAGCGCTCCTAGCGCCAGCGGGCTCCAGTCGTACAAGTTCGGCCGCACAGTAACGATCCCCAAGACTGAAGACTTAGATCTGGTTCACTCAGCCTACTTGGGGATCAAGGAGAACTCGGCGAGAGGTCTGCACACCTTGGTTCTTCTCGACACGAAGGATGGTGGCCTGTCCATACAAGACGCTCTTCAGATGCTTCTCGTGCTAGAGGAGAGGAAGAGGAGACGTGTGGTGAGGCCGGACATGCTGACTGTTGGCCTAGCAAGGGTTGGATATCCCGATGTGAAGGTTGCAGCGGGATCCCTGGAGGAGATCAGACTTCGGACCTTTCCGCCGCCGCCTCACTGCGTGGTGTTTCCCGGAGACCTCCACTTCGCAGAGGAGGAAGCCCTGGTTCTCATCGCAGGTGCCCCTGAAATATTGGTCAAGGAGCATCGTGCCAGAGGTGAAGTCGCTGAGAGGGCGGGCAAATACGTCGACAAAACGGAGGCGGTTCTGGGGAAGATAGGCTTGAAAGACCTGCCCATGTTGCTCAGCCGAGAAGACGTTGAGAGGGTGACTTCCCAAGCGAGCAACTATCTTGAGGACACGAGGCATTTTCTCACCGCCGGGGATGCTGAAACAGCCCTGGCATCCGTCTCCTACTCCGAGGGACTGCTCGACGCGCTAAGGCTATTAGGCCTGGCGAGATTCAGTTGGTAGACAGGAGGGTTATCGAGGATGGTTCGAACGGTCTTGGCTTCAGGCGTGTTCGATCTGCTCCACCCCGGCCACGTGGTATACCTCTCTGAAGCAAAAAGAGCCGGGGGCAAGAATGCTAGGCTGATAGTGGTTGTGGCGAGAGACGCAACCGTCAGGAAAGTCCGAAACAGGGAGCCCGTGTTCAACGAGGAGGCTAGAAGAATACTCGTCGAATCACTCAAACCGGTTGACGAAGCAATCCTGGGGAGCGAGCCGTTCTCCTTCGAGAAAATCGTGCGTAAGGTTAGGCCGGGCATCGTGGCGTTTGGTTACGACCAAGAGAACTGGATGAGGGACTTTCTGAAGGCAAAGAAAGGGATGAAATGGAAAACCAAGGCCGTGAAGATAAGGGAGTTTAGGAGCAGCCCCATTCACAGCAGTTCAGCTGCTGTCCAGAAGATTCTCAAGAAGAACGCTTGGAGGAAAACTGGCAGATAGGGTCACTCGATCTCCGTCCTTCAACCCAAGCGTCTCGCGCAGCGAGTTCCTGGCCATGACCTCAACGACTGAAGACTCGTAATGCGTCCTCTCCGAGAAGACCACAACGCAATCCACAGCCCTGTTCAGCAGGGCTTGCAAGCACTTCGCGGCTCCGTAGGTCCTCCTCTCGTCGCTGAACCCCTCTATCTCTACGGGAGCCATCTTCTCCATGAGTAATCTATTGTCTATGGAGCTCCTGTCAAGTAACCTTATGTTCAGAGTGCCGGGGTATGGTCTGTAGCCGAACTTCTTCTCGAATTGCTGGAGGTAGCCCTTGAGGCCGGTGTAGTATGAACCCTCACCCATCCCTGAGAACACTCGTCCCTCGAGAACGAGTTTAGCGGGCATCTCGAAAACTCCTTTGTACTCAGCATAGACTTCCCTTAGCGCCCTGAGCCCCTTAGGAGTCAACTTCACGTGGCTCCTTCTCCCGCTCTTCTTCCTGTCGATGGAACCGCCTCTCTCCAGGCTCCTCAGATGCCTCGAGGCTGATTGCTGTGACATCCCTAGTTCCTGTGCCAGCGAAGATGTGGTCGCTTCAACAGCTTTGACGTAGGAGGCCTTCCTAGCCAGGAGGAGAAGAAGGCGCTCCTTAGGTCCGCATAACCCTTCTCTCACTCTCTTTCACCTCGACGCGCGCTGTCTGCCAGCAGAGATGCGGCGGCCTTGTGAGCCAGCCGTATCGGAAGAGGCAGTCTGCCTCCATCGATTGTGAGGGCCACTAACTCAGTAGCTCGCTTGAGGGAGATCATGTTTCCCACGCTCACGTAGAGGGGTCCCTTCGGTGTTTGGACCATGTTGGCCGCTATCTTTCCCTCACCATCTAAGACCCGTTTTTCTCCTCCGCACGACACGATCATGTATCCTTCGAGCAACCTCGAGGCCACGCCTATGCAAGGAATCTTTTCCACGACGCCCACATGGGTGGCGAGTCCACAGCGTCTAGGGTGGGCCAGGCCGTGGCCGTTTACCATTAACACATCTGGCCGGGTTGTGAGCCGGCGAAGCACGGCGAATATGAAGCGTGCCTCCCTGAATGCGAGGAAAGTGGGAATGTATGGAAAGTCAACAGGTCCCAGAAAGACCCGTGAATCCTCTTCACAGCGATCCTTCATGGAAATCACGACGACCGCTGCGGCGCCGTTCTTCGAGTTGTACGCCACGTCGGCTCCGGCCACTAGTTCTGGGTCTTCCCCAAGAACATCCTCCTCGACTACCTTTGACGCCAGCATGGCCTGAGCTCTTGCAGCTTTGAGGGCTGAGAAACCCTCAGGAACGGTGGGTCGCCACCGTGTATTCCAGAGCCTCTCTTCGGGAGCAGGCAAGGGGTACTCCAATCCTTCAGGGCATTCACGAAGCGGCGAGGCCGTGTTTCTTTCCAGAGCTCTTCTCCACCCCTTCCAACATGCCCTCGATTCGAGCCCTCCGGTATTCCATCGTAACGTCGCCACGGGTGTGTTCAACCAGAGCTCTCGCCTGATCGCATTTTCTGCGGAGACCCCATGTACTGGGTGCAGCGTGCAGGGTGATCATTAGCTCGTCGTAGATCTTCTCCATTGTTTCGAAGTCATTGATCGCCTTTGCCAGTTCGCCTCTCCTAATGTTCTCCAGGCATGATCTCCTCAACTCTCCGCAGAAGTCCGCCAATCCAAGGACGTAGGCACCTCTCGGAGCTCGTATCTTTGTCGGCGGGAGAACCTTCCCGGTCCTCACATATTCACGCAGAAGCTTTGCTTCACAGTATTCCTGATAGGCTTGGTTTATCAAGCCATGGTACCAGAGCTCCCTGTCTCGGCGACTGGCTTGCTTCGCAAGAGAAAGAAAGCGCTCGACCTCGGCGATCAGGTGATCAGCTTCCTTGAGCATTCCTCGATGGAGTGATATGATCGCGGCGCCGGATTCTTGGATAGCTCTCCTCCCCAGCCTCAGAACTTCTTCTCGAGCGTCGGCCTTCGCCGACAGGTTTTTCCTAAGCTTTTCCATAGCCTTGTCGAAACTCATCCCATACTCGCCTATCAGCCGAGCCTTATCGGCTTTTCGAGCCTGCTGAGAAGAGCAACGCGGCTCTCCCTCTGCTGGTCGATGAGGCTGTAGCCGGTTAACCGGCTCAGCTCTAAGGCAAACGCCGCGATCTCCCCATGGGTAGGCATGTTTTGGAAGCCCATTCTTCCAGTCGAGTACCCTACGTGCATGTAGGCTTTAGCCTCAACGTAGGTAGCCTCCGAGGAGAGGATCAGCTTGGAGTATGCTTCGGGCATCAGCATGTTCAGGCCCTTGGCAAGGGTTAGGCGAATGACGGTAGGGCAGGAGAAACTGCTGAGGATATCCAATGTTGCCTTGAGGCTCTTCCACCCGTCTTTGACCAATGGGTTACATACTCCTTGGTAAATCCCCTCAGAGGGGGCTGCGACGGTCACATAGAGCTGGGTCGGTTCCGTCGCTAGACCAGCCAAAGCGTTAGGCTTCGTGCCGTTCGTGACCAAGAAAGAGGTCAGCCCTCTCCGACGAAAACAATCTATCAGGGAGCCCAGGTCTGGGTAAAGTGTCGGCTCACCGGCCAGGCTTATCGCAACATGTCGAGGGTCACAAGCTTCTTCATGCCGTCGACGTGGAACCATCGGGTTACCCTTATACCCCGATACTAGTCGCCTCTGCTCCTCTATAGCGGCCGCCACGATCTGCTCGGGGTCGTCCGGGGTCTTAAGCTGAAGTTCGTTCCAGGCGGCCCCGACGTCACCGGGCTGCATTCTCCAGCAGAAGACACACCGCTGTGTGCAGTGGAAGGGCGACGGTGAGAACTGAACGCAGCGATGGGAACTTATGCCGTAGAACATCTGCTTGTAGCAAGCCTTGCCGTTTACCAGGCTTTCATGCAGCCATCTGCAGGCCTTGACCGCAGCGAGATTTCCGATGAAGTGATATCGTTGCTTGGCTAGTCTCCTCTTCAGCTCGGTTATCGTCTTGCCTTCATCGATGGCGGCGCACAGCTTCAAGCCTGGACGCCAACTGTCTCGTCTCGCTCCAAGCCTTGTGAAGTGAAAAGCATCAAGTCAATACCGTTGCCGCTGGCGGTGTCCCTGCTTACGGATGTTCTAACGGTTTTCACCGCAAGATCAAATAACTGATCCTTGCCCAGATCGTCCTCGTAGTCTGCTTCCAGAACGCCTATGGCGACTTCAGCGCCAGTTCCAACCGCTGCATAGTCATCTTCGATCAGGGAGCCCAAAGGGTCCAACACCAAGACATGTGCCCCTCGATCATCAACACCCCCCACAATCGTTTCAGCAAGGTAAGGGTAGTATCTCTGTCCAAACAGGTGGTTAGACAGGATCTTCCCGATCGTTTGGACTGAGGGCTCTCTCTTCATTTCAAGCTTGTAGAGGTTAACAGCTGCAATGGCGTCGCGAACGAGCACCTGCATATCCGCGACCATGCCGGCGCAGGCTGCTCCGGTGCGATCGGTAACCTTGAAGACCTTCCTAACATTCTTGCTGACGACGAAGTAACCATAGGATAGCCTCTTCTCGGACGCGATGACCACACCTGAAGGTGAGCGTATCCCTATCGTCGTGGCCCCGGGAAACGGAAATGGAAGAGCAGACATACCTCGGATCCCTTTGACGTGTACGCCATAGCAAAATACCTCCGTAGATAAGTGTTTGCGGGGGTGTCTAGGGACGCAGCCCTTCGAGCAGCTTCCTCAAGTGCCGAGGGCGCAGGAGCTACTGGAGCAAGCCTTCAGGAAAGCCAGAGAGAAAGCCGCCTCGGTCGGAGTCTTCCAGAGGGGGCAGAGGCCTCGCCTGAAGGAAGAGGCAAGGGTGAAAGCAGCCGGAGGGTTAGTTTCCCGGAAGCTTCACGCCCTCCTGAGGCAGACACCAAGAATCGAGGAGGTTCATCCCTTCTACCGAGACGTTCTAGACACGATGGTTGGCATTGACCAGTTCAAGAAGGACATGGGAGCGATCAGATGGGCCTTGGAAAGGACGGAATCCCTGCAGCGGATACATCTCCGAGAGCTGCGACGCATCCGTCGAGGCCACGCGTCGGTCAGGAAGAGCTACTTCGGGAGGCTGGCCTCCGTGCTGAAGCAGGTAGACCCACAGCTGGACGAGCTCGGAAGAGCCCGACCCGCTCTCAGAAAGTTGCCGGACATAGATTTTGACAAACCGTGCCTGCTGGTGTGCGGGCCGTCGAACACAGGCAAGTCGAGCCTGGTCAGAAGAATATCTTCAGCCAAGCCTCGGATCGCCGCCTATCCCTTCACCACAAAGCAAGTTAACGTCGGCCACAGAGATACAGGAGGCAGGGTCTTGCAGATACTTGATACACCAGGGCTTCTGGACAGGCCCCTCTCAAAGAGGAACCCCATAGAGCTTAGGGCGATAATCGCGCTTGAAAACCTAGGGGACTTGGCGGTCTTTCTCTTCGATCCAAGCGAGGCCTGCGGCCTTCCCATAGAGATGCAGATGTCCATCTACCACAGCGTGGCCAACTCGCTTAGGAAAGACACTCGACTGCTGGTGGCTGCTAACAAGATCGACTTGTCTCCTAGGGAGAACCTCGAGAAGCTCGACAGAACGCTGAATCAGCCGGCCATCAGGATTAGCTGCCTCACGGGTGAGGGAATAGAGGAGCTTCTCGATTGCATGTCGGATGCGCTTGCGGCCATGAACAGGGAGAGCGAGGAGAAGCTCGAATGAACGAGTTCATCTCAATAGACGGTAGCCATGGGAGTGGAGGGGGCCAGATCCTCAGAGTCGCATTGGCTCTGTCGGCCCTAACGCTCAAGCCAGTGGAGGTCTCTAACGTCAGGGCGAAGCGGACAAACCCCGGGCTTAGGCCTCAGCACCTAGCAGCGGTGGAATCAGTTTCGAAGCTAACCTCAGCTAGAGCCACGGGTCTTCACGTGGGCTCGAGAAGGGTCAGCTTCAACCCAACACGCATATCGAGTGGGTCAATGCGGTTCGACATTGGAACCGCGGGCTCCACAACTCTCGTGCTCCAGGCGCTCGTACCTCCCATGTGCTTCGCGTCTGGCACCGTCGAAACCAGCCTTGTAGGGGGAACCAACAACCCCATGGCTCCCCCCGTCGAGTTTCTCCAGTGGGTCCTGCAACCAGCTCTGGCCAAGATGGGGTGCAGGCTTGAAGTCGACCTTCTTAGAAGAGGGTTCTACCCCGTGGGCAAAGGAGAGCTGAGAGCTCGCTGCTATCCCATAGTCAAACTCAAACCCGTTCAGATCACGGAGTTTGGAAGACTGGAAGAGATCACGGGTCTCGTGTACAGCTCCAGGCTCCCCGGCCACATCCCGAGAAGAATAGCAGCAAGTGCGAAAGAGCATCTGGCAAAATCCCGTCTCCCGGACGCCGCCATCGAGATCGAGGAAATGCAGCCGGGTGATCCTAGGTGTTCACAAAGCCCGGGGTGCGGGATCAGCTTGGTCGCTCATCTCACCTCTGGCGCTGTCCTCTCAGGGGACAGCCTGGGACGCCCCGGCAAGGCATCTGAAGTCGTGGGCCGAGAGGCGGCGCAAAGACTCTTGGAACAACTCAGAACCCAGAAACCGGTGGACAGTCACCTGGGAGACCAACTAGTAGTCTACATGGCGGCAGCCGACGGCACGTCCCGAATAGAGGTGACCGAACTCACAGCCCATGCACTAACCTCCATCTACGTAGCCGAACAAATGACCGGGGCAAGCTTCTCTGTTGAGGGTGAGGAGGGAACCTCAGGACTCATCAGCTGCCAAGGTGTAGGCCTCAAGAACACGACCCTCCAAACACCCCCTAGTGGGGTTGGGGACCGAGAAAGCCAAAAGAGAAATACCTCATAGCGGCAGGGTGATCCATGGGTTGCAAGGTGGGGCCCGAATAACTTCGGGGGCAAGCGAAGCTTCATGATTCGAGGACTGTTCCTGGGCAAGTTTCAGCCCTTCCACATCGGGCATCTTGAGGTCGCAAAGATCATTCTTCAAGAGGTCGATGAGATCGTTCTAGCGATTGGGAGTGCTCAATTCAGCTACACCCCTGAGAACCCCTTCACAGCTGGGGAGAGAATAGAGATCGCTAGACGAAGCCTCTTGGACGGAGGCGTTGACTTGAGGCGCTGTCTGATCGTGCCGGTCCCCGATGTTGGCACACACTCTATCTGGGTCTCCTACGTGAAGACTTTCTGCCCTAAGTTCGACGTGGTATACTCCAACAATAACTTGGTGAGAACACTGTTCATCGACGCTGGCTATCAGGTTAACCCCTCCCCCCTCTTCAACAGAGAACTTTACTCCTCGGCGGAGATCCGAAGGCGCATGAGAGAGAAGATGGACTGGAGAAGTCTCGTTTCCGAAAGCGCTGCCGTCTACTTGGGGGAGATAGATGCGGAGACTAGACTCTCGGAGATAGGGGTTCCTACTCAGGAAGAACACACTCCCTAGCTGAACCTCAGCCAAGCATGCACGGATTGAAAACCGTGAAGGCTAGTCTGTGCCAGCCGGCGTGGTTCGAGCTCTCGCTTCAGCCTTGAAACTCAGGGTCTCAGCAGCGCTGCCACGGTTGACAGTGGTCTCAAGATATCTTGTCCGTTCCTCAGATGACTATCACCGAGGACTGCGGGATCGGCTTCGATCGGTCGATCATCGACCACATGCCTCACATCCAGGCTCGCTCCTCGCCCTACTCAGTTCATCGGCGCCCTAATCCACGGTTGTGACCCTCAGTTTTCTCCCGCTCCTTGTCATCAACATCCTTGCCGCGTTTCCCTGGTTCGCCGCTATCTCGAGGAGGCCATGGCTCCCTATGAGAGCAAGGAGTTTCCTCTTTCCAACATCCGAATACGTCGAGCAGAAATGCATTCTGAAGACTCTTGAGCCTGCCCTGACGCGGATCAAGGAGCCCCGCTTCATGCCAGCCTTCGACAAGGATACCGAGTCGACGTTGGTTATGATGTTGCCGAACCCATCGATGTGGAGAACCTCGCAGACAATCCCATCGTCCATTAGCCGAGGCTCCGCGGCAGGAAGCTCGACGATTCTCTCGGCGAAGTGACCGAACTCCTCCAGAGGAACGCCTCTGGCCAAATGAGCGGACACCGGAGCGAAGAGGTCGCGACCGTCGAAGGTCCTAGAGCGCTGGGGGAGCATGTACTTCTCATTCTCCACCTCCACAATGCGCTTCACTCCCTCAACCCGCGCAGCGAGGGACAGGAGCCCATTGTCAGGACCAACCAGAAAGCTTCGCTCGGTCTCAACTATCAGGGCTCTACGCGGTGAACCGACCCCAGGATCGACCACCGCGAGGTGGATGGTCCCAACGGGGAAATAGGGCGTTGAGCTTCTGAGGAGAAAAGCTGCATACCTAACATTGAACCTGGGTACATCGTGTGTTACGTCCACTATTCTTACTGTGGGGATGATCCCAAGGATGACTCCCCTCATTACCCCCACGTAGGCGTCTCTTGTCCCGAAGTCGGTTAGCAACGTGATGATGTTGCTGAGCGTACTAACCCCTCTCCCGTTTCGAGGCATCAACCAATGCTCCCGTCCCCAGCGTATACAAAGGTCTTAAGGATTTGTTTGTTGCCTCCAAGGGATGGATCGGTAGCTGTCAATCATCGCTGGGATGAGGGACGCCGACGCGATCAAATGAAGAGACCCACAACTGCATAGCATATATAGCGCCGGAAAACCACCTCACCACACTCCACAGTAGAGCGGCAACGAAGATGTCACAGAAAACGGTCAAGGCATTGGTAGCCGGCGGCAAGGCAACAGGGGGGCCACCCTTGGGTCCCGCGCTTGCACCTCTGGGAGTGAACGTGCTCGCAGTCGTTGAGAAGATAAACGAACAGACCAAAGACTTTCTCGGAATGCGTGTGCCTGTCACCGTTACGGTGGATACCGAGACGAAGAATTTTTGGATCGAGGTGGGGACGCCGACGGTTTCGGCTTTGGTGGCGAAGGAGATTTCCAAGGAGAAGGGCTCTGCCAGTGCCGGGAAGGATTTTGTGGGTAACCTTTCAATGGAACAGGTGGTTAGGCTAGCCAAGGCCAAGCGAGACCAGATGCTTGCTAGGACGTTGAAGGGTGCGGTGGCGGAGGTGGTGGGTGCGTGCGTGAGCATGGGCGTCACCGTTGAGGGCGAGAATCCCAAGCAGGTTGCCCGTGACATTAAGCAGGGGAAATATGACAAAGTGCTGGGGGAAAGCTAGTCGTGTCGATTCGCACAGAGGCTTTTGTGAAAGCGGTTCAGGCCGCCAGAACAGGGATGAAGAAGAGGAATTTTAGCCAATCCTTTGAACTCATACTCAATGTCAAGGGACTAGATGTCAGCAAGCCGGAGAAGAGGTTCACCGAACAGATCGAGCTTCCAAATGGCTTGGTCGAGAGTAGGAGAAAGATCTGTGTGATCGCAACCGGCGACACCGCTCTACGGGCCAGCAAGACCGACGGAGTCGACCGCGTCCTCGGCAGGGATGAGGTTGAGTCCTTGGTGGGTAACAAGAAGGAGGCTAAACGGCTGGCATCGGGATACGATCACTTCCTAGTGGACACGCCTGTAATGGGCTCAGCCGCCAGGGCGCTCGGAGCAGCCCTCGGGTCAAGGGGAAAGCGACCTGTACCGATCACGCCGGGACAGGATCTAGGAGACCTCGTCAGGAAGTACGCCAAGACCGTGACGATGCAGCTTAGGAAGACAACCCAGCTGAGCTGCATAATCGGAACCGAGAAGATGAAAGACGAGGATGTGGCTGGAAACGCGGAAGCAGTTGCGAGACGAGTCGCGGATAAGCTGGAGAAGAGGTTCAAGAACATCGGCTCAATCTACATAAAGACAACTATGGGTTCACCTGTCAAAGTCGCTATGCCGGGGGGAAAGTGATGCAAAAGCAGGCAGGAAGAACTCAGAAGAGCCATGAGGTTGACAGGCTAGCGCAGGCAATCTCGGAAAACCCAACCGTCCTGTCCTTCCGTCTGCAGAAGGTCAGATCCAACCTTCTTCATCAATTGAGGAAAAAACTGAGAGGGCAGGGTAATATGGTTGTCTGCAAGAAGACACTGTTCTCGAGAGCCGCTGACAAAGCCGGCAAGCCAAACTTGAAGAAGCTCGTTGAAGATGAGAAGGAGCCGATTGGCTTCATCTTCACAGATCAGAATCCATTCAAGGTAACCATAATGCTGGAGAAGAACAAGGTGCTCATGCACGCGAAAGCTGGAGACAAAGCAGACATAGAAGTGATAATTCCTGAATCCAACACAGGTCTCAGCCCGGGACCTGTTCTCAGCGACTTCGGAAAACTGAAGATACCGACCAAGATCGAAGGGGGCAACATCTGGATAGCAAAGGACACACTCGTAGCGGAGGAGGGAGAAGTCATCTCCCCCGCCCTCGCAAGCCTTCTCGCCAAACTAGACATAAGAACCATCAGAAGAGGGCTGGAGACCATAGCGGCCTTCGACGGCGACACCTTGATCCCGAGCTCGATGCTGAGTATAGATCTAGAGGCATACAGAAGAGGCCTGATCCAAGCCGCGTCTGAAGCCTTCAATCTCAGCGTAAACTCAACCTACCCCACCCTCGAGAACATAGCCGCGCTGATCTCAACAGCTGCGAGGCAGGCTCTGGTGCTAGGCGTCACCGCAAGCTACCCGTCACCCAACACTGCCTCGGAGATCCTCCGCCGCGCTCAAAGAGCGGCGCAAGCCCTATGCTTGGTGGTAGAAGCCAGAGCCCAGCCCAAACGATCGGCCGAGGCGGCTTCAGTAACCGAGGCAAAAAGTTAAGAACAGGAAAGAAAGTGGATACCAGTAACCAAGGGGACAAGACAAATGGAGTACATCTACGCAGCCCTACTCCTTCACAAAGCCGGAAAAGAAATCAATGAAGAGGCCGTCAAGAAGGTCATAGAAGCCTCCGGCATCGGCTACAACGAAGCCAAGAGCAAGGCGCTCGTCGCCGCGCTCTCAGAAGTCAACATAGACGAAGCCCTAAAAACAGCCTTGGCAGCAGCCCCAACAGCAGCGACACCCGCGACCACCGCAACGGCGCCAGCTGAAACTAAGAAGCCAAAGAAGGAAGAAGAGAAAGAGGAAAAGAAGGAAGAGGAGGCGTTGGCTGGGCTCTCAGCGCTGTTCGGGTAGGACGCTATCTTCGCGTTTGCCTTAGGTCCGCCGACGAAGACTGTCTCAAGGGGCTGGAGTCATTTGATCGATCGCTAATGACTATGATGACGGGGCATTATTCATGTTGGTTTAATATCTCGTTTCATGTGTTGGGCTCCTCTCCAATTCGATCAATGTGCCATTGGTTCTGTGTCACAGTGTCGATCGATCGATGTGCAGAAGGCTCAGAAATTCACGGCGCCAATTGATCGATCGAGACGAGTTTGGCGCACTAAAAGCTTAATTAGAGAAATTGTCATGACAGCGTTTGTGGAAGACCGATGTACACCATCAGAATAGGGTTTGTCCCGCTGCATAGAGAGGTGTTTGATGAGGAATGGGCAGTTGAATTGCGGAAGCGCACCATCAAAGCCCTCTCCATGATCAAGGGCTTGGAACTGGTTGTACCGGAGAAAGATCTGACCAAGAATGGATTGGTTAGAAGCGAAGAGGATGCTGAAAATGTGATTCGACTATTCGAAGATAGGAAAGTCAGCGGCGTGATGTTAGGCACCATGACCTTTGGCGATGAAATCTCCGCCATAAGATTCGGCGAAGCATTTCCCAAACACCCCATCCTGTTGTTTGGAACCAAGGAAGGGCCATTCACGCCGGATGGTAGAAGAAAATCGGACTCATTCTGTGGGACACTGTCTGTCTCTTCTGGGCTTCATCGTCGCGGAATACCTTTCCTTTTTGCCGGGATGGTGTTTCCAGAGGAAGAAGAATTTTTGACTGCCGTGGAGAACTTCGTGAAAACGTGTTCGATCATCAAAGGATTTCAAGGTGCGAGGATAGGGCTCATAGGCCCCAGACCAGAGACTTTCGAAACATGCGCATTCAATGAAGTCACGCTGATGAATAACTTTCAGCAAAGAATAGTGCAAGTTTCACTGGCGCATGTGTTTGCCGTCGCTGATAGCATAGGCGACAGGGAGCCGGAAGTGTCAGAGATCGTGGAGCAAATGAAAAGACAGTCTGATACTTCTTTTGTGAGCGAAGAGACTCTAAGGAAGATGGCTAAGCTAGAAATCGTTCTAAGAAGGATAGCTGAAGAAAAGAAGTTGGCTGCGATGGGGGTGAGGTGCTGGAACGAGATGCAGGAAGTGTACGGTATCTCACCATGCTATGTCATGGGCAGATTAACCGACACGGGCATCATGAGCTCGTGTGAGGTGGACGTGCATGGCGCATTGACGATGCTAATTCAGTATCTGGCTTCCTTAAGGAGCGCGCTACCTCATTTCATAGACTGGACAATACAACATCAAGAGAGGGAAAATGTCTTCCTCGCCTGGCACTGTGGTAACGCGCCGCCGTCTCTATGTGAAGATGCAAGAATAGTTCTGAGGGATCAAAGCGTCTTAGGTAGAGTTTTGGGCCTTGAGAGGAGTCAGGGAACGGCTGAGTTTCAAGTTAGACCTGGGGAGGTAACTATCTGTCGTCTCGTCGAGTATGATGGCAAATTCAAGATGCTAATAACTAGGGGTAGGATAGTCAGAAGCGAAGAGGAGCTGAGGGGCTCTTGGAGTTGGGTAGAAGTCCAAGACCTCGACAAGCTATACAGAACACTGGTTGAGGAAGGGTTCATTCACCATGCCAGCATGGTGCATGGAGACCATGTCGAGCCAATCAAAGACGCGTGCAAACTCCTTGGCATAGAGGCGGTCATTGTTTAGAGCGATTCGGATAACTTCACCGTGTTCTCAGTCTCCTTAACGGGTTCGTTCGATCATCTAGCCCCGTGAGCGTTGGTCGGTTTCGAGGAATCTGAGCGGATATCTCCCAAACTTGTGTATGGCTTCAACCATTGCGAGGATGTTTTCCACCGGTACATCTGGAAGGATGGTGTGGGTTGGAGCGAAAATCAGTCCTCCTCCCTGGCCAACGGTCATCATTCTTCGGAGAATTTCTT
>Ga0315309_1000936_pt1 | contig 17725 bp, 14 predicted proteins | sample TDP4_MG_FD_203080 | JGI IMG/M metagenome (GOLD analysis project Ga0315309, IMG submission 203080) | Freshwater sediment microbial communities from Lake Towuti, South Sulawesi, Indonesia - TDP4 | ecosystem: Environmental > Aquatic > Freshwater > Lake > Sediment | place: Indonesia: South Sulawesi... | reverse complement strand
AAACGATTCAGCATGGAGAATTATATGAAACAATTGTACGAAGCTTATTCTAAGGTCCTTTGAATTCAGAAACAGAGGGGATCAGAGATAAAAAAATGCCAAGAATTGGTTTTTTAGAAAAATTGGAAAGGGAGAAATTAGATGAAGAAGGCTTTGATCACCGGCATTACAGGTCAGGATGGTAGTTATCTTGCGGAACTTCTTCTTGAAAAAGGGTATGAAGTTCATAGTATCGTGAGGCGTGCAGCCATAGAAGATCCAGAACATCGTATGTCGAGAATTCTTCATATCCTGGATCGAATTACCATCCATCCAGGATCTGTCGAGAGTTATCCGAGTATCTTTAATGTTGTGAAAGAAGTCGAGCCGGATGAATGTTACCATCTTGCTGCCCAGAGTTTTGTCGCCTATTCCTTTAGCGATGAGTTCTCAACGCTTTTGACCAATATCAATGGCACCCATCATATCCTTTCAGCCATAAAAGAAGTTGTTCCGAAGTGCCGGTTCTACTTTGCTGCTTCCAGTGAAATGTTTGGAAATGCAGAGGAATCACCCCAGAATGAGAATACTAAATTTATGCCGAGATCTGCTTACGGCATTTCTAAACTCACGGGGTATCACCTCGTCAGAAATTATCGGGAGGCCTATGGGTTATTCGCCGTCAACGGCATTCTCTTTAATCACGAATCTCCCCGAAGGGGTTTCGAATTTGTCACACGAAAAATATCGTCTCACGCCGCAAAAATCAAACTTGGATTGGCAAAGGAACTCAAACTGGGGAACCTGGATGCCAGAAGAGACTGGGGCCACGCCAAGGATTATGTGAGGGCAATGTGGATGATGTTGCAGGCGGATGCTCCTGACGACTATGTCATCGGTACAGGTGAGAGCCATTCCGTCAGGGAATTTGTCAAGATTGTATTTGATTATTTGGGATTAGACTATAGGGGCTTCGTCATTACGGATGAGATGTATTACAGACCAGCTGAAATCTACAATCTTGTAGCAGATGCGTCCAAAGCCAGATCAAAGCTTGGATGGAACTCCAATTATCGTTTTATCGATCTTGTGCAAGAGATGGTCGAAAGCGACCTGAGGCTCTTCGGTAGGAATCGTGATGTGGTTAGCGAAAAGAGAATATAATTTTCCATGGCAGCTATGTCACCATTGCCTGAGGCAGGCACGACCGATGAAGATGGTCTTTAGGTTAAGGTTAGGAAGCCCGTTTGGGTCAGGTTATGGGGTTAAGGCTAAAGATTTTTTTGACCAACGACTTAACCCATCAACAAAACTGGCATCTTTACCCTCACCCTTGGACTAAAGACTTTAATTTCTACTTAAGAGGGGATAACTATTTGATGAGGGTGGCTATTGTCCATGATTGGCTTACGGGTATGAGAGGAGGGGAGCGTTGTCTTGAGGTCTTCTGTGAACTCTTCCCTCAAGCCGACCTTTACACCCTTTTGCATATCCCAGGTTCAGTATCATCCCTCATCGAAAAGATGGTCATTAAGCCCTCCTTCATTCAGAACCTCCCTTTTGCAAAAAACAGGTACCGAAGATATCTGCCTTTGTTTCCGATGGCCATAGAAAGTTTCAACTTGAAGGGGTACGATCTGATCCTGAGCTGCAGCCACTGCGTGGCCAAAGGGATCATTCCCCCACCGGACGCTCTGCATATTTCCTACGTGCTGACACCGATGCGATACGCATGGGATATGTATGTGGAATATTTCGGGGGAAACAGGAATAGAATGATTCGGCTTTTCATCCATTATCTGAGGATGTGGGATGTGACATCGAGCCAGCGGGTGGACCATTTCTTATGCATATCCAAGCATGTAGAGAATCGGATAAAGAAGTTCTACCGGAGGGAGGCTGAAATCATCCATCCTCCCGTAGATATGAAACGATTTAAACTCCAAGATAAGAAAGAGAATTTTTTTCTTATCGTCTCTTCCTTCGCCCCTTATAAAAGAATTGATCTGGCCATAGAGGCTTTCAATCGATTGGGCTATCCCCTAAAAATTATTGGATTTGGTCCCGAGGAGAAGGGACTCAGATCGATCGCTCGGTCGAATGTGGAGTTTTTGGGATGGCAACCCGATGACGTCGTTTCAGATTGCTATTCAAATTGCCGTGCTCTGATCTTTCCTGGCGAAGAAGATTTTGGGATCGTTCCTTTGGAGGCGATGGCCTCCGGGAAGGCGGTGGTTGCTTATGGAAGGGGCGGGGCATTAGAAACGATCATCTCATACGATCAACGAGGCAAGGTGGAGCGGGATGCTCCAACAGGCCTATTTTTTTACGAACCAAATGTTGATTCACTCGTTGATGCGGTCGAAAGGTTCATTAGGGTCGAAAGGGAATTCGATCCCTTGGCAATCAGGAATCATACACTGAAATGGGATACGGAGGTTTTCAAAGAGAAGATTAAAAAGAATATTTCAGAGAAGATGGAATCAAGATGCTGAAGAAGCATGCCCAGTTCTTCCAGTCATTGTTTATTATCTCAGACTTGTTTGTTATCTCCCTTGCCTGGATCTTTTCTTACTTTCTAAGATTTTACACAAGCCTGATCAGGGCTCCAATATTAGGAACTCCTCCTTTTCTGACTTACGTAGAGTTTTTGTTGCCATTGTGGGTGATATGGGGACTGCTTTCAATAAAAATGCATCTGTACCATCCCCGGAGGATTGAGCATTTTTCAAAGGAGATTTTAGATATCGGGAAGAGCCTGACACTCGCTCTTTTCCTTTTGGTCGCGGTAACCTATCTTCTTAAGAGATTCGAGTTTTCCAGATTGGCATTCTTTTACTTTTGGGTGATAGGCCTTTTAGGACTCACTTCGGCACGGTATTTTGTCAGGAAGATCCTGAAGATTGTCCGCAAGCGAGGATATAACCAACGGTTTGCTCTTATTGCCGGGACAGGAGAGCTGGGACGAAAAATCTTAGAGAAGGTTGAGTTATACCCCGAATTGGGAATACAGGTGATCGGTTATTTGACACGGGGGGCGGAGGAACTTGGAAATAGGGTGGAGAATGTCCCAATCTTGGGGGTTTACGATGACGTCGACCGGATCATGAATGAAAATAAGGTGGATATCTTTTTTATTGCCCTCCCCATCCATGAATATGCTTACCTGGAGAGCCTCATTAAGAAGATTCAGGGCCATTTAGCAGATGTGAAGGTGGTACCCGGAGCCTTTGAATTCTTAGGCTTAAGAGGGGGGATCGATGAGTTGGATGACCTTCCCATTGTGAGCCTCCAAAGTTCGCCTCTCTATGGGTGGAGCAGTGTATTGAAGAGGATATTCGATCTCATATTGGGAGGCCTCATATTGGTGTTTGCATTTCCCATCATGGCCATCATCGGTTTCTTAGTTAAATTGACCTCAGAAGGCCCCATCTTTTACCGACAGGAACGGATTGGCATGGATGGTCATTCCCTTCAAATGCTCAAATTTAGGACAATGAGAGCGGATGCGGAAAAAGAGACAGGCCCTGTTTGGGCGAAAGAAAAAGATCCAAGGAGGACGAAACTGGGCACCTTCTTAAGAAAGACAAGCCTCGATGAGCTTCCTCAACTACTGAATGTGATGAAGGGAGAGATGAGTCTGGTCGGACCCCGACCGGAGAGGCCTGTCTTTGTTGAGGAGTTCAGAGATAGAATTCCTTCCTATATGCTCCGGCACAAGATCAAAGCTGGAATGACCGGGTGGGCCCAAGTCAATGGATGGAGAGGGAATACCTCTCTGGAGAAGAGGATCGAGCACGATCTCTATTACATTCAGAATTGGTCGATCGGTTTTGATCTGAAAATCCTATTGATGACTCTTTGGAGGGGGTTTTTCAGCAAATCGGCTTACTAATGAAAAGACGTGACCGTGTCCGTGTTTCGTGACTGAATGAGAAACGAAAAAATAAATCTTGCGATACTTTTTCTAATCTCCCTTCTTTTAAGCACTTATCTTTTCTTTAAAACCTATGTTATTGCCTCAGATGGAGCATTTCAATATATCCCAATGGCTAAAGTTTTTGCTACGGGGTCACTCAGAGATGCGATCGGTTTTGGTGGCCAACAACCATTATATTCCTTCTTCATTGCATTGGCTTCTCGAGGCATCGCAGATTTTGAAGTGGCAGGGAGGTTGGTCGCCTCCTTCTTCGGAATCCTGGTTATCTTTCCTGTCTATTTTTTGGGAAAACGAATATTTGATCAAAAGATTGCCTTTCTATCCGCTTTTTTCTTGGCGATTCATCCTTATGTCCGGAGATTTTCCGCAGATGTTCTGAAGGAGTCGGCGTATCTCTTCTTTCTTGCCATGGCGGTTTGGTTCACGTTGAAAACGGTTGAAAGGGAGAAAGCATACTCTTATTTATTTATTCCCTTTTTTTCCGCGCTCGCTTATCTTATACGGCCGGACGGGATCGAAGTTCTTTTTGTGGCCTTTTTCTACCTCTTTTTCATAAAAAAATTTGGTGTTTCTAAAAAGAGATGGGCGATCATCTCTTGCATGGTCTTGTCCTCCGCTTTCCTTCTCTTCCCTTACCTGTTCCACTTAAAGGGAATGACGGGAGAGTGGACACTGAGTAAGGCTAAAAGTATTGGACAAATTTTAGGTTGGGGATTTACAGGAGATGGGGTTCCGTTTGCTACGAAGGTTCTCTTCAGCCTAAAAAAGGTGAATTTAGAAATCTTCACTATCTACCACCCGCTGTTGATTTTCTTGTTGGCCATCGGCCTATTAAGGAATAAATTCTCTGATTTCAGAAGCGAAGAAAAATTTCTGATCTCTTTATTCGTTTTGCACTATGTGGTTCTCTTCTTATTGATACTGAATCTTACAAACTGGACGAGTGGTGAGAGGAGCCAGGAATATCTTCTCAGCGGAAGGCACGTGTTGCCTCTATTTCTGTTCTCAATCTATTGGGTTGGAGAGGGTTTCTTGGTACTTCACCATTGGATCTATAGAAAGGTGGAATCCAGTAGCTTACTTCGTGGCTTGAAGCCCGAAAGAAAGTTCGCGGCTGTTTTAGTAACCTTTTTGATTCTAACGTCGGCTATCATTCTCCCAAAAACTTTAAAACCTCAAAGATATGAACGATTAACGGAAAAATGGGCGGGGATTTGGATCAAAAATCAATCTGGAGAAGGAACAACTATTTTTACAACCGTCCCTCGCGTCGCTTACTATGCCAATGGAAACTATGAATATATCAATTTTGAAAAAGATACCCCGGAAAAGGTTGAAGCGTCAATGACTGAAAAAAAAGCTTCATATTTGGTCATTCAGGAAAAGGAAGCTATCGATTCTCCTAAGCAGGCCGAGTTCATTAAAAAGAATTTTATTGAAGCAATTCGATTCGAAAAGGGTGGGATGGAGAAGATCATCGTCTACAAAAGAATCAAGTAGTTAAATTTGAACTCCCTCCATTTCTCTACGGTAATTTCAAAGTGAGCGAGCCGAAACAAGGAAGTTGCCCAGCGCTATGCCTTTCTGGAATTGGAACTCAAAGAATTTAGAAAGCGTTATCTCCCCCATGACGCTGTTCCGTCAAGAGATTACGTTTTATAAATTATTTTCTGGTGTTTGTGGTCTGTTTTACCATGTGACAGAAATGTCGAAAAAAATGACAGTCAATTGTCTTCACTTGATAAAGGAGAACGGTTTTGGTAAAAAGAGATACAAAATAGGGAACTAAGAAGGCAAGAAGATGTCAAACGTTTTGGTGACGGGAGGGGCGGGATTTATTGGGTCGAACCTGACCGAGGCTTTGCTCAAACAGGGCCATCTTGTTCGGGTCCTTGATAATTTCTCAACAGGGAGGAAAAAGAACCTTACCTTTGACCATGCCTACTCCTCTCTTGAAATTATAGAAGCAGATATCCGTGACCTCACTGTCTGTCTAGAAGCGGTGAAGGGGGTAGAGTACGTATTCCACCAAGCTGCTCTTCCGTCGGTCCAACGATCCGTGGAGGACCCACTGAGCTGCAATTCAGTGAATGTGGGAGGGACTTTGAACGTCCTTCTTGCTGCAAGAGATGCAGGAGTGAAGCGATTGATATACGCCTCCTCCTCTTCGGTCTATGGCGATACCCCTACTTTGCCGAAGAGAGAGGATATGCCTCCAAATCCTGTTTCCCCTTATGCTCTTCAAAAATATGTTGGAGAGCAATATTGCAAACTCTTTTTTCGTCTTTACGGCCTTGAGACAATCTCATTGAGATACTTCAATATATTCGGGCCAAGACAGGATCCAAACTCCATTTACTCTGCGGTCATCCCGAGGTTCATCGATGCGCTGATCGAAGGCCGCCCGCCGATCATCTTTGGTGATGGGGAACAGTCTCGTGACTTTACTTATATTGAAAACGTAATTCATGCAAATCTTCTGGCGCTATCCGCTGAACAGCTCAACGGAGAGGCGATTAATATTGCCTGTGGAAGAAGGACATCGCTGAAACAGTTGTTGAACATCTTGAAAGATATTACAGACTCAAGGGCCTCACCGGTCTATCACGAACCCCGGAAGGGAGATGTCAAACACTCCCTGGCAGATATTCATAAGGGAAAGCACGTCTTAAATTATGAACCGAAGATCGAGATAGAGACGGGGTTAAAAAAGACGGTCGAATATTTTCGGAGATTGCGTGGAAAATAATAGTCATAGGTAATGGTTAAGGTAAAGATGCCAGTTTTGTTGTTAGGTTAGGTTCAAGGCCTTGAATTCTACCCCTAACCCTTTCCCAAAGACCAAACTGGCTTCCTAACCCTTACCGTTACCCTAAGACCATTTTCATGGTTCGAGGGTAACGAACCCGTCGTGAAGAATTACGTGCAAAATAAGAATTTCCCGGCAACCGTAACCCGAAAATTCGGAAAATTGTCATCGTTCAAGAAAGGTCATCCAATGGAGGAAAGGAAGAGACTCGAAAGAATATTAGAAGGGTTTCCAGAAGTAAAGATTTTAGTCATTGGCGATATCATGATGGATCGATCCATTTTAGGAAGAGTTTCCCGGATATCCCCAGAAGCCCCGGTCCCTGTCATTGTGGTGGAAAAAGAGGATTTCACCCTCGGGGGAGCTGGAAACGTCGCAAATAATATTCTGTCGCTTGGCGGGAAGGTGTCACTCTGTGGCCTCGTAGGGGATGATGAAAATGGAGAGAAAATACGTAAGAGACTTGTGGAAAAAGGAATCAAGACTGACGGAATATTTCCTGAAAAAGGGAGGCAGACTACGGTGAAGACTCGCATCATCGCTCACCACCCCCATCATCAACAATTAGTCCGAATCGATCGGGAGATGACCGATAGTCCGAAGGCCTCTACGCTTCAAAATCTTTTAAATTTCTTAGAAACAAATATAAAGCACTTCGACGGGATCGTTATTTCCGATTATGGAAAGGGGCTGCTGAGAAAGGAGCTGATTCGAACCATTATTCAACTGGGGAGGAAGTTGAAGAAGTTCGTGGTGGTTGATCCAAAACTGAAAAATTTTTCTTACTACAAAGGAGCAACCGTGGTTACTTCGAATATCAAAGAGGCGAGTGAGAAATCGAGGATTCCAATCGCCGGAAGCTTATCTGTTGAAAGGATGGGAAGGAAGTTGTTGGGGCAGTTAAGATGCGACGTTTTGGTAATCACCCAGGGAGAAGAGGGAATGACCATATTTGAGGCTGATAAGAAACCAAGGCATGTTCAGAATAAAGCAAAGGAAGTATTCGATGTGACAGGTGCGGGAGACACCGTGATTGGAACGATGGCTCTTGCCCGGGGGGCGGGGGCAAAGCTTATAGAGGCCGCAAACTTAGCGAACCTTGCCGCCGGGGTCGTAGTTGAGAAGAGAGGGACTGCAACCGTTAACCGCGAGGAATTAATCAGAGCGATTAGGGAGAGACTATAACTGGAAGGACACTAAGACCCTTTACCTGCCTACCCTGCCGGCAGGCGCCATGCGCATGGCCTTGCACCGCAGGCCTGCCTGCCGCAGGCAGGGTGTACAGCGCATAGCGTTAGTTAGGAACAAAAGGCCCTGCTCCTTAATGAGTTCGATTGGCTCGATATCGAGGCAGGGCCTTTATTTTAATTCACCCGTTCGACCGCGCGTAGCCCCGCCTTTAAAGGAGGGGTAAGGAGGTGCGGCTCAGGGTGAACCTTGAGCAAGCCCCGGCCTTCAGGCCGGGGAGCCGAAAGGTTCACTATGTTTCGAGGACGAAAATAACCTCCATTCTCACCCTGTATTCAATGATCTTTGAATTCTCCACCGCCACTCGCATCTCCATAACACGTAGCCCGGTAATACCCCTTAACGTTTTGGTGGCTCTTGCAAAACCCACCTTGACTGCATCCTCGAAACCCTTGGGAGAACCTGCAATAATTTCTGTTACTCTTGCAACCCTGGGCTCAGCCATCCTGATCACCTCCTTCCCTTAAAGTCGGTATTCCTGCCTCCGCAAGACAGACCTGCCTCCCCTGCCTACCGCAGGCAGGGATGATAGAAGTCTATACGAAAATCCTCAAAAAATGTCAATGGGAAAATTCAAACGAACATGAGGAGAATGACTTTTTTGGGGTGTTTTTATCTTGACACATGGGTCACTTTTTCCTATATTCTTCGACCAAAAAGCAAATCCTTAATCGTCCAGCTCGATGAATTATGGATACAGCGCCTGGAAAGAAAGAAACTCCTTTGGTCTCTATCATCATTCCAACCTACAATCATGCATCTTATCTACCCAATGCGATCCATTCCTGTCTTAGTCAGACTTATCAATGTCTTGAGATCATCGTGATCGACGATGGTTCAACCGATAACACGCGAGAGGTTCTGCAGGGATTTAAGGATAGGATCGTCTATGTCTATCAAGAGAACCAAGGAGCATCCGCAGCCAGAAATGTTGGGCTTGACATTGCAACAGGTGATTTTCTTACTTTCCTGGATGCCGACGATTCCCTAACTGAAGATTCCATTGAGACGAGATTAGAGATTCTTCTGGAGCGTGAGGATATTGGGTTTGCTATGGGAGAAACTTATTCGAAATACGATCCCCAGAATAGAATAGCCTACAAACCAAAAGTCAAGAAAGTACTCATCTCTGAAAAGTTTTATGAGGATCTGCTGTTGAAACGTATTACTTTTGGCCCTTCGTTGATCAGAAGCTCTCTCGCAAGAAAATTCAGATTTCCAGTTCACATCACCAACGGAGAAGATATCGCCTATTCTACCAAAATATTCTTTTCTGCCAAGGGCTGTTTTTTGCCGAAAGCTGTGGCAATCATTTCTCGGCATACGGGAGGGCAGCACAGGAATATCGAAAAAATGATCAACCAGGATATCGATCTCGTCTCGGCGATTTTAGACGATCCCTTTTATGGAGGGGCCCTTGAATATCTGCGGAAGGATTTTACATCGAGTCGATATCTCTCCTTATTCAGAAGTCTCTATCTATCTGGAAATTTTAAGCTTGCGATGAAATATTACGTTTTGGCTGTGTCTGTGAAGCCAATGAGTATCATCAAACGAAAGTACTTCACAAAATTTGTCAGAGCGTGCTTGAGGTCGATGTTCGAAGGGTAAGCTACCCTTGCACTTAAGTATTGGTAAAATCGGAAAGCGAATCGGTTGCCAACCTTCGCAAGGCGTCAGAGGTTTATCCCTAAATATTGTGACTCCTTCCACGATCTGTTCCTGGAACCGTACCGCTCCATACTTAAAGCTCGCTTAAATGAGATGAAGGGGCCTTTGAAAGTGAATCAATGGGTCAAAAAATCGCATAATTTTATTGATAAATTTGAAAATTGTGTTATAAAATAAAAATTTAGAGATGTTTCCATAAGTTACAACGTGGCAGGATGGACCATTAGAGAGGAAAGTGATGACACCCCCATCGCCGGAGAAGCATTATTTGATCCGCCAATTTATCCATCACCTATCCGTTGAGAAAAACGCCTCCTCTCACACCTGTCGGGCGTATCAAAGGGATTTGGAAGGATTCGAAAATTTTCTAAAGGGTTCAGGGAGGTGCCTCTCTCCTGACGGAGAGATGGAGATGAAAAAGGTGGATCGACTTGCTATTCGAAGATATTTGAGCTTCCTCCATCGGAGGATCAAGAAGAGTTCCATTGCAAGGAAGATTTCCACCCTCCGTTCTTTCTATAAATATCTGGTCAGGGAGCAGCTTGTCACCTCCAATCCTGCAAAAAGCATATCCACACCCAAAGTGGAGAAGCCTCTCCCTACTACCTTGACTGTCGATGAGGCCTTCAGGCTTGTGGAGCTGCCAACCGAAAAGAAGGGGCTAAGGGACCGCGCTGTCTTAGAACTCCTCTATTCCAGCGGAATCCGCGTGGGTGAGTTGGTGGGGCTGAATTTGAATCAATTGGACTTAGACTTAGGCATTGTGAAGGTAATGGGAAAGGGGAGAAAGGAACGAATCGTGCCGGTGGGTTCGAAAGCAATCGAGGCACTAAAGGCCTATTTGGGAGAGCGGGGAGCCTTAGGCGGAGAAGGACCTCTCTTTGTCAACCCAAGAGGGGGGAGGCTTACAGCCCGAACCGTGGGAAGGCTGATTAAGAAATATACAAAGCGTTCGGGGATCTTCCGTAAAGTTAGCCCTCATACCCTTCGGCACTCCTTTGCAACGCACCTCTTGGATGCGGGTGCTGACATTCGAGAGATTCAGGAGATGTTGGGGCATGCCAGTCTCTCCACGACACAGAGGTATATTCACCTCAGTCCGGGCAAATTGATGGAGGTCTATGACAAAGCCCATCCGCGGAGTTTCCGTAATAAGGTAAAAGGTGAAAGGTAAAAGGTAAAAGGTGAAAGGGAGATATTTATGTTAAAGATGCAAGGGACCACGGTCCTATCTGTTCGGCATAAGGGAAAGGTGGTCATGGCAGGGGACGGACAGGTCACCCTTGAGAAGACGATCATGAAGCATACAGCCAGAAAGGTGCGGAAGATTTATCATGATAAAGTTCTGGCTGGTTTTGCAGGTGCGACGGCAGATGCCTTTACCCTTTTTTCAAAATTTGAGGAGAAGTTGGAACAATATAATGGAAATTTACTCAGGGCTGCAGTGGAGTTGGCCAAGGACTGGAGGACAGATCGGATTCTCCGAAGATTGGAGGCTCTGCTCATTGTCGCCGATCACGAACGCTCCTTGGTCATCTCTGGCAACGGAGATGTCATCGAACCAGACGACGGGGTAACCGCCATTGGAAGCGGTGGGCCCTATGCCCATGCTGCAGCTAAAGCCTTGACCCAGTTTTCGAATTTGGATGCGAGAGGGATCGCTGAAGAGGCGATGAGGATTGCTGCGTCCATCTGCATCTACACCAATGATCAGATCGTGGTCGAGGAGTTGTAATGCAGACCTTCACGCCCCGTGAGATTGTCTCCGAACTGGACAAATATATCATTGGCCAGAAAGATGCGAAGAGATCTGTCGCCATCGCTTTGAGAAATCGTTGGAGACGTCAGCAGGTACCTGAGCCTCTACGGGACGAAATTGCGCCCAAAAACATCATCATGATCGGTCCTACTGGCGTTGGGAAAACAGAAATTGCTCGAAGGTTGGCCAAATTGGCGCAGGCCCCTTTCCTGAAGGTTGAGGCCTCAAAATTTACAGAAGTAGGTTACGTGGGAAGGGATGTGGAGTCAATGATCCGGGACCTCACGGACCTGGCCGTCAATATGGTGAAGGCGGAGGAGTCCCGGAAGGTCCAGAAAAAGGCAGAGGAGATGGCGGAAGAGAGGCTGTTGGATCTTCTCCTTCCATCTTCTGGAAAGGGCGCTCATAAAGAAGGTGAGGATCAGAAGGCGACACGCGAAAAACTCCGGAAATTATTGAGGGCCGGAAAGTTAGATGAAAAGTATGTGGAGGTTGAGATTTTTGATCGGAATCTTCCCATTGTTGAGATCTTCTCTGCCTCTGGATTGGAAGAGATGGATATCAATATTAAAGATATGTTTGGAAGCCTCTTCCCGAAGAAGAAGAAACAGAGGAAGGTGAAGGTTCCAGAGGCACTCAACGTTCTCTCCCAGGAGGAGGCCTATAAGTTGATCGATATGGACTCCGTGACCAAACAGGCCATCGAGCGAGTGGAACAGTCTGGGATCATCTTCATTGATGAAATCGATAAGATCGCAGGAAGGGAGAAGACATTCGGGCCAGATGTTTCGAGGGAAGGGGTGCAGAGGGATATTCTGCCGATTGTGGAGGGAACAACCGTGACGACGAGATATGGTATGGTCAGGACGGATCATATCCTGTTTATTGCCGCCGGTGCATTCCATGTATCCAAACCCTCTGATCTCATTCCAGAGCTTCAGGGCCGCTTTCCGATTCGCGTTGAACTCGATTCTTTAGGGAAAGAAGACCTGATCCGGATCCTTACCGAGCCCGAAAACGCCCTCATCAAACAGTACACTGCTTTGATGGATACTGAGTTGGTCAAACTCGAATTTAAGGAGAATGCGATTGCAGAAATTGCAGAGATGGCAGCTCTGATCAACGAGAGGACAGAAAATATTGGTGCCAGAAGGCTTTATACCATCATGGAGAGGTTGCTCGAGGAGATCTCCTTTGATGCACCGGAGATGGTCGAGAAAATGATGGTCATCGATGCCAAATACGTTCGAGAGAAGTTGAAAGATTTTGTAGAGGACGAAGATTTAAGCCGGTATATTCTATAAAAACGTGTCCGTGCCCCTGCCTACGGGCAGGCAGGCGTTATCCGTGTCCGGACACGTGACAAGCGACACCGTTACGGATTTATTAAAGTCTCCGAACTGACGTGAGGGACGATGAGATGGAAAACCCGATTGATAAAGCTAAGATACTGGTAGAGGCCCTTCCCTATATCCGTCGATTCTATGACAAGACCATCGTGATCAAATATGGCGGGAGCACGATGGAAGAGGAGGGGCTGAAGCGGAATTTCGCCCTGGATGTCGTACTTCTAAAATACATTGGTATCAATCCAGTGATTGTCCACGGCGGAGGCCCTCAAATCGGTGACATGCTCACAAAGATTGGAAAGAAATCTCAGTTCATCGAGGGGATGAGGGTGACCGATCGAGAGACCATGGATGTGGTGGAGATGGTTCTCGTCGGAAAGGTGAACAAAGAGCTTGTGAATCTCATTAACCAGCAGGGAGGAAAGGCGGTTGGATTAAGCGGGAAAGATGGCAGGCTCATCACTGCCAAGAAGTTGAAATTGACCCGTTCGACAGCCCCAAGCCCCGTCTTTGAGGATGAGAAAGAGAAGGGCCGCTCAGGGTCAACCCTGAGCGAATCCCAGACTTTAGAAGGGGGAGCCGAAGGGTTGACGAAGAGCCGTGGCAAGGGTGAAGATCCTGAGATCATTGACATCGGAATGGTGGGCGAGGTGAAAGAAATCAACCCTGGGGTGATCGAGGCTTTGGAGAGAGAGAATTTCATTCCCGTCATCGCGCCGGTTGGCGTAGGAGAGGAGGGCGAGACCTATAACATCAATGCCGATTTAGTAGCAGGAAAGGTGGCCTCAGCGTTGAAAGCGGAGAAACTGATTTTGCTGACCGATGTCGAGGGAGTGATGGACGAGAAACGTCAGTTGATCCCCACGCTCGATGCTAAACAGGCAAAGCGTTTGATTGCGCAGAAGATCATCTCTTCTGGGATGATTCCAAAAGTAAACTGCTGTCTCGAGGCCTTGGAAGAAGGGGTAACCAAAACCCACATTATCGATGGAAGGGTGGAGCATGCCATCCTGTTGGAAATTTTCACCGATGTGGGAATTGGAACACAGATCACGAAGGAATAAAATTCGAAATTCGAAGCATGTTTAATGGTTATCAGAAGATCAGGCTATCAGATAGTGGGTATCAGGATATCAGGGCATCAGGTCTAAGAGTTCCTTTATTTTCGCTTTTCCTGATGTCCTGGTTCTCTGATATCCTGCATCCTGATTTCCTGGTATCCTGATTCCCTATCGAGATTTGTTTCGAAATTCGATATTCGGATTTTCTTATTAAGAGGTGGTGATGGATTCTCAAGCCTTGATGATGCTCTCCGAAAAATATATCGCCCGTACGTATGCCCGCTACCCGATTGTGTTGGTCAAAGGGAAGGGAACTCGCGTATGGGATACGGATGGCAAAGAATATTTGGATTTTGTGGCAGGCCTTGCCGTCTGCAATTTAGGTCACTGTCATCCGAAAGTCGTGAAGGCGATCCAAGATCAGGCGGAGAAGTTGATCCATGTTTCCAACTTCTACTATATCGAGCCACAGATCCGCCTGGCTTCTCTTCTCTGCCAGCACTCCTTTGCGGATAAAGCCTTCTTCTGCAATAGCGGAGCGGAAGCCAATGAAGGAGCGATGAAGTTGGCCCGCAAGTATGCAAAGGAGAAGATGGATGGAGAGCGATATGAGATCATCACCATGGAACGATCTTTTCATGGGAGGACGCTCGCCACGTTAACGGCAACAGCTCAGAAGAAGTTCCACAAGGGTTATGCGCCCCTGATGCCCGGGTTTAAATATGTCCCTTTTAATGATTTGGAGGCGGTGAAGAATGGCATCGATTCGAAAACCTGCGCGGTGATGCTGGAGCCGGTGCAGGGAGAGGGGGGAGTGAACTGCCCTTCAGAAGGCTACCTCAAAGCGCTTCGAGACCTCTGCGATGAAAAAGGGATTCTCCTCATCTTTGATGAAGTTCAGGTGGGAATGGGTCGAACCGGGAAACTTTTTGCCTATGAGCATGAGGGCGTTGAACCCGATCTGATGACCCTTGCGAAATCCTTGGCAGGGGGGGTTCCGATTGGTGCCCTATTGATCAAGAAAGGGGTCGCTGAAAGTTTCGAACCAGGAGATCATGCCTCTACCTTCGGAGGAAATCCTTTGGCCACGGCCGCTGGTGTGGCGGCCTTGACAACCATCTTAGAAGAAGGAATGTTAGAGAATTGCCAAAAAGTGGGAGACTACTTCCTCGGTCGGCTTGAAGAGCTTGGAAAGAAATTTCCATTCATCCAGGAGGTTCGGGGAAGAGGGTTGATCCTTGCTATAGAATTGAAGATGGACGGGAGCTCGATCGTGAAGGAGATGATGCAAAAGGGTTTTCTCATCAATTGCACCATGGGGAATGTACTTCGCTTCCTTCCGCCACTGATTGTAACAAAGGAAGAAGTGGACCAAGTGGTCGAAGCACTGGAAGAGGTTTTTAAAGAGATTCATTAATTGCGAAATGCGGATTGCTGATTGCGGAATTAAAAATCCGAAATCCCTGCCTTCGCCGGAACGCTTCGTGCAGGCAGGCGAATTCCGAAATCCGAAATTGAGGAGGGAGGTTTTATGAAAGGCGAGGTTAAGAAGGTTGTCCTGGCTTATTCTGGGGGCTTGGATACCTCTGTGATATTGAAATGGTTGAAGAACGAGTATGGGTGTGAGGTCATTGCTTTTACTGCTGATATTGGGCAAGCGGAAGAGCTGGATCATCTGGAGGAGAAAGCCATCTCGACCGGTGCCAGCAAGGTCTACATTGAAGATCTCAGAGAAGAGTTTGTCCGCGATTACGTCTTTACTGCCCTTAAGACGAATGCGATCTATGAAGGAACTTACCTGCTTGGGACTTCGATCGCCAGGCCGCTGATTGCAAAGAGACAGATTGAAATCGCCCAGCTGGAAGGAGCGGACGCCGTGGCCCATGGAGCAACAGGGAAGGGCAACGATCAGGTCCGATTCGAGCTGACCTACTATGCCCTCAACCCATACATTCGCGTCATTTCTCCCTGGAGGCAATGGCAATTTAAGTCTCGCGAAGATCTCATGGTGTATGCGCGAGAGAATGGCATCCCCGTCCCTGTGACAAAAGAGAAACCCTACTCATCAGATCGAAACCTCCTGCATATCAGTTTTGAAGGAGGGATTCTCGAAGATCCTTGGGCTGAGCCGCCTGTAAATATGTTTGTCCTCTCGGTTTCACCAGAAGAAGCACCCAATCGGCCGACTGTGATCGATATCGATTTCGAAGATGGAGTTCCCAAGCGAATCGATGGGAAGTCCCTCTCGCCTGCGAACTTATTGCTCCAATTGAATGGAGTAGGAGGCCGAAATGGAATCGGTCGCGTCGACATGGTGGAGAATCGCTATGTTGGGATGAAATCAAGGGGCGTTTATGAGACCCCAGGCGGAACCATTCTTCACATCGCCCATCGAGCCGTGGAATCGATCACCATGGATCGGGAGGTGATGCATTTCCGGGATAGCTTGATCCCGAAGATCTCAGAACTGATCTATTATGGATACTGGTTCTCTCCAGAGATGGAGGTTTTGAAAAAGGCGATCGATGAGATGCAGAAGGATGTGACTGGGACGGTTCGACTGAAACTCTATAAGGGGAACTGCACAGTGATCGGCCGGAAGTCAGAGAAATCCCTCTACCATGGCGCGTTTGCGACTTTTGAGAAAGATGGCGTTTACAATCAGAAGGATGCCGAGGGATTCATCCGACTGAATGCCCTGAGGCTCCGAATCCGTAGGATGATGAGAGGATAAGGACCGTGTCCGTGACCGTGTTCCGTACCCGGAAAGAAAAAGTAAACTAATTCAATGAAAAGAACGGACACGGACGTCGGACACGAATAACGAGGAAGTTCATGAAGCAGCGATATAATCCAAAAGAGATTGAAGAGAAGTGGCAGAGCGTGTGGGAAGGTCAAAAGCTCTTCAAGGTGACTGAAGATGAGCATAAGAAGAAGTATTACCTCCTTGAGATGTTTCCTTATCCTTCTGGCAAGATCCACATGGGACATGTGCGGAACTACTCCATTGGCGATGTCGTTGCCCGGTACAAGAAGATGAAGGGTTTTAACGTCCTTCATCCGATGGCGTGGGATGCCTTCGGAATGCCTGCGGAAAACGCTGCCCTCGAACATGGCGCGCACCCAGCCAAATGGACGTACGAGAATATCACGTATATGAAGAACCAGTTGAAGCGGATGGGATTCAGTTATGACTGGGATCGGGAGTTTGCCACCTGTGATGTCTCTTACTACAAATGGGAACAGCTCTTCTTTCTCAAGATGTATGAGGAAGGCTTAGCCTATAAGAAGCGGTCTTTTGTCAATTGGTGCGACCTCTGTAAAACCGTATTGGCCAATGAGCAGGTGATGAACGATGGGACATGCTGGCGAGGCCATGCGGATGATCCAGGTGTCACTCAGAAGGAATTTGATCAATGGTTCTTCAAAATCACCCATTACGCTGAGGAACTCTTGGAGTGGTGCGACAAGCTCCCAGGATGGCCTGAACGAGTCCTGACCATGCAGCGAAATTGGATTGGGAAATCGATCGGTGCGGAGATCCATTTCCCTCTCGAACATTCGAAAGAGGTCATCAAGGTCTTCACGACTCGACAGGATACGGTCTTCGGTGCCACCTTCATGAGCCTTGCTCCTGAACATCCCCTCGCCCTAAGCTTGTCGAAGGGAACCTCTCAGGACGGAACGGTTCGGAATTTTGTCGAGAAAATGAAGCGTCAGGATTGGATGAAGAGGACTGCTGAGACAACGGAAAAAGAAGGGGTCTTTACAGGTGCCTATTGTTTGAATCCGATGACGAAAGCTAAGATGCCCATCTTCGTCGCCAATTTCGTCTTGATGGAATATGGAACCGGTGCAGTGATGGCTGTGCCGACCCATGACCAGCGGGACTTCGAATTTGCAAAGAGG
>Ga0315309_1000935_pt1 | contig 17743 bp, 12 predicted proteins | sample TDP4_MG_FD_203080 | JGI IMG/M metagenome (GOLD analysis project Ga0315309, IMG submission 203080) | Freshwater sediment microbial communities from Lake Towuti, South Sulawesi, Indonesia - TDP4 | ecosystem: Environmental > Aquatic > Freshwater > Lake > Sediment | place: Indonesia: South Sulawesi... | reverse complement strand
GGGGTCAAGAAGCCTACGTGCTTTTCCAAGCTTTAGCCACCGGCCACGGAGGCATGTGCACAATGCACGCTGAAAACCTAGATTCAGCAGTCAAGCGTTTGACATCAAAGCCAATGGATATTGCATCTGCTTATATTCCGTTGATGAACATTGTGTTATCGATTCAAAGGGTTCACCTCGTAAAAGGCATCGAAAAAAAGGCGTATAGGCGTGTAATGAATGTTAACGAAATCGCAGATTATGAAGATTATAGAGGTGTTTTAAAATGGCATCCCATGAAAGACGATTATTTATCGGCGTTCGATAAAAGCCTGATGTTGTCAGCAATTTCTGAACGCGTAGGTGCCAGCAAAAAGGAACTAATTGCCGAAATAGGTAGACGCAAAGATGTCTTGCACTGGATGCGGGAACGCAACATCAGAAGTTACAAAGATGTAGCTGCAATTATTGCAGAATATTATGCTAGACCAAAGCAAATTTATGAAAAAGTTCTTGCAGGGGAGGAGGTAAAAGTAATTGCCGTTTCTAGAAACCTTTGAGGCTTGGTCCTTCCGCCTCTTTGGGAGAGTAGCACCTTCCTTTCTAAAACATGTTGTGGAATTTAAGGATTATCTGGAACGAGCAAAAATCAAGATTTACCCAGAAACCTATGTTTCATTAATGTTTTTAATCGCGGTTTTAACACTTCCAGTTTCCATAATATCTATAATGATTCTGTATCTTTATGGTTTTATTCCAGTAATCTTCCTGGTGCCGCTTCCCTTCTATGTAATGATAGGGTTTATGTTGATACCCATGTCTAGAGCTGGTGAAAGGGCAAGTAACTTGGAAAGGGAGATGCCCTTTTCAGCTGCTTACATCAGCGTTATGGCGTCTGGAGGCATAGCGCCCTACACAAGTTTTAAACGTCTTGCAGGAGTTGAGCTGATGCCTGCAATGAATAGCGAAGCAAGAGAGATCATAAAGGATGTGGAGATTTTTGGAATAGACCCGCTTACAGCCATAGAGCATGCGGCAAAGAAAAATCCACTTGACGTTTTTAGGGATTTTCTCTCCGGATATGCTTCAACAGTGATCATAGGTGGTGACATCGGGCATTTCCTTGAGAGGAAAGCTGAGGACATTTTTAAGGCTAGGGCTTTGCGTGTTAAGGCTGCGGCTGAAAGACTCGGGATGCTTTTAGAAACTTTCATAATTGTTATGGTTTTGATGTCTCTTTGCTTCTACATTCTGTTCAGCGTGGAATCCATTTACAGTGTCGGTATATCGATGTATTCTGGCATAATTCTTTACACTTACTTGTTTACGCCGATGCTCTCAATGATGTTCATTTACTTGGCACATAGCATGCAACCTAAAACCCCAGTTGTGGAAATGCGTCCGTACAAGGTTTTTGGAGTTTGCAGCATAATAGCCATTGTATTATTTCTATTACTAACAAACTTTATGGGGCTCATGCAGGTTCCCTTTTTCGGCTCATTTCAAACAATAATAGACTTACCAGTCGCTATTGCCATAACCCTCTTTGTCGCAACAGCACCAGCCGCGGTAGTGAACAGTAAGGTTTCAAAGAAAAAGGCAAGCATAGAACAAGGCATTAACAGCTTTTTAAGAGATTTGACAGAGGTTAGAAAAACTGGTTTATCTCCAGAAAAATGCATTGAAAGCCTCAGCAACCGCGATTATGGCGAATTTAGCAAGGAACTGCGCAAAATAAGCTCAGAAATTTCTTGGGGAGTCCCTGTAAGAAAAGTGATAATGGATTTTGTTAAGCGTATGCGCAGCTGGATGGCACAGATCGTCATGTTCCTACTTGTTGAAACAATAGACGTTGGTGGTGGAACAATCGCTATGATTGAGTCTCTGGCAAGGTTTAACAATTTAACTCAGGAGGTTGAGAAGGAGAAGAAAATGGCTGTGCGCCCTTACATATTGATGCCCTATTTTGCTGCAATTCTGCTTGTGGCAACAACAACAATGATGATAGGGTTCACCACAGGCACTCTCGGTGTGGCTGAAACTGGTGCGCAAAAAAGTTTAGGTCCGCTGATAATAACGTTCACAACATCATGCATTTTCCACAGTTATCTAATAGGTTTAGTTGCAGGCAAAATAAGTGAAGAATCGATTGCAGCAGGTTTCAAACACGCATCTCTCCTTGTGATAATCGCTGTTTTAGCAGCGAAACTGGTGCCTATGTTTGTAAAATTTGGATAGGAGGCAAAATGACGAATAATAGAGTCTCGCTGTACAGTTTAAGAAGAGATAGGAGAGCGGTTAGTCCAGCAATTTCCACGGTTATATTAACAAGTGCTATTGTAGTATTGCTTCTTGTAACTGTTGTATTTGCAAACAACTTCTTGAACGCTCGAATGGCCGAGAATGAGTTCAGCGCCATGGAGCAGTTCATGCAAACGGTAGGGCTTCAAATAGACGATGTGGCTTGGCCCACGCCTGGGCGTACTCAGACGATTCGTTACGCAAGCAAATATGGACAAGTAGATTTCGAATCGGTGGCATTAAACTATACAGTCTATGTGAAACAGAACGGCTCATGGAAGCGCATCCTAACTAACACCACAGGAATAATTTTGTTCAACATGCCGATAAGCAAATACTCGCTAGGTAACAACTATTTTAAGCGTATATTTCCATCTTCAGACAATTCCTTTCTGCAGAAAGGCGCTTCGGCCTCGGTAAATCACGTTTTCATTGTTGAAAAGCTGCCTATGCCTGATGGAAATTACATAAGAGTGGTTGTTGCACCCTCAATAAGAATGTTAAACTCAACAATAAAAATTGAGTCCGAAACAAGGAACTATTTCAAATTTTTCTTGCCATGCCTAAAGCCGGGATTGCATCCACGCAATTCGCAGTCTATAACAATAACTGGAAGAGATGTTGTTAGAACAGCAGAAAACGAGGTTGACGCAGTCAGAATAAACCTTACCTTTCCGAATGGACTGTTAGGGTTTAACGCCGATTTTTTCAAATTCAAGAGCACCAGCGAAACTTTCAACGTAACAGAGGATTCTATTGTTGAGTTTTTTTTAGGGGAGGTGCTTGTTTCGTTAGGGCTGCATATTTAGAAACTGTTAAGGAGGGTTATGTATGCCCCATGTGACCATTGAGTATGTGATTATGATTCCAGTTCTAATCTTACAGATTTTCTTATTTCCTTTAACAGCAAGCTGGCTCATGAATATTTGGGTAAATTCGCGTAGAACGCTTGCCCTTCAAGAAGTGGCAGGCCATATGGGAAGCACGCTACAGCAAACATATTTTCTCCTAAACCACGAAACCATATTTGTTGGAACTGTAACGCAAAAATTAAACGTCCCACCTTTTATAGAAGATTATCCGTACACAGGAACCGCGAAACTAAAAACGGTTCTGGATCCAGCTTTAAATTCAAGCAAGGTTTTGGAGATTACTCTTAAGCTGAGAACCGTTGGAACAACAGTGACTAGCTCAGCCATTCTGGGCCAAAACGTTCTATGGCGAGAATCCACCTTTATAAGCAATTCCACAAACGCTGGCATTAGGGCTCAGAAATTTACAAACGGAAGCATATATTTGTCCTTCGGAGGATAAGGAGACATAAATCATGGCAGGTTCAACTATAGATCACTTGGTTTCTGTGATTGTGTTTCTAGGGGCAATACTGCTTTTCATAAGTCTTTTTAATCAGACCCTTCAAACAGCAATTCTATATCAGCGTCATAGAAACTTGGCCTCAAAATGCAGCGACTTGCTTGATAACATGTTACTGAACCCCGGTATTCCGACAAACTGGGGGACAAGCAACTGCACTCCAACTGGTTTTGGATTACAAGACCCAGAATTCACACAATATAAACTTAGTCCGTTCTCACTTATGAGGTTACGTTCCTCAATTGGAGAACCTGTCTATTACCCAGGAACCAAAACATATTACAGCAATATAACTATGGGATTTGGCGACTATCTGTTAGTGTCTTTCACACAATTAATTGACTATTCAACCGCCGCAAAACTGCTTGGAATAAACAATACATATGGATTTCAACTTACCATAACGCCAGTAATAACGGTCTCTATAACGGAGACTCATTCAGGAAATCCGCTAACACTTACAATAACTGTAACCGGAAAAGGCTTTCCACTATCAAATGCTATTGTAAGTTACTGTTTTCTGACAGTTGTTGAAAAAGGTGGTCAAAGCTCTCCTTCTTATAGCAGTTCGTTCGACACTTCTTACACAGATGAAAAAGGTTCAGTTACGTTGAACTTTCAAAATATTGATGCCACAAAATCTTATGCTTTTATCGCTTATGCCCATTTAAGCGGGCTTGTGGGAGTGGGATATCATCAACGCGTAACAGCCGATAAACGATACATAATTCCCTTTGTTGAGAGCTTTGAAGATAGACGGGTGATACTTGCACATAGCTATGATGTGCATAATTTTGGACCACCAGAGTCAGCAGTGTTTTTCAATGCAACCTTCGTTCTGCTAACTGAAGATTTTACCCTACGTGAAATGCCAATGGAAAATTCCATAGGAAAAATAGGCAAGGTCAACTATGGCAAGGGTGTGAAATTTGAATATTGCCCTGTCACAATCCCGACTTATAATCCTGGAATTCTGGTAATCACATATCAGAGCAATAACGAATATGGAGTTATTCTGATGCCTTGGGGAATAAACTCCATGGCTTTCCCTATAGTTTTCGGAGACAACCCGTTTGGTAAAGAGTGGGTTGCCACCGACATTCGCCAAGTCATAGTTAGCGGCATTGCCTATCAAGCGCAGTTGGCGTTGTGGAGTTTAGAAGGCTATCAGGTGATTAGCTAAAATGATGCGGACAATTGAGATATTCCTTGTAATAATAATCATCACCGGAGCCTTCATAATATCCTCCTTCTTCGCTGTTTTGCCTCAGCCACGGCAGGTTTCGCCACTAAATCTTAGAAGGCTTGCGTTCACAACCCTTCAAACATTGGATGTAGATTACGATTTAAGTGAAACAGTGTTTAAGCTACCCAACGATCTAAGTTGGGATGAACTTCAAATCGCGCTTTCTGCCTGCTTACCACCAAACATAGTGTATAACTTGACAGTTTACGAAGTGTTAAGTGGCGGAACGAAGCTTTATTGCCCGATAAGATCGATTTCAAACGCTGAAAGTTTGGGTATAGGGTCTGATGTGTCCTCCTATTTGGTTGCTTCTTCTAACGTGACTTTTAGTGTTATTCCGGAAAAGATTGGGGAGCATGGAGGCGGAGGAACACTGTATATATTGAATTGCAGCGACGCCAACGGATGGTGGATTACTGGATATACAGCTCAAAGCCTCGCAGAAGACCTATACAACTTACTATCACCATACTTCCGAGCAACAATAATGGTTCAAAACACAACACAGCTCGGAAAAATATTAAACGGCACAGCGCTCCAAGGCGAAAACCTCCAAAGCGCGGTGATTATAAACACCGTTGGAGAAGCAGTGCCAATACCGGCAGGATACTATGCAAGCTCTGGTGTTGGATATGACACTGGTCACAGTTCTTACGCTAGGTATTGCTATGTTTTGGGGCAGAAAGTGCGACAGTATAATTGGACTTGGGTAAGCATAGTTGGCTATCCACTATATTATGTCAGCAACACGGGCTTATTCCAGAACGAACAAAACGGTTGGGGCATTTACGGAATGAGACAAGTTGGGCCAGCAGGACTAAACGCCTTCTTGAGAGGAATAGATAATCAAGGATATTCATTTAATGATCAATGGATTACTGGGAGCCCGGACAATGACCCCCAATTGAGTAGTGTATCTCTTTCAGCAGAAGCGAAGTATTACTGCAACTATTACGGTATTTATCCTTCCCGATATCAAACAGCCACAAGAGCTCTACCAGATTCAATATTAACCACATACAATCTGACTGTAACTTCTTACATCTTTAACAAAGTGAATAATTGGATAGCTGGTGCGGTTTACAGACACATTGCTGTAGGTGATAATAAAATTACAGGGTCACTTTTTGCTTTAGGCTTAACAAGAACGGCTGACATTAGGCTTACAGCGCTTGGACTCTTGTGCGATTATAAGCCTAGGCTTTACCGTTCTGAGTACACTGCAAATGGTACTTCCAGGCTTGTTGTTTTACAGCTTGGACTAGTAGGAGGTGTGTAGCTTTTGAACAGTAAGGGTCAGTTTTCGATTATTGCGGCTTTGTTTGTTGCAGTAATCCTAATAGCAACCGTCATCATCACTTACTCTACAATACGTAACAGCCCAGTTCAAGACCAACCACAAGTTCTAAGCGCAATAGACGAAACCAACCTTGCATTAAAACAGATTTTAGGCTTCACCGTGGGCTACTACGGTTCAGTTTTGCAAGTTACTGGAAATTCCACATATGCAAAAACGCTTGCTATAAATTATCTCTACAGCGGATTAATGAATGTAGGAAACATTCACCCAGAATGGGGAACATCCTTTAATGTAAACAAAACAGAACTTCAAACAAGCTGGTTTACAAACACAAGCTACAGTATGGGAAACCTAGTCGTAACATACAATTTAACAGGCCTTGGGATTTACGGTATAATCTATGCAACTTCATGCAGACTAAACGTGCAAGTCATGAACACGACCTTAAGTCAAGCCTGCTTAAAAATAACAAAAGATAACGATGAACCTCTTATAAACCTTGGAAAACAGAACTTTAAATTCTATCGCTACAAACAGACAAATTCAATATGGGAACTGATCAATCCAAGCAACGAGCCTATAGCGTTTGCAAACGGCACATATCTGATAGACATCCCATCCGGAGTAGACCAATATTCATACGTCATACAAGTCGAGGATCCTAGAGGAATAATTGTTGTAGCTTCATCGTTCAGCCGTTACGTCTGCACTTTATCATGGAACCCACAATCGCCAACCAAGTATGCAGTCGCAGGGAGCACTTCTACAATAACTGGTGCTCCAGACGGAAAATATGCAACAATTGGAAAAGGTGGAACTTGTGAAGTTACAGATTATCAGGGAGGCGCAGGAATAATCAAGAAAGTATATTTCAACATCACTTACTACGGCTTGGCTTCGGGAACTTTAGAATGGTATTATCAACTAGACGGCGGCGTTTGGAACCAGATTGAGAATTTACCTCAAGGTGGAAGTGCAACCTCTCCACTGACAAGAACTTACAATGCTACGAGTTTAAGAGCATCGTGGACTTGGAATAACCTTAATACAACTCATATTCGGTTTAGAAACAATTTTAATGGCCAAAACAATGCCTACGTCGATGCAATTTATGTTACTGTTGTATATGAAGCTGCAGGAGATTACTCCACCATTCCAAACGAAACCGTCGTTGCGGAGTTGCTGCAAAACGGCACAATGAGATGGCTTGGTCAAAACTTGCAGTTAACAACAGGAGCAAAGCCTATTCCGCCTATACCAGTAAGGGCTATTCGTGTGAACCAAACCATAAATGGTGTGAACCGTGAAGTGCCATTCCAAGTCGAAGATTGGGCGTCAGAATATACGATTCCATTGGGCTTGACTAACAATGCAAGCGTGTTTAGCAGTAGAACAATGCTAGTTTTCTTGGCGAACAGCAAAGTTTCAAAGGTTACCATATGGTGGATTGGAAACGACAACGCCAACCAAACATCATACGCATACACCAACCGATACTTTACTGGAGATAATCCTTCTGCAGGAAGATTAACAAACGGTATATTGACACTCCAATTTGGAAGCGACTTCACCGTAACATCAACCGTAGGAAGCTCCACATGCACGGCTATGTTCATGCGAATCAATAATCAATTGAGCATTTATGGATCGGGGCAAGCATATACAATTCATCACGGAATTGTGAGAGACATAGTTCACACAGAAGCTGAATGGCGTAATGGCGTTACTAATTGTCCAAACGTTTATTCACATTTAGTGTTGACACTGCCAGCTAACGCATCCTACTACACATACCAGTTAAGATTAATGTTTGTGCAATCACAACAAGACAGAACCATTACAGACCTATGCCCAATTAAATTAACAGCTTCAACTGGTCAACAACAAACTGAAAATGGCACGGCAAACGGCTTTCCAATAGTTTCAAGCTCAACTGGATTGTTTTACAATTTCTCAGCTTCAATCTGGGCGCACCACTGGAGCCAATTCATTTCAGGAACGAAAGGGGCGGGAATCATGTTTACAAATGATGCCAATAAAAAACTTTACGTTTTTGACAGCATTGCTGGAAGCAAAACAGGAGCCCTTAAAGTAAACTCAGCTGATAGAACTATTGAACTGTGCCCAGTAGCAAGTGGGCAGGTGCGATTTAAATTTGCATTAGACGTAATTTGGTATGGTGCTGTAGTCACATTTGACGGAACAACACCCATCTATAAGGAAGAAAGTGGCAAAAAAACGGGCTTATGGATAACTGTTGAATATCCACCAACAATCACGGTAACCACGAAAAGCTAGTTACACTATTCGGTTTTAGAATTATTCTGAATGTGGATTTTGAGTTCATATAAGTTAAATAAGCAATCTGAAGATTTCCTAAACAGAAAAGGGTGAAAACATGCCAACAAAAAACATGTTAAAATCTAAAAAGGCAATATCGCCAATACTTGCCACACTGCTATTAATTGTCATAGCAGTCGCAGCCATAGTCGTAACATACGCCTGGATAATGACATACATGAGCAGCGCGGGAAAACAAGCAGGCGTGATATTATACAAAGCAAACGTAAACTTCTACACTCAGGGCGCCACTAAAAAGGTAGATATTGACGTAGGAAACTCTGGAACCTCAGACACGGAGATAGTAAAGGTCTATATAGGAACCTCAGCAACGAACAGGCCGGAACAAACACCAACTCAAACACTTCCATTATCACTCACTCATAATTCAATTGCAAGACTTACCGTGAACTACACCTGGACAGCGGGGACAACATATTATTTCTTAATCAGATCGTCATCAGGGCAATTCGTAGAATTTCCAGAACAAGCACCAACTACTTAAAAGGTCCACTCCTCAAAGTCCCATTTTAATTCAAACAAATTATTTAACATATTTTATGGATACATATCTTAACCGTTAAATAGGGAATAAGAGCAACCAAAGGTTATCAATGGTGTCCAATGTGCCGACTGTCCAAACAATCTTTAGTGTGGTGAGAACAGCTACAGCTTTACTCTTCCTACTTTATGCTTCTTGGAGTGACTATAAAACCCGCGAAGTAAGCAACATGGTTTGGATGCTACTCGCACCGCTTGCCTTTATTCTAACTTTTCTTGAAATTTACAATTACGAGTTTTCACAACTGCCCTCTTACGGTATGTGCTTTGCCTTAACCTCTATCTTTGCAATAATACTTTTCTATTCTGGAGGTTTTGGAGGGGCCGACGCGAAAGCTTTAATGTGCCTAGCACTTGCTCTGCCATTCTATCCAGAATATCCAGAAAACTTATTTACACCGATATCAGAAGGAATTTCACCAATCTCGCAAAGATTTTTCCCAATAACTATTTTCAGCAACTCCGTGTTACTAGCAACTGCAACAGCAGTTTACATAATTTTGCGCAACATATTCTGGCATAAAAAAACTGGAAGAAAAATCTTTGAAGAAGAACATAAAAACGAATCTTTTGGGAGAAAATTTCTGGTTTTGATGACTGGTTATAAAGTTTCCATCGATAAGTTGAAGGAGAAATGGCATTTGTATCCCTTGGAAGACGTAGAAAAAGGTTTAGAAAATGGGTTTAGAAGAAAACTGGTTGTCATACCTAGGGATGAAGACAGAAACGCGATAGTTGAGAGATTAACCAAAGCTGTTGAAGCTGGAAAAATTCAGGATATGGTTTGGGCAACGCCAGGCTTACCCATGCTTATCTTCATCACAGCAGGTTTAATAACAGCCTTATTCTTCGGCGATATTGTCTGGATTTGCATCAGCTTCTTGCTTGGATAAAACCATAAAATATTCTATGATAAATGAAAGCATCGCTGGGATAAACGTCAAAGTAAGATAGGCAACCTGCATGCCGCGCTCTGGGTTAGCCAGCATTACAATAACAAGCACGGGAATTATGAACCAGAAAAAGATTACACCTAAACTTGCCTTTTTAGGAGGAAAAACAGCGATCAGTATTTTTCTCAGAATCCAATATAAAACAACAAAACCCATGAAGAAAATTATTAGACCTGCGACAAGAGAGAGAAGGCTTGTTAAAACTCCTAACTCAATTAGCTCGTAAATGTCTCCAAACGGTGCCAAACCTCCAATTATGAGGTATCCCGTTGAATTTATAAGGGTCCAGAATGCAAGCCAAAAAAGTGTAAGAGCGGAATGCCACGCCATTTTCTTTTTTGCAATCAAAAATGCTTGAGTCAAAAGTGACGAGCACAAACATGTAAGTATTCCTCCTCCATAAATCCATGCCATCTGCGCCGAACTAACCATGCTTGGCAGATACCAGCTTATGTAAGAAAAATCGTAAGGCCACAAAATACTGATATATACGGTTTTTATTGCTCCTCCAAATAGCAAAATAAACAAGCCGTGTCCAAAAATTTCATGCACAACCTCAGCGATCAGTTTCATAACAAAGCCTGCAACTACGAACGCTATCAGAAATAATTTTCTTTCCTGCAAAGCTCCTTCTTCCTGTACACTTGAATCAAGTTCCTCGCGGAAAACGCGGTTCGCTATAACAGCCTTATGTGTTAAACTAAGCTTACTAAAATTTTTTATGACAAAAGTTATTTGAGTTCAGTAATCACCTTGGTTCAGGTGAACTAACGTTGCTCGGTGACTCTCTTAAGGAATTGCGGGGGTTCTTAAAAAGCGAAATTGAAGGATTTAACGTAGTGGTTATGCCTGACTTTTTCCTTGACCGCTTAATAAGCATAAACTGTGACGTGAAAACCTTTAATGCGACGGTTGATGACATCGCAAGAAGGAAGGGTGGTAGCATAGATGGAATAGAACAAACAGAGCTTAGGGGAGGAAACGCAATTAACACAGCTTCTGCTTTAGCTACCTTAGGCATGAAAGTTACTCCAATAGTGTGCACAAGCAAGCTTGGACTGCAACTTATCAAATTTTACCTTAAATCTTGCGGGGTCAATCTATTCCATATAAAAATTTTCGAGAAGTTATCAATAACAACCGCTATGGAATTTAAAATGGAAAAAGGAAAAGCCAACGTTATGCTTAGAGATGCGGGTTCACTAACCAATTTTGGATCACACCACCTGAATAGTTACGATTTTGAGGCAATTGAAAATGCAGATTATGTCTGCGTTTTTAATTGGGCTGGAACCAGACGCTTTGGAACGGAATTGGCCATGACTGTTTTTCGTCATGTAAAAACAAAGGGAAAGGGCAAAACCTACTTCGATACAGCAGACCCTACTCCTAACAAAGGAAAAATTCCGAAATTGGTGAAGAACGTTTTGCAAAGCAGATACGTAGATATCTTAAGTGTAAATGAGAACGAAGCAATTTGCTATGCATCACAGCTAAGCGATGAAATAAAGGAACTCGGAAAAAGTTTAAGGTTTGACGAGTTGGCAAAGGAAGCTGCAAAAATTCTGGCATCACATCTATCAGCAAGAGTTGACTTACACGCAACAAGCTTTTCGGCAACATTTACCAAAAAAGGTGAGACAGTTGTTCCTGCCTTCCAAGTTCCTGTTTTAAGGGCGACGGGAGCCGGAGATGCTTGGAATGCTGGAAACATTTTGGGAGACGCATATAGACTTTCAGATGGTTGTAGACTGGCATTAGCCAACGCTGTTGCAGCCTATTACATCTCGAACCCGAAGGGGATTCATCCTACACGAAAACAATTGATAAAGTTCTGTGAAAAGGTAAGGCGGAAAATGAACATGTAGTCTATTTAGCTTCATTTAAAACCTTAACAATCCGTTTAATTAAGTCCTCAAAACTATTCAGTTTCAAACCCTCTAGAGACGCTTACCATACTGCATTCTAGCCCTAAGCTTTTCCAGAAGTTCCTTCTCTTTAATGTTTTTATTCTGGACTTAATTTTTCAAGTTTCAAGGGCGGCACCAATTTACAAGCTATTTTCGCCTAAATTATTTAAATACATTCACCATTTTAACCATGAAGACACACAATAATGCAGGGAGCTGGAAAACTTGAAGTCAAAACTCTTTGGCACTTCCGGAGTACGGGGCTTAGTTAATGTTGATTTAACGCCGATTTTGGCGGCTAAAGTAGGTTTGGCTGTCGTAACATTTTCTAAGGCGAAAAAAGTCCTTGTAGCTCGGGATACAAGGGTTTCGGGTTTAATGCTTGAAAAAGCATTAGTTTCTGGTCTTTTAGCTGGAGGAGCGAATGTTATTTGCTTAGGTGTGGTGCCGACTTCCGTGTTGGCGTTTTTGACGAAGAAGTTGAATGCTGATGCTGGCGTGATGATTACGGCTTCACATAATCCGCCTGAATACAATGGTATAAAAATTTTCAACAGCGACAGCATGGCTTATGGTGGGGAAAGCCAAAATGAGATTGAACGAATCGTTAAAAATGAAATTTTTTGTTTAGTGAATTGGCGGAATGTTGGCGAAGCCATGTTTATTGATGAAAGCCACTTCTATGTTGAAATGGCATGGAAAACCGTGAAATCGCGTAAGAAATGGCATGTGATAGTTGACCCGGGATGCGGGGCAACATATAGCCTTGCACCAATGATTTTTGAAGGTTTAGGATGCAAAGTGACAGCCATAAACGCGCAGCCAGATGGATTCTTTCCAGCTAGAAGCCCGGAGCCAAACGCCGAGTCTTTAAAGCCTCTAGCTAAAATTGTCCGAGAATTGAGTGCAGATGTAGGTATAGCCTATGACGGCGACGGTGACAGGGTAGCCTTCATCGATGAGGAAGGTAATTTTGTTGATTTTGACCGTGTTTTAGCGGCATATGCCGCATATATCGCAAAGGAAAAAGGGGGTGGAACCATAGTAACAAACGTTGAGGCGTCGATGTGTGTTGAAAAAATGGTAGAGGCACAGAGCGGAAAAGTCGCAAGGACAAAGGTTGGCGATATTTATGTTGCAGAAGCAGTAAAGCAGCATAATGCGATCTTTGGCGGAGAACCATGCGGAGCATGGATACATCCCAAATTCCACTATTGCCCAGATGGAATACTTTCATCGGTGCTTCTTCTGAAAGCCATGGAAGATGAAAATAAGAGGTTGTCAGAATTCATTGCTGAAACGCCTCAGTATCCAGTCCTCAGAGAGAATGTTGCCTGCGAGAACGAAATAAAATATAAGGTTGTAGAAAAAGTCGAGGACGGCTTAAAGTCTGTTTTTCCAGTGTACAAAGAGTTATCGAACGTTGATGGCGTCCACTTAGCCCTTGAAAACGGGTGGATTTTGGTTAGGGCATCCGGCACTGAACCTCTTGTGAGGCTAACGGTGGAGGGTGAATCATTAAAAGCGACGAGGAAAATAATGGAGAAGGGAGTAGTACTCGTCAAAGAACTGGTTGGGGAGATGGAAAAATGAAGGCTGTAATTTTAGCCGCCGGAGAGGGTGTAAGACTTCAACCAATCACACTAACTAGACCAAAACACTTGATAAAGGTTGGTGGAGAACCAATACTTGAACACTGTTTAAATGCTGTGAAAACTTCTGGAATAGAAGAAGCGTTAATAGTTATTCATTACATGGGAGATGTGATTCGCCAATATTTCGGCGATGGCAAAAAGTTTGGATTAAAGATCGAGTATGTTGAGCAAAAAGCGATGCTTGGAACTGGCAACGCTGTAAGCGTCGTTGAACCATACCTAAAGGATGATTTTCTGCTTGTTTATGGCGATTTACTGTTCTCCGCGGAAGCTGCGAAAAAAGTTATCAATTTACACAAGAAAGAAAAACCAGCCGCAACCATGGCTGTTGTTCCTGTTGAAAATCCGGAAAATTATGGCATAGTGGAACTTGAGGATGAGAAATATGTTAAGCGTATAGTTGAGAAGCCAAAACGTGAGGAAGCACCAACGAATCTAGCCAATGCGGGCATATACGTTTTCTCAACAGAAATATTTGAGAAAATAAGGGAGACATCGGCTTCAGCTAGAGGTGAATGGGAAATAACAGATGCAATCTCGCTATTACTGAAGGATAAGATGGTTTTGGCTGTTGAAATTTCAAGAGATGACTGGCTTGATATTGGAAGACCTTGGGATTTGCTTGAGGCAAACCGTTGGGCACTGATGAGGACGGAGCATAAATTGTGCGGAGATGTGGAAAGTGGTGCCCATCTTATTGGACCAGTGAGCGTCGCGGAAACTGCACGCATTCGCTCCGGAGCATATATTGAAGGCCCAGCGTTCATAGATGAAGAAAGCGACATAGGGCCGAACTGTTACATCCGCCCGTACACGAGCATAGGCAAAAGAGTGCGTATAGGTAATGCCTGTGAGATAAAAAACAGCGTAATTATGGATAATGTGCATATTGGTCATCTGTCCTATGTTGGCGACTGCATAATAGGTGAAAACTGCAATTTGGGTGCGGGCACGATAACAGCTAATTATAGGCTTGATGCTGGAACAGTGAAGATGGTGGTGAAGGACAGGGTTGTGGATAGTGGGAGGACGAAGCTTGGGGTGGTTTTGGGCGATAATGTGAAGGTTGCGATTAATGTGCTTTTTATGCCTGGGGTTAAGGTGGGATGTAACAGTTGGGTTGGGCCTAATGTTGTTGTTTATCGTGATGTGGCGGCTGACACGATTGTACTATTGAAGCAGAATGTTGAGGAGAGAAGGCTTGGTTCTTAGTGGTGTAGTGTGTGCGTGCAACGGTGCTAGACCCCTCTATTTGGAACCAAATAGGCGAGTTTTTCTGAATGTATTACATGGAATGTTTTCTTCTGTAAACTATGATTGGCGTCGGTGTTTGTTGTCTTGAATCTTAAGCTGTGAGCAGTTTCTTTTTTGCTATTATTTTTTCTATGTCTTTTTTGGCGTCTAGTTTTTGGAATATTTCTAGTGCTTGGTTGAGGAGGTTGTCTGCTTTTTCTCTGTCGCCCGCTTGGTCTCTCTCCAAATACACACGAGCATACTCGCAGAGGATCGATTTGGCGAGCCAGTAAACGTCCCATTGTCTTGCACCTAGAGCTTCGAACTCCTGAAGGCTCTTTTCGAAATGCTTGATAGATTCTTCCCATTTCTTCTGCGCACGAAACTGCATTGCTCTCAGCGCATCCGCTGTAGCGATGAGCTCTTTATTCTCTATTTCAAGAGCAAACTTTTGCATGCTGTCAATTAGGTTCTTGGCTTTGTCATTTTCCCCAAGCTCGATATACGTCCAAATAATCCACCGAGAGCCACCAACTTGCCAGTATTTTGACCCTGTTTTTTCACAGGCTTCATACACTTTTTCAAAGAATTCTCTTGCCTTTACATATTCCCGCTTGTCAAAATATAGCCATCCGAGATACCCATAACTGCCAACGATTGACTGAAAATCGTCTAACTTTTGAGAAATGCTCAACGCTTCCTTGAGATATTGTTCGCTTTTGTCCCATTCTCCCAATACTTGACAAATAAATCCAAGAGCAAACAAAGACATGGAAAGATGAGTCAGGTTGCCTGCTTTCCTATCGAGCATAATGGATTCTTCCACTAAGGACATTGCCTTATTCGCATTCCCCATGCCAATATATGTCCTTGCAAGACCTGCGCCAATCCAAGATTGGCTGATGATATCTCCCACCCTTTTCGCCAGTTCGAATCCTTTCTCATGACATTCCAAGATTCTTTCATTTTCTCCCGCTGGAAGTCCAGCAGCAAGGTTGATATATGCACGCAAAGCGGTATCCATATAACCGTTATCGAGTGCAATTTTCAATGCTATCTCTATGCACTCGATGCCTTTCTTCTCGTCTCCAGTGGAGTTAAGAGTTGTTCCCATGGTTACGTATGCACTTGCGATAACTTCAAAATTATTCAGTTTTTCGGCAAGCTCAAGCGCTCTCTCAGCCCAAGAAAGAGCTTTAGCCACATCTCCAGTACGCCAATACATGTGAGCCATATCCTCGTAGAGGCTCGCCAATTCGCTGCTTTCAGGCTCGGTTTCCAAAATCTTCAAAGCTTTATCGTGATGTTCCCTAGCCTTTTCCATGTCGCCCATCTCGTCCCAAAGAACACACGCCATCTTCCGATGCAGTCTCGAAACCTTTCCTTTCTCATTCAGTTGTTTCCAGAACAGCAACGCTTCATTCCAATACTTCATGCAAGCATCATGTTCCCCAGCAAGCCTTTTGATGTCTCCAAGCATCTCAAGAACACACCCTTTTTCCCGAAGTTCACCTTCCTTCTCTTCAAGAAGCCTGAGGGCAGACTGGAAGTAGGAAGCAGCCTCGCTGTTGGCATAGACCTTCGAAGCCTTTTCTCCAGCCTTCAAGAAATAGTCAAGTGCCTTTTCTTTATCTCCGCTCTCAAGAAAGTGTAAGGCTAATTCGCCAAAATGTTCATCAATCTTTTTAGCGTATACCTTCTCTAGGGCACATCCCACAACGTTATGAAGTTTCTTACGCCTAAAAGGGCTAACTTCCTCATACACAACATCCCTCACGATAATATCAGCAAAAAAACATACGTCTTCTCCACGAATAACTCTATGTTTAAACAATCCTGTTTTGAGTATTTTCTCTATTATTTCAAGTACTTTACTCTCCTCGACGCCTGTAACTCCGCATAACGCTTCAAAAGTAAAATCGTTTCCAATAAAGGAAGCCAAGGTAAAAACATTTTGGCATTCCTCATCTAATCGACTTATCCTAGCCTTTACAACGCCCTTGACGGTTTTAGGAAACTCGATCTTGGAAACTTCCTTAATCTTGTATTTATTCTCTTCACGGTATATTACTTCCTCTTCTTTCAGAGACTTTATCACTTCTTCAACAAAGAACGGGTTGCCCCTTGTTTTCTCATAAACCAGTTCACAAAATTCTCTTGGCACATCATCTTGCTCCAAAAGTCTTTTAATCATCTCCGAAACTTCATCAAAAGACATACGTTTCAATTGAGCGGATTGAAGCAAGCGTTCCCTGTTCAACTCTGTCAAAACAGGAGATAAAGGGTGTCTTTCATCAATGTCAGTGTCACGATATGCGCCCAATAGGAGCAAAGACTCCCTGTAGACTCCGCGAGCCAGATAATGCAACAGCAAAAGTGAAGACTGATCTGTCCACTGCAAATCGTCAAGAACAACAAGCAACGGCGCTTCCTTAGAAATATTGGTGATGAATTGTGAAACTGCCTCAAAAAGCCTGTCACGCTCATGCTCGGGACTTATGGGCAGAGACTGAGGAATTGTGCCAAGCTTCTGTTTAACCTCGGGAACTAGCTTACAAACTTCGCCCGGGTAATAGCCAATCACCTTGTATAATTGCTCGGGAGTGCAAACTTGCAAATAGTCTCTGATCACTTCATTCCAGAGAACATATGGGGGAACACCGTCCATCCTGAATAGCGCTGGACACCTCCCATACAAAACCTGCATTCCACGCAAACGTGCATAAGCCCCCAACTCTCTAGTTAACCTCGTCTTGCCGATTCCAGCCTCTCCATACAGAAAAGCAAGGCCGCCTTCGCCCCGAACTGCTCTATCTACAGCCTCTCTGAGGAGATTCATCTCTTCAACTCTGTCAATGAGCTGAACCTCTTTTGTAACAATAGGACGGGGA
>Ga0315309_1000934_pt1 | contig 17758 bp, 21 predicted proteins | sample TDP4_MG_FD_203080 | JGI IMG/M metagenome (GOLD analysis project Ga0315309, IMG submission 203080) | Freshwater sediment microbial communities from Lake Towuti, South Sulawesi, Indonesia - TDP4 | ecosystem: Environmental > Aquatic > Freshwater > Lake > Sediment | place: Indonesia: South Sulawesi... | reverse complement strand
CGGAAAGACATTTGACATTAAAGAAGGTTTTTTGCGGCATTTGCCTGTGCCTTCTTGCCTCGGTATCAGTCCTTCACGCAAGCGAGCCAACAATTTCAGAGGTTGATGCGCGCCTGGAGTTCCTGCATGGCCGGCTTTCCTCGGAACAAAGGTCGGCATTCCTATGGTGTTACGGATGGACAATCGGATATTCAATCGGTGTTGCTGCTCAGGGCGCGCTCTACTTTGCCTCAACCGATGAAGATATCAAGGCGCAGGCATGGGTTAGTGCTGCAGGAACAGCAATAGGACTCATCTCCCAGTTGAGTAATTGGCTGCCCGCGGTTTCGGCTGCTGATAGGCTGGAAGGATTTGAACGTGCTTCGGATTCAGAGAAGCTTATTTTACTTGAACGGGCAGAAGATTCGCTGAAGAAAAGTGCAGAGATCGAAGCATTCGGCCGAACATGGTTGATGCATGCCGGCTCTTTGCTGATCGCCACTGCAACAAGCGCAGTGCTCTGGTTTCGTTATGACCTTAGATCGGAGGCGATCACAAATTTTGCTACCAGTATTGCAGTGGGAGAGGCGAATATCTGGACACAGCCAACCGCTGCCATAAACGACTGGCAGGAATATCAGAATAAATTTGGCGGGCCGTTCGTCAAGATTAAATTTTAAACAGGCAGCAGTGAATATTAAATTTGGTCTCATCGGGACAATAACTTACGACCTGATCACATTTGATTCGGGCAAATCCTTTGAGGGACTGGGAGGGGTCCTTTATCAGGCCGCTGTCCTTTGCGGGATAGGCGAGGAGGTTTGCCTTTACACCAATCTCGGCGAGGAACTTTCAGAAGATGTGGAGGGGGTGACAAGGAGTTGGAAGTCTTTGCGAAGGCATGGGATTAAAAGGGTTTCAGGGCCTGGGAACCGCGTCCATCTTCATTACCCTGAAAGAGGAGAGAGGGTGGAAGTTTTAAAAGCTGTTGTCCCTCCATTGAATCCAGCCAGGGTTATTGAGGATATTAAAGGGCTGGGCATGCTTATCCTGGTTATTAATTCCGGCTTTGATATGCAGCTTTCAGATTGGCAAAAGGTTCTTGGCAAGGTATCCTGCCCGACCTGGATTGATATTCATTCGCTCATGCTTTCCAGGGATCTGAACAAACCGAGGAAATATGTCCATTCAGATGAATGGAAGGAATGGGTAAGGAATGCAACCTTTGTCCAGGCAAATGGCAAGGAAGTGGCTTCAATGCTCGGGCTTGAGGACAGGATGCCCGTTGAGGAGGAGCTTATTGGCTTTGGAAAGATGTTGTTTGAAATGGGCGTGAACGCTGTTTATATTACTTTGGGGAAGGAAGGGGCGTTGGTGATGACGCCCAAGAAATCGGAAAAATTAACCACGAAAGGTGAGAAGGGTGTTGTGGACACAACAGGATGCGGGGATGTGTTTTGCTCGGCAACAGCAATGGGGCTTGCTTCAGGGAAAGATCCTTTTTCTGCTGCCCGCTTCGGGCTCGAACTTGCCACAGAGGCCGTTGCTGTCAGGGGAATTGAGGAAACATACAGGATGGCTGTTGGGTTCAGGAAAGCAGGGGCCTCGAAATGACGGAGAGAAAGGGGGTATCTTAAATGAAGAAAATGGGTTTTTTCAAAGAACATAACAGGCGATTGTTTTATTTGGCATCGGCTTTACTTGTTATTGCTGCCTGCCGGAACAATGATAGCGGACCCCCTAAACCGCATTATTATCCAAACGATGAAGTATTGAGATATAACCATATCCAGGCCAAGGGAACCCATAACAGTTATCATATTAAAAATCCAAGCTCTACCATCCCGGAACACCAGTATTCGCACAAACCGTTTGATGTCCAGCTCACAAATGGTGTGCGCCAGCTCGAGATGGATCTTCATTATATAGAGGGGAAGGGCCTGATGGTTTACCATATCCCGGTCATAGACGAAGAGACGACCTGCCCATATTTCAAGGACTGCCTTGCCACAATCAAGAGATGGTCTGACTGGCATCCTGACCACCAAGCATTGCTATTATTTCTCGAGATGAAGGACGATGTGGATCAGATAAAGCTTGAGACCAAGATCCCGGAGATTGAAGCGGAGATCCTGTCTATATTTCCGAGGGAGCGCATAGTTACGCCTGACGAGGTAAGAGGGGATTATGATACCCTTGCGGAAGCGATCACCACAACTGGCTGGCCGACGCTTGCAAAAACAAGGGGGCGGGTCATATTTAATGTGGATGAAAAAGGATCATTCCGGGACAAATACCTCGAGAAGTATCCGGAGCTTGCAGGTGCGCTCCTGTTTATAGATTCGTCTCCATCAGACTCATTTGCAGGGATTATGCCGATGAATGATCCAATAAATGATGGAGCAGCGATAACATCGGCTGTCAAGGCCGGATTCATTGTCCGCACAATGGCAGCCAACTGCTGTGATGAAGTAGAGGAAAACTACAAGATAACCTGGGATACAGCACTTGAAGTCGGCGCTCATTACATCAGCACGGATTTTCCAGATCCCATAGATGGGATGGACTATTGCGAGATCATTCCAGACGGGGCGCCGTCACGGTGCAATCCCCTGACGGCACCGGCATTCTGTACGCCCAAGGATATAGAGAACTGGGAGTGATATAGGGTTGTGATGACCCGCAAGATTCTACTCTTGTTGTGTTTCTTGGGGATGTGCGCCGCCTGCCAGCGAGGGGCAGGGCTCCAAACCTCCTATTCGTTCCCCAAGGGATTCATATGGGGCGCAGCGATCAGCGCATACCAGACCGAAGGCAACAATATAAATAGTGACTGGGACCGTGCCGCACAGGAGGGAACCTATCCTGTGAATGGTGAGGCGACGAGATATTACACGCTCTTTGACGCAGACCACGAGCGCGCTGCCTCACTCGGGCTGACGATGTTCCGCATCAGCATAGAATGGGCACGGATTGAACCAAGTCCCGGAGTATATGACGAGGCAGAGATTGCCCATTATCGTTCTGTTCTTGAGTCGCTGCATAAGCGCGGGCTCCGCCCTATTGTCACCCTGCACCACTTCACGAACCCGCTTTGGCTGGCAGACGACGGCGGCTGGAGATCGGCTCAGCTAAAGGAGAGATTCACTGAATATGCCCGCCTGATGGCATCGCGTTTTGGCGACCTGGTTGACTTTTGGTCAACGCTCAACGAGCCGATGATATACATTGCAGGAGTTTATTTGGTCAATCAGTTTCCAGGGGGTGAGATCCTCAATATGGAGGGTCTTAAAGAAGGCTATGTGAACATGGCTTTTACGCATGCCGCTGCAGTTGAGGCCATCCGAGATGCAGACACTGTTGATACCGACGGTGACGGCAGTCCTGCGCAGATTGTGCTCGTTCAGGCTTACACGCCGACAGATCCTGTTGATCCTGATGATCCCAGCGATATTGAGGCTGCCAAACGCTATAATCTGTTCCAGAACACATCATTCCTGGACACCTGGGTCAAGGGAAGGCTCGACTATGACTTTGACGGACTGCTTGAGACAACCAGCCCCTTTCCTGAGGGGATCTACGATGAGCTGGCTGGCAGCGTAGATATCATTGGTTTCACTTACTACTCGCGGACCTTTGTCATGGATAGCCCGGGCACACTCCCACCGGTGAATGCACTGCCCTGCCTGCTTGAGCTTATGTGCAATAGATCTTTTGCGCTTCAAGGCGATAACGATAGGGAAGTCTATCCGCGCGGAATATACCGCTCAATCAGGGATATCGCAAGTTACGGCCTGCCAATATTCATCGTTGAAAACGGCGTTGCCGACAAGGTCGGGAATCTTCGCGCCAGGTTTACGGTCATGCATCTGATGCAGGTGGCAAGGGCTCTTTCCGAAGGATTCAATGTGCTCGGATACCTTCATTGGTCGCTCACTGACAATTACGAGTGGGCACAGGGATACGATATGCGATTCGGGCTGTATCATGTGGACTATGGGACTCAGGAACGCACCTTGACCGAGGGAGGATCTGTTTATTCAGAGATAGTGAAGGCAAACAGCATCCCTTCAGAACTTATAGAACTCTACAACGTTCCGGAAATCAATCCTTTAAACGGCAATTGAGAGAAATATCAGGGGGTTGAAATTGGCACCCCGTCCTTCTTCAGATATGTGCCGTTTACCTTAAAACCCGTGCATGGCGTAACAGACAGTCCCACGAAAGCGAAACTTGCGTCAGTATCAATAGTAAATCCCTCGCCAGTGGATACGGAGATAGGCAACCCTGTCCTGTTTGCGAGGATTACATCTTTCATTCCATCCGGAGCGGTCAGGACCAAAGCGGTAAAGTTTAAGCCGGCTGTAATTTCCTGGACTTGGGCAGGCATCTCGGCAGGATCTGTAGCTCCTTTCCTGTATGGATAGAGCACAGCGAGGAACGATAAATCTTGTCCATTCACAACAGCATCAAGGACGACATGGTCAGCGATTTGCCGGTTGTTTTCAAACCGATGGACATTTGGCGAGGAACGATATTGGTATGCCGGGTGCGTAAAGGACGGTGTTCCTGCGGTTGATGTAACTGAGACATCCAGGCCGGCCTTCGGCCGCTCCCACCTTCCCCCGAGGGTAAGGTCTGTATAGGTGCCTTCGCTGTCATATCCAGCATAGCCATGGACACGGAATCTGTATTCATGGGAAGAGCTTGCATCAAGGAAGTCCGAGACAACCACATAGCGGTTCCTGACGAAAAGGGCAGAGCGGACAATGTCGGTCTCCTGGTATCGGGTTCGCGCCTCTGCGTAATCAAAGAGGTTTCCATCGTATGTGTTCTCAAGGAAGCAGTCTGTGTCGCCAAAATTGGTCAGGAGCCCCTTGTCAGGCGGGCCCTGGCCGTCAATAAGCGTCATATTGTGGTTCCATGCATGGGCTGTAACCGAGTTGTCAAGCTCGTTTGGCTTGTAATAGCCGGGATCCATTGCCAGGTATTCGCCGAATGCATAGAGCTGAAAGCTCGTATCGTCAATATGGTCGTGGACTGTCATATGCACAGGGCCGTTCTCTGCCATCATCATGAACCAGATTGCATCGTTTCCCCAATCGCTGCGAAACATGGCATTGCCTGCCTGGGCCAGGAACTGGGTCGGTGTCCAGCCTGGTTCTTCAGGCGTAACTGTGTCGTCGTAATAGACCAGATATACTGGATCGTCCGATATAGCTTGGGGAGTGTTAATATTTTCTTTCCAATCCCAGGCATAGACCGGATCTTTCCAGATCCCTGAAAGGATACCCACAACTCTTGTCGGGTTGAAGTTGGCATCCTCAATTGGCGGCCTGTCGCCGCTCGGGAGCCTTATTTTTATTGTCCAGTCCGCAGCCCTTTTCAAGATCTCTCCATCCAGAGGATTTACGAATGTAAATGGCTCTCCTGAGATGCATTCAATGTCGTCCCAGGGCGGGACAGTTGTTCTGTATGTGCAGTCGCGCGATACAGTCACAGGGCCTTCAATGGTGTTCTTGTATGCCAGAAGAGCCGGGATTGCGCTCTCAAGGGCGAATCCGAAATAGAATGGGCCCTCAGAGACACCGCCGTCCTCCTGGATGTAGTGGCTCGTCGTGCTGATCATGAATCCAAATTCTGACATGGAAAAATTGCGCCATTCTTTCCCCTGGGGGGCGTCAGGGAATGCAAGGGCTGCATAGATGAACGAAGATGCTGCCTTGATATTGTAATTGTTCTGGGTTTGGTGCATGAGGAAGGCTCCGGACGGGTCCTGGACATATTTTTCGAAGAACCTGTCCATAAGTTCTATGATAAGTAATCTTGCCGTGTTTGCTTCTTCTTCCGTGATGTATGAGGTGGCAAGGAGCAGATCCCATGCATTGATATATCCCATCACCACCCTGGGCATGCGGATGTGGATATCATAAACTTGGTTTGTATCGAAATCAGTGCGTATTTTTTGGAGAAAATCAACAGCCTTTTGTCCTGCAATTTCGTCATCAAAGAGATAGGCAATGAGGGCGTTGGCCTGTGCAATAGAGGCATTATTTCCCTCCGGGTTTGAGTCATAGACCTCGGGGTCTCCAGGCTGATAATCATAAGATGCAGTGGTGGAGATCCTCTCAAGGATTGTTTTATAAGGCTCCCTTTCTAAGCGCTGGAGAACAATCTCTTTGTGTTCAGGAAGCATGAGCATATGGGGATGGGGAATTGCGGCGAAGTTGGTCTTCTTGCGGCAGCCCTCCAAACTTATTTGGGCAAGGAGGATTACAAGACAAATGCTGAATAGTTTATTTTTTACCATACTTGATGTTTGCTTTTTTCCTCTGATAGATATATTTATTCGTATTATAGGCGCATGTCAATAAAACCGACCAAATATGTAATTGCCGGTATGAGCTTAAAAAGATGCAGGTGGTGTTTTCCGCTGCTCTCACTGCTTTCTATTGCTTCTTTTGGGTGTAAAGAAAATTCAGGGATAAACTTATGCACACCCAGGGAGGCAGTGCGGCCCTTGGAGGGCGAGTATATTTCCCTTGCAGCAAGCATTGCTGATCGCTGGATAAGCATGAATCCTTCAACACAGATGGTGTGGAACTGGGGAGACTCGGTTCTCATGCTTGGGATCATGAGGCTTTATGAATATTCAGTGAAATACCAATACAGGGAATATGTTGAAAACTGGATTAACTATCACATTAACGAGGGTTATGAACTCAACATGAGTGATAAATGCCCGCCCGGGACCCTTGCATCCGAGCTTTATCAAAGGACATGCGATAAAAAATACAAGAAGGTCATTGACGACATCTATTTTTACCTAACAAAAGAGGCGCCGAAGACACCTGAGGGTGGAATCAGCCATCTCGGGACCCTTGCCCCGGACTATCCGCAGCTTTGGATTGATTCACTTTTCATGTTCGGCATGCCCATGATAAGGGCTGGCACAATCACTGGCGACCAGAAATACTTCGATCTAATTATCGGGCAAATCAAGATATTCGCTGAATTGCTGCAGGACCCTGGAACAGGGCTTTTCAGGCATGCATGGAGAGAGGGCAAGGCAGTCCCCACAGATCCTGTTTTCTGGGCAAGAGGGAATGGCTGGGTGCTTGCGGCACTTACAGAGCTTCTGAGCGTCCTTCCAGAAAATCATCAAGACAGGGATGCTTTAATGGTGATCTATAATCCTTTGATTGATGCGGTTAAAACCTGGCAGGACAGCGCAAGCGGGTTATGGTTCACGGTTATGAACAGGCCTGGAGAGACATACACTGAGACATCTGCCTCTGCCCTGTTCGTCTATAGCATGCTGAAGGGAATGAATGAGGGAATAATTGGCCAGGTGTTTACGGCTTATGCCGTGAATGGGATAGAAGGGATTAGAGGAAGGATAATAGATTCACCCAATGGGCCAATTGTCACGGGCACCTCCAAGGGAACTAATCCTGGAGACTTTACCTATTACAACTCTATTGGGATTGAAGATGACATCAACTATGGAGTCGGTGCAGTAATCCTTGCGCTCGCTGAATATCAAGCTTATTTACAAGGAGGTCCTTAATGGCAACCATAACAGTAATTGTTGGGGAACCGCCTTACGGCAAGGAAAGGATTTACAGCACATTGAGATTTGTCCTGGCAGCCCTCCATGAGGGGCATTCGGTTAATCTGTTTCTCTATGAAGACTCTGTCTTTGCTCCAAAGAAAGGACAGAGGCCCGCAGAGATACCATTCCTTCTGGATGAGAAGATGCCTAATTGCGAGGAAATGATTAAGGCTGCCATTGCGCAGGGGGCCAGGGTGAAGATCTGCGGTGTATGCGCTTCTGAGCGCTCGCTCAAGCAGGGTGAGATATTGGAGGGTGCCCAGATTGCCTCTATGCGCGACCTGGTTCAGTGGGTTTTGGATTCAGACAAGGTCGTATGTTTCTGAAGCGAACCTTCCTTTATCAGAATTTGCCGTGTCTTCCAGCGCCGGCCTTGAAGCGGCCAACCCCTTGCTTGAATTCAGGGCTCAGGAGCGCTTCCCACCCATGATGAAATTCATTTTTTAAGGCAGAGTTGAGATCAAGGCAGCCCTGTTCATAGGCACTCAGGCGGTCGTGACGCATGCAGGTTTGGGGAAATTCTGCCAATGATTCTGCAAGTTTCTCAGCTTCTTTTCGGGAGGTGCCGTCTTTGACAATCCGGTTTGCCAGGCCCATAGATAGCGCTTCTTTTGCACCCACTGGCCTGCCAGTGAGGATCATGTCCATTGCGCGGCTTAACCCGATGAGGCGCGGAAGTCTTATTGTGCCGCCGTCTATTAGTGGCACACCCCATCTCCGGCAGAAGACACCGAACACTGCGCTCTTCTCCACAATGCGAAGGTCGCACCAGAGGGCAAGCTCAAGCCCGCCAGCAACTGCATAACCGCTCACGGCTGCAATAACGGGTTTGGAGAGCGTGAGCCGTGAGGGGCCTATTGGACCGTCGCCATCCTCTTCAGCACGGTTCATATTTTTCCCGGATGCCATTGCTTTAAGGTCAGCGCCTGCGCAGAAGTTCCCTCCAGCGCCCCAGAGGACTGCAACGCATGCCTTCTTGTCTTTATCAAATTTCAGAAAAGCCTCGGTCAGCGCCCGAGCTGTGGGGCCGTCCACTGCATTGCGCTTCTCTGGCCTGTCAAGGATCACTGTCGTTACCTTGCCATTTTTTTCTATATGCACAGACATGGTTTCCTCCCTTCCATTAATTCGGGCATTATGATATGGTGCTATAAAAATAGAGGAGGTGCAATATGAAGAGGACATTGTTCTTATATGTAATCTTTCTGTGCTCTGGAATTATTGCGCTTGCTCCACAAGGGGTTTGGGCCCACTGCGACACGATTGAAGGGCCTGTTGTAGCTGATGCAAAGAAGGCACTGGATAAGAATGATGTAACGCCTGTCCTAAAATGGGTGACGAGGGAACACGAGGATGAAATTAGGGCGGCGTTTAAGAAGACAATGGAAGTAAGGGCTCAGGGCGCGGCTGCCAAAGAGCTTGCCGACATGTATTTCTTCGAGACCCTTGTCCGGATCCATCGGGCCGGAGAGGGAGAGCCATATACCGGCTTGAAACCTGCAGGGACAAAACTGGATCCTGGAGTTGCAGAGGCAGAAGCGGCGATTGAGAGCGGCTCGGCTGATGCGCTCGTTAAGAATGTGACAGAAACAGTTGAGAAGGGGCTCAGGGAGCGATTTAATAAAGTCATTGAAAAGAGAAAGAATGCTGATAAGAACATCAGGCTGGGTCGGGAGTATGTGGAGGCCTATGTTGAGTTCGTTCATTATGTAGAAGGGCTCCATGCTATGGCAAAGGGCCCTGTCCATCCCCATGGGGCCGGGGAACACAAAAGGCATTTAGAAAAACATTGATTGTTTTCCCCGGAGAGCAATGAGATCAAAGACCCCTCCTGAATTGCTGTCTCCATGGTGGAGACAGGCTGTAATTCTGATACTTATTGGAGGTTTTGCGGTCCTTGTCTGGCTTGCCTCCAGGACATATAAAGACGCCCCGCCGATCCCTGAGAAGGTCGTTGTTGGCACAGGAGAAACGGTTTTCACACGGGACGATATCATTGCCGGCCAGCAGGTCTTCCTTAAATACGGGCTTATGGAGAACGGGACGATCTGGGGACACGGCGCCTATCTCGGTCCTGATTTTTCTGCGGAATACCTCCACACGCTTTCCAAAGATGTTGGTAGGAAGATAGCCAATGAGCGCTATCATCGCCCTTTGGATTCACTAACCTTATCGGAGAAGAACTTTATCAATGCCGGCATACAGGCGCTGACCAGCCCCCATTAATTGTACCATTTCTTAAGTTAGTTTCGAATCTGTCCAAACTCTATACCCCCCATCCTTCGGTGGCGGCAGCATCCACGGCGCAATAGCCTCCGGGGCCGGCGGAACATACCCCAAAGAACTATGTGGCCGATGACAGTTGTAGTCTTTTCGCCACCTCTCTATAAGCACCCTTGCCTCTTCCAGCGTATCAAAAACTTCTCCATTTAGGAGCTCGTCTCTCAACTTTCCATGAAACGACTCTATATAGTCATTCTCCCAGGGGCTGCCAGGCTCTATGAAAAGTGTTCCCACACCCAACTGATTGAGCCAGCCTCTCACCACTGCCCCGGTGAATTCAGAGCCATTATCCGAGCGCAAATACTGCGGGATCCCCCTGGTGAGGAATAGATCCGTAAGGCAGCTCTGGACATCCTCGGCCCTAAGATGCCTTCCCACCAATATGGCCAGGCTCTCACGCGTATATTCATCCATCACTGTGAGCATCCGATAGGCCCTTCGGTCCGAGGTCCTATCCGCAAGGAAGTCATAGCTCCACACATGGTTGGGCTTTTGAGGCCGGAGCCGTATACACGAGCCCTCATTTAGCCATAATCTTCGCCTTCTAGGCTGTTTTCTAGGCACTTTTAGCCCCTCCTGCCTCCATAGCCTCTCTACCCTCTTGTGGTTCACTTGCCATCCCTCCCAGTGCAACAGCGCCGTTATCCTCCTATACCCATACCGCCCATACTGAAGCGCCAATTCCACTATCCGCTCCACCAGTCTTTCCTCTTCCCCCATCTGCTCCGAACAATACCTCTGTGTCCCACGGGGCTTCTCCAGCACCCGGCATGTACGCCTCTGGGATACTCCCAATAGGGCACATACTGCCTCTATCGCCCGGCGCACTTTGGCCGGGCTCGTCAGTTTCCCCGGACCGCCTCCTTCAGTATCTGGTTGTCCAGTGTCAGATCCGCTACAAGCCTCTTCAAACGCGAGTTCTCCACCTCCAGCGCTTTGAGCCTCTTGGCCTGGTCAAGTTTCAATCCCCCATACTCCCGGCGCCACCGGTAATAGGTCTGTTCCGTTATCCCCACCTGCCGGCAGGCCTCTGCCACGGCAGTCCCTTTGGACGATTCTACCTCTATCTGCCTCAATATCCCGATTATCTGCTCTATCTGAAACGATTTCCTGGACATATTCTCCCCCCCCTTTCTTGACCCAAAAAGTTAGTTTATACTAACTTATCATGTGGATCAGTTTTTGGGGGGCAGGTCACTTCTCATGCAGTTACAGAAGAAAATAAAGTTTCAATAGTCATCCCACTTGATGGGGAGAGGAAAGATATGGGATCGGATTATGTAATTTATAGTGGTAATAATACAAAATATAAAATGTATTATAATGTAAACGTTCCGCTTGAACAGCAATATGCTATCTGTCATGTTTCTCCCGAGTTATCTACAAATCCTATTGAAGGTGGATCCGGTAACGATAGAGTGGTATTTTATAATGCTGTTGCCGATGGAGCTATTGCAAATTGTTATAATGCCCTTTCTCCTGGAACAAGGGCAAAAATATATTTCCAAGCAGTGACCTATATTCCCAATGATCCGGGTTCTGTCAGAATATCTGATGCAAATGCTCCCTACCAATATGTTTATCTCGAAAGACCAGAAGAATGTTCAATTATTCCCTCAACTAACACAAAAGAAGGAATATTTTCTTTCTCTTTTCTATTTATCATCGTTACAGGTTTTATTAAAGTTTTAAAAATTTTTAATTCCAACAGAAATGAGAGATAACAAATATGCAGATAAACAATTCATTTGCTAAATATGCTGTAACTATTTTATCAATGTTAATTGTCGGATTCCTTTATCAGTGTAGGGATGAGTATGGAACCGTCAGCACAGAGAATCTTCATCAATCCTGTAGCACAAAAGCCGATTGTGGATATGGTCAAGATTGTAGAATTATTTTTGGCGATCAAAAAACATGTGAAATATATTGCGACAGTGATTCTGACTGTCCAGAAGGGTACCATTGCCAGTATTGTCCTGAAGGACAATGGTGTTTATGGAATCCTCACGCCTGTTTTGAGAAAGCCCAATAGCTACCTTTTTGTGTAGCGGTGGATCGTTTTGAGCAATCGCCCACAGCTCCGCTGACCTGCCCCCCAAAAACTGATCCACATGATAAGTTAGTATAAACTAACTCGAAGGTGCCCCCATTTCTGTACCAAACATAATGTTAGGAACTGGCCTCATTGACCAGGGCCAGCTGGCTTCTTTGAGTTGTTTGTCACTGTAATGGTTGCAGTTATATTCTACAGGCTGGGGATCGTTTCTCATGTGACCGCTGTGCGGGTTGTCTACCTTGATGCTATTCTTTTTCTCGGCAGCGGGATCATAGGAACAGGGCACCATTGGTATTGGACAGGGCAATCGCATATTGCAATGGCCCTGGGCGCCACTTTCTCTGCATTGGAAGTGGTGCCTTTGACGCTCCTTGCACTGGAAGCGTGGAACTTCATAAGCGTGACAGGCGCCCGCTGCGATGTCTGCGGTAAAGAACTATCAGTTCCTCACAAGTGGACATTTTATTTCCTGATATCCGTGGGTTTCTGGAATTTTGTCGGGGCAGGCATAATGGGGTTCCTGATCAATCTGCCGATTGTCAGCTATTTTGAGGTCGGGACGCTTCTAACTCCAAATCACGGCCATGCCGCAATGATGGGGGTTTTCGGCATGCTCGCCATGGCCCTCATGGTTCTGGCTGTGCGCCAGGCGGCAAACGATGCCAGGTGGGCGTCCCTCGAAAAATATATAAAGGTATCTTTTTGGGGATTGAATATCGGTTTGGCATTGATGCTACTGACAAACCTTTTCCCGGGCGGCGTGTTACAGATGCTGGATGTTTTAAATAACGGCTACTGGCATGCACGTGGACCGGAGTTTCTGAGTCAGAAGACAATGCACCTCATTGAATGGCTTCGGATCCCGGGCGATGTCATCTTCATCTTGCTTGGGGTTGTTCCTGCATCTATCGCCTCTTTGCTGGCATACAAAGAGCTTTTCAATACCAAGAGAAAATAAATTATTTCTATAGGTGGACATGGCCTGTTCGATCGCGGCCATGCTTATGTATATGGATAATGTTGGCCTCATTGAGAAGCTCAAGGTTAGAGAGAATCTCCTTTGTAGGACCCGAACCGCGGATCGTCCTTTGTTCATCCAGGACATAAACCCTGTCGGCAACCTCTGGAAGGACATGGAGGTCCAGGGTTGATACGACAATGGTTTTTTTCTCCATATATAATTTTTCAAAAACATCCACGATCTCCCAAACACTCCTGGGATCAAGGTCTGCTGTAGGTTCATCAAGGAGGAGGACATCGGGGTTGACGGCAAGGATAGAGGCAATGGCGACCTTTTTCTTCTCACCCGCACTAAGCTGGAACGGCGACCTTTCCTCCAGCCCCTGTATATTGAGAAATGCCAGGGCATTGTTGATCCTTGCAGAGACCTCTTCATCCGTAAGCCCAAGCTGAACAGGCCCGAAAGCCACCTCTTCCCTTACACTGGATGTAAAGAGCTGGACTTCTGGATCTTGAAAAACAAGCCCCACTGACTTTCTGAAGGAACGATTGAAATTTTGATCGGAAAAAACCTGTTTGGTTATTGCCACTCCCCGGAAAAGCATTGAGCCAGATTCGGGGAATAAAAGCCCGTCCATTAGTTTCAGGAGGGTGGACTTTCCTGAGCCGTTGGGGCCCAGGATTGCAACCCTTTCCCCCTCAGAAACCTTAAGGGAAACCGAAGAGAGACCTGGACTTCCTCCTGGATATGAGAAACTGACATTTTTAAGTTCAAAAACCATGGAACCCCCGGGAAACCATTGCACCGTGAAGCTGTTCGCTCTTTTCAATATATTTTTTAAGGAGGGCCCCTGCACTGGCAGCAGCAGGTGTTGCCCTGCCAGCGCCTTTCTTGTGCTCAACGATGGTCCTGCTCCTGAGCGCCAGATTCCTATTGTCAAGAAGATGGACAAATAAGAAGATATAACGATAGGTAATGGCGAGTATCAGGATAAAAGAACGGGGCACGCCCATATCCTGCAGGGCGCGGAGGGCATCCTGCCATTTTGTTGTCATGGAGACCAGTATGACAGCGGATAGTGTGGCTGCGATCCTGAGAAAGAGGGTAAGGAACGAAATTACTCCCTGATGCGTCACTGCGATCTCTTCCTGGATGTGAATGGGACCGAGGACAACCGGGCCTGAAAATTTCCACAGGACAAGGAGGGGCTCTCCAGGAATAAAGATATTGATAGTTGCTGGCAAGGAAACCAGGCCGCCGAAAATTGCAGCGGGTATCCATACCCGCCCTATATATGCTTTGAATCTTATTCGAGAGACAAGAGAGAAAATCAGGCAGATGAGAACGATCCCGGCAAATAGGAGAATACTGTGCACAAGGCTTAAAAGGATCACGAGCGCCAGGGATAAGACGAGCTTAATCCTTGGGTCAAGGTTCTGGAGGATTCCGTTGGCTCCGGCGCTCTCTTCAGAGATCAGGGCTTGAAAGAGAAACGATGATATCCCCCTTTTCATTTTCGGTCCTTTCCGAGGGCTTTAATGATAATGAACGAGACGGCAGACACTGCCGTGATGCCGATCAGTGCCGAAACAAGATATTCCAATGGGGTGGATTCAGGGCCTGACAGGCTGTAGTCCGGAAATGGCGCCTTCCAGATTTTTTCCATGCCCCTGAGTTTTTCCGGAATGAAACCGAGCATCTCTTTTAATTCTTTTCCTGCCCATTCTCCCCAGGCAGCTCCCTGTGCAAGAAGACCAAGAGGGGTCAGGGCAGTCAGCACGCCAAGGCCTATCCATAGATAGTAAGAGGTGTTTTTCATGCCTTTGCCTGTTTGCCGTGGAGGATGCCCAGCAATGAGGGGTCGGCTTTTCGAAGATAGGCGATCACAAGCCCTGTCAGGATGGCCTCGATAAATCCGAGGAAGAGTAGATGCCATAGGAGCATAGCCGGGACAGATACCTGGAGGGAGAAGGGGAAATATAAAGGCCTACCGTCAGGGGCATGGGCAATGAGGGGCTGGATGCCAAGCTCCAAACCCACAAGCAATGCCGCGATATTGAGAGAGATATATGCTGCGATAACCGCGGAGAATATCGTCCAGGTGGAGTCAAGGGGTGTTCTCATGGATAGGAGCCTGAACAGGTAATATCCTGAGAATGGCATGGCAAATGCAATGTTGAAAGAATTGGCTGCAATGGCTGTGATGCCTCCATCGCCGAAGAGAATTGCCTGGATGACGATTGTAATGGAGACAGCAATGAATGCGGCCCATGGTCCGATCACAATGGCGATAAGTGTTGAACCCACAAGATGACCGCTCGTGCCGCCCGGGAGAGGAATGTTAAACATCTGTATAACGAAAGAGAAGGCTGCGCCCAGGGCCAGAAACGGGACATGCCTTGAGGCCAATACACTTTTTAGGAGCCTTCCTGCAATAAGCCACAGGGGTGACATCAGTGCATAGAAGGCCCCGTAGGTTGAGGGGCTGAGGTATCCGTCCGGTATATGTATGGCTACACCAGGCCCTTTCCTGTCGTGGTGAGGGCAAGCTTTCCATGCTTGACCCCTTTTGTGCCGATGAGCCTGTCAGCGATTTTCTTGATCTCAGACCCCTTTCCCTTTGCCACTATGACCTCCAGGCAGTTGTGCCTGTCCAGATGGACATGAATGGTTGAGATGATGCTGTGGAAATATTTGTGCTGGAGGTCGGAGAGAAGGTCCCGATAGGTTCTGGTGTCGTGGCTGTAAACAAGGGTAATGATTCCAACGGCCTCCTCTGTCCCAAGCTCCAGCTTTTCATTGACCAGGCTGTCCCGTATTAGATCCCTGATGGCCTCGGAGCGGTTGGCATACCCCTTCCTGAGTATCAGGGCGTCAAAGTCTTTTAGAAGCCTTTCGTCAAGCGACATTCCGAACCTTATCAGATTGCTCATTGCTCCATCCCTCCTATTGGTGCTACAAATATAAAATTCGTAACACTATTCTGTCAAGTAAAAACATTTGGCTACTTATTGCAGGCACGGGGAGAATTTGGTAGATTTTAATCTATGCCAATTAGAAAACTGAAAATATTGTCTGTAGTGATTTTTGTACTGATATTTATATCAACGGCTTCGGCTGAGAGTTGGAGCCGGCATTATATAGAAAGCCTTCCGGATTCCGCCTTTGCGGCCATTGAGACTACGCAGGGTGGAAAAAAGATCCGGCATCTTCCACATCACAACCTTGCAGGGGATGTTGACATTCCCCACCTTAAGAGCGCTTTGGGAAGAATCCACCAGGTAAAATGGATAGATGCTGCGAACCATGCAAAAGCCAAAGCCCACCTTGATAAGCACTATAAGGATTACAAGAAGGAACGGGCCAAATCGCGGCAGTTGAAGGACCAGCAGAAATAGGTTTGAAAGGAGATTGGATTTCTTAAAAAAAGCAGGTGAGGGGAGGTTCCTCAGGGCTTGCCTGAGGAAACCCGTGGACTGCACGCCTGTATGGATCATGCGACAGGCAGGGCGCTACCTCCCTGAATACAGGCGGCTTCGTGAGAAACTATCCTTTCTGGAGATGTGCAGGAGGCCCGAAGTTGCAGCTGAGGTCACACTCCAGCCCCTGAGGAGGTTTGACCTGGATGCTGCCATTATTTTCTCAGACATACTTCTTCCAATTCAGGCTATTGGCGTGGGCCTTGTCTTTACAAGGAATGACGGCCCAATGATCCGGAAACCGGTGAGGAACAGGGCACAGGCTAATAGGATCAGATGTTTCTCACCTGAGGAGGAGCTTCATTATGTTTTTGAGGCCATCCGGCTCGTAAGAAAAGAGCTTGACGAAAAAATCCCCTTGATTGGTTTCTCCGGCGCCCCATTCACCATCGCCTCGTATCTTGTAGAAGGAGGTCATTCCAGGAATTTTGAAAAGACGAAGGGATTGATGTATGAAGAGCCTCTTGTATGGCATAACATGATGGAAACACTCACCAATGGTCTTGCGTCCTATTTGAAGGCGCAGGTCAATGCAGGGGCCCAGGCACTTCAGGTCTTTGATTCATGGGTTGGGTGCCTGTGCCCGGAGGATTACAGGAAGTTCGTGTTCCCCCATTCAAAAGCCCTGATGGAAAAGCTCAAGCAATTGGGAGCGCCGGTGATCCATTTTGGGACTGGCACCTCAGAGCTCCTTCCCTTGATGAAGGAGGCAGGGGGCGATGTCATAGGGGTTGACTGGAGGATACCCATTGATGAGGCATGGAGGAAGATTGGATTCAAAAAGGCCATACAGGGGAATCTTGATCCTGTTGTCCTGCTGGGGTCTAAGCAGGACATCAGGAAGAAGGTCAGGAGCATTCTTATAAAGGCAGGCGGTAGGCCAGGTCATATTTTCAATCTCGGGCATGGTATTTTTCCCGGGACACCCGTAAGGAATGTGGCTTTTTTGGTTGATGCAGTCCATAGGCTGAGCCGCGCAAGTGCAGGGAATGTATAAGAAGGAAACTATCCATGGAGTGCTCCTCCTTGGATTTGGTGCCCCCAGGAGCCTTGATGAGGTGGAACCCTTTCTAACGAGCATCCTCGGAAAGGGCAGGGTTACAACCGAGATCCTTAATAAGGCAATTGAGGGCTACAGGGCTATTGGCGGCGGCTCCCCTCTTCCTTCTATCACTGAAAGACAGGCCCGCGGCCTTCAGAAAGCCCTCGGCAAAAAAATCAAAGTTGGTTTGGGCTTCCTTCACTCAAAGCCGCATATCTTTGAGACAATGAAGGGCTTTAAAGACGCCGGAATAAAAAGGATTCTTGGGATAAGCCTGTCTCCCCATGCGAGCCGGTTCAGCACATGGGCATACAAGGAGGAGGCAGAGAAGGCGGCAAAA
>Ga0315309_1000933_pt1 | contig 17768 bp, 16 predicted proteins | sample TDP4_MG_FD_203080 | JGI IMG/M metagenome (GOLD analysis project Ga0315309, IMG submission 203080) | Freshwater sediment microbial communities from Lake Towuti, South Sulawesi, Indonesia - TDP4 | ecosystem: Environmental > Aquatic > Freshwater > Lake > Sediment | place: Indonesia: South Sulawesi... | reverse complement strand
ATCTTTAGTAATCGAGATATTTCATAATCTCCCAGGGCGTTACATAGAGGCAATACTGGTTCCAATCATTTGTCTTATACTCTATGAAGGCATCAAATATGTGGCTTCCGAGCGTCCGATGAATCACCTCGTCGCCCCTCATCTCATCCAAGGCCTCCTTCAAAGTCGTCGGAAGTTCCCTTATTCCGAGAGCCCTCCGCCTTTCAGGGGATAATTTATAGACATCCTCGTCGACTGGGTCGCCCACATCTATCTTCTTTTTCACGCCGTCAAGTCCAGCCATCAAAATGCAAGAGAATGCCAGATACGGGTTACATGACGGATCGACACCTCGGTATTCAACGCGCTTCTGAGAGGCATACTCTGACCCCCTGTAGTAAACAGGTATTCGTGCCAACGCGGACCTGTTTCGCCGAGACCACATGATGAAAATCGGGGCCTCAAAGCCTGGGACAAGCCGTTTGTAAGAGCTTATTGTTGGGCAGCATACGGCCGTCAACGCTCTAGCGTGGTCTAGAAGCCCGCCGACGAAGTATCTTCCAGTCTGGCTGAGCTCGGCATATTCGTCAGCTTCATCAAACATAGCATTCTCTGTCCCCCTCCATAGGGAGGTGTGAACATGCATTCCGCTCGCATTGTCTAGATAGACAGGCTTCGGCATGAAGGTGGCTATCAATCCATACTTCTTGGCGACATTCTTAGCCACAAACTTATAGTAGAGAGCCCTGTCAGCCGTGTCCACTAAAGCTCCATAGCGGAAGTCGATCTCAATCTGACCAGCGGTGGCTACCTCATGATGGTGCTTCTCAATCGTGAGGCCGAAGTTGTCCTCAAGTATTGAAGCCACCTCATTGCGGTACTCGATAGTCGTGTCCTCTGGAGGGGGTTTGAGGTACGCCTCTTTAGGTCTCAGAGTGAAACTTCCAGAGGAGATCTCGGGTGACTGAGGGACAACCCTTGGGGCTCCCCATGAGTCGCCTTCCCCTCCTCTCGGGCTGACCCACAGGTCCCAGGTAAGTTTGGTCGGGTCAACTGAGGAGAAGATGAAGTATTCCAATTCTGGAGCGAAGTAGCTGGCGTATCCCATATCTTCCGCAGTCTTCACTGCCCTTTTTGCAGCGTGACCTCTCGAACACACCTCGGATGGTTCTTTGCCGCCATAGGCTTCATAGACATCCCCTATGACGATGGCGCTCTTCTGATTCTCATCGCTGGTCCAAGGGATTACAGCTAGGCTTTTCGGATCGGGCATAAAGATCATGTCTGATTCCTCGATAGATTTGAAGCCCCTGATCGAAGAACCGTCAAAACCCAGTCCCGACGTAAAAGCGGTTCCCTCAACATAATCTTTTGCAGGTATAACCATGTCTTGCATCAAACCACGAATGTCGACGAATGTCGAGTGGACCCACCGTACTTTGTTGACTTTTATGGTTTCGATAGCACTTTTTACGATTTCAGCGTCCTCCATGCTTGCGCACCTTTTCATTCAACGAAATGACTCATTATTAGGATTCCATATATAAATCTTTCCCTTTTTTAGAGAAACATTTATATAAGAACCGGCTGGATGAATAAATGTCTAAAGAACTCAGCTTCATGAAGATGAGGGTTCTGGAGGAATTCACATGGAAGACCGTCTGACTGAGAATCTTGACGAGGTTGACCTCCAAATCATCAATCTGCTACAAGAAGATTCCAGACTTAGTTTCAACAAGGTAGCTAGCAAGCTAGGAATATCTGTGGGGACGGCGTATAACCGCGTCAAAAGTTTGGAGGATAGAGGCGTGCTGAAAGGTTACACGGCGATCATGGACCCAGCGAAAGTGGGATACAGCCTTACGGCCATCATACTGATCCAAGCTGAGGGCCAGCACCTCCTAGATGTTGAAAAAGAAGTTGCAAAGATGAGTAACGTTGTCTCCGTCTACGATATCACTGGCGATTTCGATGTCGCCGTAATTGCCAGGTTTAGGGATAGAACCGGTCTAAATGTCTTCATAAAAGATCTTTTAGCTATGTCTTACGTGAAGAGAACCGTTACCAATGTTGTCCTAAACGTTGTCAAGGAAGACTTCAGAGTGGACGTTCGGCGGTGATCCATCAGAGCAGATAGGACAGAAATAGGTTCAAGATGCTGATATTAAATGTCTAAGGAGAAGCCACTCTCAATTCTTGTTTTGTGGAGACATCGCTGAATCTTGACCAATTAAGAGAACAGTTGAGGAGAGAACTCAAGATGATAGTTGCCATGGCTCAGATAAACTCAACGGTAGGTGACCTAGAAGGGAATGCAGAGAAGATGCGGCGGTGCATCGAAGAAGCCAAGAGGCATAGGGGCGACCTCGTGATATTTCCCGAGTTAGCTGTCACCGGTTATCCCCCTCAAGACCTGCTGTATGAAAAAGCCTTCGTTACAGAAAATAGGGAAGTGCTAGAGGATATTATCAAAGGCAACACTGGCATTGCTGGAATAATCGGTTTTGTTGACTATGACCTTTATGGAAACTTGTATAATGCTGCCGCTATCTCTGAAGGGGATAGACTCGCTGGGACCGTGCGTAAGACCCTATTACCCACATACGATGTGTTTGACGAAGAAAGATACTTCAAGCCAGCCAAGGAAGAGGAGATCAAACCAGTCGTCATAGAGATCACTGGAAGAAAGGCGAAGATAGGAGTCGAGATTTGCGAAGATCTGTGGGATCAAGAGTACGAGACAAAAGTCACCGACCTGCTAGCCAATCGAGGAGCCGACCTAATCGTTAACATATCTGCGTCACCATACTACGCTGGAAAACGGGTTGAGCGGCAGAAGTTGTTAACGGAGAGAGCGGTTAAAAATAGGGTTCCGATCTTCTACGTCAATCTGGTTGGCGGCCAAGATGAGCTCGTTTTCGACGGTCAAAGTCTAGCAGTAGACGCGTCAGGAAACTTGATAGCGATTGCCAAACAGTTTGAGGAGGACCTGGTAGTTACCGAGGTTGATTTGGAAAAGAGAGTCGCCCTGAAGGTCAATGCTCCTCCCTATAATGAGGAACAAGAGATGTTTAACGCTCTAGTCCTAGGGGTTCGTGACTACTTCAGGAAGACAGGTTTCAAGAAAGCGGTCGTTGGAATGAGCGGCGGAATTGATTCTTCATTAACCACTTGTATAGCGGTTGAAGCCTTGGGCAGGGAAAATGTCATCGGTGTCTCTATGCCTTCGAGGTTCTCCAGTGAACATAGTAGAACGGATGCGCGTAAGTTAGCTGAAAACCTCGGAATGCTCTTCGTTCAATTCTTTATGCAAGATATCGTCGAGAGTTATAGAAGAACGTTGGAAGGATCCTTGGAAAAGATAAGAGAACACTTCGGGATAGAAAGCGATAGAGATGACCCTGTCGCCGATGAAAATGTACAGCCGCGAGTGAGAGGAAACTGCTTCATGGACATTTCCAACAGGCTCAGGGACCTGAGAATACTTGTCTTGAATACTGGAAACAAGACTGAGCTTGCGCTCGGCTACTGCACACTTTACGGAGATATGACCGGGGGAATCGGAGCGCTTGGGGATGTAAGCAAACTTGACGTCTACAAGCTTGCGGAACACGTCAACAGAAGAGCGGGAAGAGAGATAATACCGGCAAACATATTGACGAAGAAGCCATCACCCGAGCTAAAAGAAGACCAATTTGACCCTTTCGACTTCAGCGTTGTAAGCCCGCTTGTCGACGAAATCGTGGAGAATCGGAGAAGCAAACGAGATCTGATTAAGATGGGCTATCCGAAAGATGTTGTTGATGACACTTACAGAAGGGTTAGAAACGCCGAATACAAGAGGCGTCAAGCGCCTCCCTGCATAAAGATCACCCCAAAAGCCTTCGGCATTGGTTGGAAAATGCCGATCGTCAATAAGTACAGTGGCTAAGACAGCTGTTCAAAAACTAATTGAAATTGCGTGATCTGTTTCGCCAGATCGCGCGCCTTGGCACCTTATTGTCGATCAGATATGGAACTCTCTCCTGACGGAAGCGGTGAAACCTCAAGGGAAAGTTTATTAACGCTGTGTAGTGAACTACATAGGATTTCAGAATGAGACACTTAGAAACAAGAAGCATATCTCTCGTAGCTATCTTCTCCGCCTTGTATTATGTTATGTCTTATCTACCCGGAATACCCGCCATCGGAGTTCCAGGCGTTAAGATTCAATTAGAGGCTTGCATGGCTTCGGTTTTCGGGCTGATTCTAGGTCCGTATTTGGGCGCTTTAGCCTCATTTATGGGCGTCTTCGTGTCTTGGGCTCTTCCTCCTGGGAGCATGAGTCCAAGCGGGCTTGTGTTTCTTCCCTCGCCCGTGATAAACGCCTTTCTTGTGGGTCTTATTCATGGTAAGAAGTGGAAGAGCGCCTTCGCCATACTTGCAGTTCTGGTTGCAGCTTTCTGGTTTCTACCCCCAGCTCAACCCACGGAGCAATACTTCCTCATCGGGGTTGCCGCCATGTGGGATAAGATTCTGGCCTTGTTGTTGATAGTGCCGACCACGATTTTGATGGAGAGAACGTTGAAGATTTCTCGGGTCGCAGAAAGGACGCTTGGAAGAGCTGAGAAATTGACGATACCTTTTGTCCTTTCTCTGCTGGCATCCGGATTCGTTCTAATGAACGGTTGGATGATCGCGGTTAATGGGGACATACTCAAGTTCCAGTTCGGGGACTATAAAATCAGTTTCGGTGTTAAGGAACTCGTAAGACCTATAGCTCCTTACGGCTATCTATGGCTTCTGATAGGTGTAGCAATATTGGCTACAGCGATGTTACTCTACACCAACCCCAGAAGGAATCTTCTCTGGGGCAGTCTGATTTTTCTGTTCTCCTGTTTTTCAGCCGTAATAGGCGGAGGATTCATTGTAGGCTTGATCTTGGGGGTCTTAGCCAGTTTCTTAGCGAGTATAAGAAAGAATCTGCCTATACCGAAGATGACAAATGTTGAGATGCTTCTCTATTTCCTCTTGGCTTTCGTTGGTAACGAGGCTGACAACGCTTGGGGTAATGACGTATTTGCTCTCCCAATCGTCTATGATGGGATATTTCAGATGCCTATCGAGGCTGTGCGGGTTGCATTCTTGGTTAGCCCTTATGCTTACTTCATAGTCAGGCTTATTCAGGCTGTGATTGCTTCTCTTGTCGCCGTGCCTCTTATAAGGAATATTAAGGCATCTGGACTCGGCGTCTTCCGATCAACCGCGGACTAGATTATGAGGGGACTCCTTGAAAACTAAGGATTTGATCGAGCATATAAGGTCATCAGCGCAGCTCGCCGCAGCATTGGAGGTAAGTGGTTGGCCTAAACCCGGAAACGTCCATAGAACGAAGGATCATCACGACACTCGTTATGAACACTTCTTAGCGGGTTCGATAGCGTTGGGCTCTTCGATCGATGCTGCGGCTATGAAGGGTTTGATGGTCGCCAAGAATCAGATACATGTCTCAAAGATCGGAGTGGGCAGACTGGTGAAAAGAGCGGTCTCCGCTGTGGCCGACTCTCATAACGGGGGTAATACCCATCTAGGTGTTTGTCTGCTCTTCATTCCGTTGGCAACTGCGGCAGCAAAGACTCATATTGAAAGGGGCAAGATTTCCCCCTACATCCTGCAAAGCAACGCGAATGAGATTATGCGGTCAACCACGCCGATGGACGCTGTTGAGGTTTACGAAGCGATTATCTCGGCTAGTTCTCTTAAAGAGTTGGGAAAAGCTGACGGGCAGGGAGCTCCCGACCTATACGACAAAGAAGCAAAGCGCAGAATTTTGGCGAACGGAACCACGCTCTTCGACGTTATGGAGGAATCCGCGTCTTATGACACGGTTGCGAGAGAGTTAGTGAATGGTATGGACGTGTCCTTCAAAGTTGGCTATAGAGAGTTTATGGAGACGTTTAACTCTACCCATGATGTAAACACGGCAACTGTTCACAGTTTTCTTCGAATATTGTCGAAGGTTCCTGATACCTTCATTGCGAGAAAGCGGGGGCTTAAAAAGACGTGCGACGTAAAGAAAGCGGTTGAGATAGGTAGAGAGGAAACTATGTGGATATCGGAGACAGCCGATCATGTTCTGCAGCTAGGTGGATTGACGACAAAAGAGGGAGCAGCTTCGCTCTGGGAATTCGATATGAAGCTGCAGAGTCTTGGTAAAGATTACAGCCCTGGAACAACGGCTGATCTAACCGCTACGGCTTTGATGATAGCATTGTTGTGCGGTTTGAAATTCTAGTGATCAGGATTGAGGCATCTTAGAGCCCGCGAGGGAGATTTTGTCGAAACCCACGAAGGCTTGATCTTCGATGTCAAGGGGCTTGTTCATCCTCCGGATAGGGTTGTGGCTTATCTCCGCTATATAGAAGACCCTCTAGGAGATCGAAAGCGGGGAGAAAAAAGATATCTCAAGGTTTACTCATTAAGTGAAAGAGAGAAGACGCTCAGGAGCAGATATCCCCATTATCTTTTCTATGATCCGATCTTCGGAGAGAATTTGGAAGGGGTTCCGCATAGATTCGTCTCCAATCTTTATCAACCGGCGAAAAAGGTTTCAGAATTTCTCCATAATATGAATCTAGACCGAGTTCAGGACCAGTCAATCAAATTCGTTCAACTCATTCACGATTCAACAGGTGTTCAACTAGGAAAACTTGGCTTATCAGGCTCGGTTCTCGTGGATCTTCACACTGGAGAATCGGACATAGATTTGGTTGTCTACGGAAGAAAGAACTGCATATCGGTATATGAGTCTTTAAGGCAGGTGATGCAGGCAGGAAACGGAGCCGTCTGTTCGTATAGCGTAAACGACCTTGAAAGACTTTATGAATTTCGTTCCAAGGACACTCGGATGCCTCTCAAAGATTTCTTAAGAATAGAACGGCGTAAGTTCTCGCAGGGGAAGTTCAATGGTAGAGACTTCTTCGTAAGGTTTATACTGGACTGGGATGAGGTAGACGAGAGGTACGGAGACCGCCTTTACAGGGCTTCAGGGTATGCAAAAATCGAAGCGAAGGTTGAAGAAGATGCGGACTCTATCTTGACGCCATGCAGATACGTGATCTCAGATGCCCAAGTCGTTGAAGGAACAAAGGTTCCACCTCCAGAGGAAATAGTCTCACTTAGGGGACGATTCTGTGAACAAGCCCAAGAAGGCGAAAGAATTGTTGCTCAAGGGAAGGTCGAACAGGTCATCGAGAAGGACGGGAGAGAATATTTCAGGCTTATCTTGGGTGCAAGACCATCCGACTTCATGATAAGCAGGTGACGACCTTTCAGGACCGTAAGCTAAATCGATCATTTTTCATAATGGCTTAATGTAGTCCTGTCCTCTTGCTTCTCTGGAGCCGACGAGAACCCGGTGGCATTCGCCTTGGTCTTTCCTATTGACGACTCTCTCTAGCTTTCCGTAAGATGATATTCTCTCGCCTTTCTCAGCTACGCCTCCGTAAAGCCCCTCATACGACGTTACTTCATAAATGTCTCTAAACGTGGGACCATCGAGAATCTTAACATCATCAACCTTGTAAACTGAAGGTAAAAAGTCTGCTTCGGAAGCGTCGGAGACTTTTGCTTCAATTCTGATCATTCCCTCGGGTCTGAAGATTCTATCTCCGTATCTTACAGAAACTTCCTCCTCGAGCTTCACCGGATGCACCGAGAACATGGTTCCGCGGAATAGTCCACGACCCCACTTCCTTTCAAATATTCTTGCCGCCTCGTCATAGGTTAGGGGATATATCTCAGCCTTGTTCAGGCACCATTCTCTGGCTCTCTCGTCATCAAGTCGGCGGATTGGGGGCTCCTCTTGCTCATAGATTCGAATAAGCGCCTCTTTCGCAGATTCGCTGTTTCTGATCCCGTAGACGACGAGATCTATATCAGAAAAATCTTGGTGGATATCTAGGAGCAAGGATCCGGTGACGCCGAAATTCTCGATGGGAACTCCGCTCTCGTCCGAGATGAGAGTCGCTAAATCAGTAACTTTCCTCTGAAGAGTATCCAGCTCCTCCATTTGTATGAGCTGAGAGATCTTCTCCTCTGGTTTCAAGTGAGCTGATATCCTGTTTAACGGCACAGCGGACATTCTGATGCCCATGACGGACGAATCGTAGAGGTATTCCGGGCGATGCTCCAGAAATTCGAGCGTCCCCAACAGATCAAGCATAGTGTAATACCGCAGAGCCCGTTTGAACCTAGTCTCTCCTTTAACCCATTTCCCAGAGGGATCTGGAACGTACTTTAGATAGGCAATAGCGCGGTCTTCTGGATGAACAGGACCGACAACACAGAAGAAGTATCGCTCTCTAGTTTGTATATAGTCTCTGTCTCTGAAGCCTCGCAATGTAGACTCCACACAAACGCTAATGCCTGAATGATAAGTTCCCGCGGATTTAAGCATGTTTTCAATAACTTCGGAGAACCGTCGTGAAAATAAACGTGGAGAAGCCCAGGACCGGATTGGCAAAAGAAAGGATCAGCTAAGGAACTAGGAAAGCCACCTTACAAGATTTCTATCGTTGAAGGATATCTGGAAGCATTAAGTGGACGATTTGAGTAGTTGAAAAGGCTCTGCAGATCCAAGTTGACGGTGCCTTTTCGTATGATGCTCTTCTCAATTAGGATTAGATCTCTTATGAAGGAATAATCATCTGAGATCAGGAGTTGTCTGAGTGACACCGCTTTGTTTAGCTGCTTCATCCTTGCACTTGCAGCAAGGTATCCAAGACCCAGATGATAATCCTTTAAACACCCCAAAAGGTCATAATCGTGTGTTATGCTCGGTTCACAGCTGCGGGAGGAAGGACGATTGAATAGAAGGTCTCTAAGGCGATCATTCACGCGGTCAAGCATACTTAAGCCCATCCTTCTGTTAAACCTTACAGACTCCATGTCGACCGGCTCTGTAAGAATCGTCTTCTTCCCGTCAAGAAAAGCGTCGTCATCGCCGAAGACAAAGTCCGAATCATCTAGAATGCTCGCAATAAGATAATCATGGTTTCTAATTCGCTCCTCGAAACCCTTCAAAGTGAAGATACTACTATGAACCTCTCTGCCCAGTTTGGGGCCCAACTTCGTTAAGCTGCTGATTATTGCTGGTTCGTCGGCCTTCTCTTCGCAGATCAACAGAATATCTATGTCGCTGAGGCGATCAGCATCTCCCCTTCTGCAAGAACCGAAGACCGATGCGAATTCCATACTTGAACTGTTTCTCTTCAAAGTCTCCTTGAGAAGAGAACTCTGTTGGGCCTTCATGACAAAAAACAATAATGGATGAGATTTATTTTAACCTTTTTGAAAAATCGTTCCATCTTACGATGGATGTTCCTGCTGACTTTTGCCTTCTAGTTCCCGAAAAGGTAGCCTATGAGATCTTTGACTCTCGCAAAGTCCGGTATTATTAGATCTGCTCCAGCTGCGATCAATCGCTCACGTTTGTGGAGGTTCAACCCGCATCTTTTCACTTCATCGGTTGCAACGCCCAAGGCTATTGCTTCTCTGAATTTGGCGTTTCTGATCTCGACCGGCCCGTCTCCAACGACGAGTAGATGATCTCCTCTGAGGTTGTTGTCGTCTAAGATCCCTTGTATGATCTTCTCCTTTGTGTGGGTCTCGGTGTGATCCAAAGCGCCATAGATTCGGTTGTCGAAGTGTTGGGTAATCTTTAGCGCCTCAGCCTCCCTTGAGACATACTCGTGGTCAGTTCCGCTGGCTAGGTACATCACCACATTGCGTCGGTTAAGTTCTTCGAGGAGGTTTCTAGATCCCATGATCATCAGGTCGTCGGGATTCAACTCGTCGTTCACCAATTTTCTGAGCCTCTCTTCAACGCGGACAAGTAGCCTCTCATTGTATATTCGTTTATACTCCTGAGGTCTCTTTGGATGCTTTGCTAGGCCGTATCGGTGAACCGCCTCAGCTAACCACTGCATCTGCTTCATAGTTAAGATGCCGGTTGAGTAGTCGACGTACTCTCGCACTTCCTGCTCGATTTCTGGTGTTGGAGGTTTACCCTCGCATATCATCTCGATCATTAGGGGGATCATGACGTCTTCCCATCCTTGCCGGATTACCGAAATCGTGCCGTCGAAGTCGATCAGGGCATACTTGATGTGGCCGAGTCTGGATTGAATGTTTGGATTCAGAACCTCGATCCATGAGCTCATGGCCACTCCTCCAATGTGGAGACTTCATCAAACTTTTCGAGAATCTCCTGTGGCGACGCGGTTCCAGTGATATTTAACTTCTTGAGGATCACGCCGGCGGCCAGATTGGCAAGGATGCCTGCCTCGAGAGGATTGGCGCGTGCCGCCAAGCTTGCGGCTATGGCAGATATGAATGTGTCTCCTGCTCCAACAGGGTCTATCGGCGGTTTTGTCGGTGCAGATGGAAGATGATGTTGATCTGACTCTGTTATTAATAGTGCTCCTTCGTCGCTTAGGGTGACGTAGATTGGGCGTTTAGCACGTTTCTGAAGTTCTAAGCCTATTCTGCCCAATTCGTCCATCCTTACGTCTTGCGGATTTCTTGAGGGGCATATAGCCTTCACGACTTCTAGCCGGTTCGGCTTCAAGACCATATTGCTGAATAGGCCTATCCGCACTCTGGAGTCAGCCACAAATGTTTTCTCAGGATACTCCTCTGCGAGTTGAATGAGGCTTTCTCGGATGTTATCCGTTATGATTCCATTCTCCGCTATCTGGTCCTCGATGATCACGGTGTCGACTTTAGGTACAACTCTATGGATATTCTCGATGATATGGTCTTCCAACGTCTTCGACAAAGTATCACGATTTCTGAAGTCGAGCCTCGAGTCCTCTTGTTGGGAATCCAATCCACAAAGAATGGGCTTAATATACGTCGACGTCACCCTTTCTGGAGATGAGATCAGGTAATCAAGGCAGATCCCATTCTTCTCCAGTTCCGTCCGCAAAATTTGTCCTCGCCAGTCCTCCCCGATGATGGTGACCGCGAAAACCTCCTTGACATCCAAGGCCTTAACGTTGCAACAGATGTTCCCAGAAGCCCCTGGCGAGTAGGTTTCCCTTGTTATCGGACGTGTGTAATGCGGTGTCTCACGCGATAGCTCCGAGTGAACCATATCTGCATACCAGTAAACATCTAAAGCAAAATCGCCGATGACCATGACCTTTAAGCCCTTAAAGGAGTTGAGAATCTCTAGAAGCCTAGCACGTTTCAGCCCAGCCATTTCAAGCAAGCCTCTCGCATAAAGAAGATTCAAGCATCTCGCATAACGTGTGATATATTGTCGCGTGCATCTCTTGTATGCGGCTCGTCTGGGTCGCTGGAGCCTTGATCGCGATATCGGATACACCAGCGATCCTTCCGCCCTTCTCTCCTGTCAGAGCTATGACGGTTAATCCCAGGGCCTTGGCTGTTACGGCTGCATAAAGAACATTCTCGGCATTGCCGCTTGTGCTTATGCCTAAAAGGATGTCTCCTTTCCGCGCAAGACTGTACAACTCCTGAGCGAAGGCGATGTTTCGGGTCGGGTTATCATTCTCTATGGCGCTTGAGAGAGAGTGATTAGCCCCGAGCACAACGGCGCGGAGCCCTTGCTCTAAGCTTTTCGCAACGATTTCGCCGTGAGGAAGCCCATCAAACGATCTTCTTTTGTATTCTGGAATAGGCCTTTTCAGCTTGAATGACTTCATCAGTTCTGCTGAGATGTGGAAGGCATCTGCGAAACTGCCGCCGTTGCCGCAGAGGAGCAATGTCCCGCCAGTTTCAAAACAATGGTTGATAGCCATGTAAGCGCGGATTAAGTCCTTCACCACGAGGCCTAATTTCGGATTTCTCTCCCTAAAACCGTCAATTATATCTTTCACGGAAGGATGGCGCTGAGATATCTCTTCGATCTGTCGTTGCAGTGATGCAGTGGGTGTGGTTCTCCTTGGTGGTTCCAATTTTACGGACGACTTCTCCAGATTTCCAACTATCAAATGGTGAAGATTTGGAATAGTTACGACATGGTCCCCTGTTATGTGAAAGCCTTTCCCTCCCCTGGAGGGGGGCCTCAGGACGATGTTCTTTAGGGGCCTATAGTAATATTCCGGTTCATCCTTGCTCCTTGGGCGCTCATAATCCGTTACAGGTACCAAGTCGAAATTTGCCGTTGTGAACCTTTCGACCTTGAACCCCAAGTTCCGCACGATGGATAAAGCCTTTAAGAAGACTTCGGGCCCGATCACTGCCGAGCCCAAGTTTAGGAAGACACCGCCTTCAAGCTGACTTACGGCGGATACGTATGTTTTGAAGTCTCTTTCGCTGGCTTCGCCTAAGATGGCGAAGCTGCATCTTGGATGTTGGTGGACAATGTCTGTGCCAAGGGCTACATGCACGGTGAAGGGTATCCCGAGATTATATGCGTGATAGAGGACGCTGTGTTCTCTGAATCTGAAACGTTCATCCTCCGCTATCACCCTTCCCAGAGATTCCCCGTATCCTAAACCATCGCGGACGCCGTGCTGAACAGCTAAGTTCATCAGGAGCCCGGTCTCCTCAGCCATTCCGAAGGTTCCATCCTCAATGCTTGTAGCCACATCTTCACTCGTCTCCCCTATCAGCGCAATCTCAAAGTCATGGATCGTCACCGCTCCGTTTGAGGCTACATGGGTTATCACGCCACGTTTCATGAGGTCGATAATGATGGGGGACAGGCCGCACTTTATCACGTGAGCTCCCATCATCCATATTACGGGCCGCATGTTCTTTCTAGCGGCCACTATTCTCCCCGCAACCTCGCGTAGGTCTGAACTCTCGAAAGGTGACGGAGGCGCCTCTGTGCTGATCATATCTTTCAACGTAACTAGATTCTTTCTCTGCGCTATCGGGTACGTTCTGATCTTGGAGAGGTCCACTTTACTAGCCAGGATTGTATTATGATTGTTCATTTCAAGCCTCAATAAATCTAAAGACAGAGGACACTTAAATCTCATCCAGAGATGCCCCAATGAGAATCATTCAAACAGAACAGCCCTATTTCTATCACTACAGGAAAAACGGATAGGCGATAGAAATAGAGAGGAGGATCCCTCAACATTAGAATCCTCCAAGTTGATCCCTTAGAGGTTAGAAATGCTGTGGAACCTTCGGCAAGTTCAGGATAGACCCATATGGCTGTACCCATGCAGCCGTTATGAGGAAAGCTGGAACAGATAGGATAATCTCGGTGGACAGAGAGTTCGAGAAGATAACATGGATAAAACGAAAAGACCCAAAGAACTTCTGAATTGGCTGGAACGGTAAGTCCCAGATCAAATCTAGACAGGCTCTTGTTGAGAGTGCTAATGATACGCTCGGAGTTCGATCCAGATTTTCTCTCAACTAAATCTAGGTAAAACCAAAAAAAAGTTATCTGATTTGCTCCGACTGCTGATGAACACAGCTTATCAGGAATAGATTAAAGAGCGAAATCACTGAATAGAATACGAAAGTATTTTGAGAGGTAGAAGGCTTACATCTAGAAGGTAGAGGATTTAAGATGAATAGTTTTCGAGAGGAAGGTTTTCAAGGGAAAGTGGCGGTCATTACGGGTGGAGGCGGGGTTCTCTGCTCGGTTGTGGCTGAGGCTCTCGCTGAAAGGGGATCTTCGGTGGCAATCCTCGACGTAATGGAAGACGCGGCATTAAGCGTCGTTTCAAGGATAAAGCAGAGGGGTGGGAACGCCATAGCAGTTGTTGCAGATGTAGCTGACCGGGGAAGTGTCGAGGCTGCATGCAAGAGAGTTCTTGAAGCCTATGGAACCGTGGACATACTTGTTAATGGGGCTGGAGGAAACTCGCCTGATGCTACAACTGGACTGAAGCTTTCGTTCTTCGATATCTCGCAGGAGGCTTTGGAGAACGTCATACGCCTAAACCTTCTAGGGACAATCATGCCGTCCCAGATCTTTGGGAAGGTCATGGCTGAGAAGGGTTCAGGCGTCATACTAAACTTCTCTTCGATTAACAGCTTTAGGCCTCTGACGAATATTCCAGCCTACTCAGCGGCGAAGGCAGCTGTTTCAAACTTCACTCAGTGGCTCGCCGTTCACATGTCGCAGAACTGCTCTAAGGACATACGTGTTAACGCTGTGGCTCCAGGCTTCTTTCTCACCAGGCAGAACCGTTACCTGCTCACCGAAGAATCTGGCGAGCTCACATCACGGGGAAAGACAGTAATCAGCCACACCCCGATGGGGAGATTTGGCGAGCCACAAGACCTCATCGGGACAATACTGTGGTTACTTTCGGATGAGGCCAAGTTCGTCCACGGCGCCATTGTTCCCGTTGACGGAGGCTTCTCAGCCTTCAGCGGGGTCTAATAGTTGAGCTGTTTACCTATCCACCAACGACCAGACGAGCTTTGCGTTGAGCATCTCCACGCGGTAAGAAACGTGTTCAATCAGCCCATGTCCTTAACGATTGTGTCCGAGTGGATAGTGATCCAGATAGAGGCACTAGAAGGCTCATGCGTACACATCTACAACAAGTGTTTTTGAGTGTACAAATAGTGTCTTTCTTGGCATACAAGCAGTCCATCTATTTTCGTTTGCGGAACAGCTTGAAGCCGTCCATGTCGGTGACATACTCAAAGCCTACTTCTATCAGTTGCTTTGCGTCTTCAATGGTTTTCGCCACTTTGCATACGAAATCGTCAGAGGTTTCCTGGAATATTGCGTTTTCAATCCGGACGTACAACAGAGTGTTTCGGACGTCTTGATGCCCCAAGTGTTCCTTTACGCAGATTATATCCTTGGTCTTATGATAGAGCATCGTTGCTTTCCAGTGGCGGAAAGTGTGGAAGGCTATCTGCAGAAATCTGGGGTCGCTCAGTTTCGTGGCCACTCTTTTTCTTGTCCTGTTGAAGTTGTGTCTGAATCTTATGAGGGGGTGTTCCTCCAAAGATGTAGGGCGAAGCTTAGGGAAGGTTGTTAAGCATGGCACTTAGATTCGTGGAGATTTTGAGGATTCTTGGTTTACTGTTCTTTTCCGGCGTTATTTTAAGGATATTATTATCATCGTCAAAGTCGGTCCATTTCAGTTGCTATATCTCCCCTGATCTTGCCGCTGTTTCTTTGGCGGTTTGAAGGAATGCCGATATTTTTCTTCCGCATCCTGCTATAAACTGGTCGATTTCAGCCTCGGTAGGAATGAAGGGAATGCATGCATGCGTGCATGCAATCACTCTACAAACGTAAGTTACTGAAGAGAAAAGTGATATGCATTCTCCTCTTTTTGCTGGGAATAATTCGGCTATCGATGCCTTGGCAACCGGGACAAAAATCCTGTTGCAAAACCATGACAAAAACGGACAGGAATGAGCTGCCACCACACAGTTATCAAAAGGTAGAGGAAAGGAGCAGTAGCAAAAACAAACCCCGCCAAAAGCAAGAATCTTCTTCTGCCAAAAATGTCCGAAAGTGAGGCAGCAGGCAAACTGATTAAGACTCTTGGAATAGTAGAGGCGGCAGCGACAAGGTCTACCCATTCTGCAGGTGTACCGAGACTCAAGGAGAAGGGCTTCAAAACGGGGCCTCTAGACATTGTTGAATTTATGATGGCAAAGAAACCCATGATGCAAAGTGTCCAATTGTGTTGCTAACGTTCTATGCTGATAATCTATGGCGAAACCGCTCATTTGTTAGATCGTAGAGCTGATAGGAGTCGTCATAAATTCCAGCTTATTGCACATGTTCTTTTAAAGTCGCGTATAGCGCATCCATTACAGCCAAAGCTTTGCAGATAGTTTCTGCATCTGTCTTTGATGTTTTTTCAAGTCCTTTCAAAACATAGCACAACCCGAGAGTCTCCCTTAGTTGAACTTTATCAAGATTTTCTTCGTTAAATTCATAATCGCGAATCATTTGCCTAATCTTTTTTAAGACCGGATCTTGCACCTTATACCTTTCCAGAAGCACATCAAACGTTGTTTTAACACCTTCTATGGGAGTGATTTCTGCCTTAGGTAAGGTAAATCCAATTGCACCCTTGGGAATCTCAGAATCTCTTGAGACAAACTCGAAAATAGCTTCTTTATCTATGAACCGTTTGATTAACCAGGCTGAAGCGCATCTATCAACATGGGGCATGTGGCGAGTTACCCATAACATAGTATCTCCACCTAAACAAAAAAGAAAAGGAATTTGCTTGTCTTTTATTCCTTTAATTTCGTCTGCAGAAACTCTCTTCTCTGCTTCCTGTCCATCTTTTCAATTTCGGTCTTATACTTTTCGCGTATCAGTTTCACCTTACAGTTGATATATAACGCATCGTACACTGGACTTGCTTTGGCAATCGTCTCGTAATCGTCTTTTGATACGATGCCAAAACCTGTCATGACAGCTTCCAACCCGGCAGCTTCAGGTGCAGCTTCCATCTTATCAGTATCGGCTGCACGTACTATCTTTGCCAACCCCAAGACTGCCAGATCCTTTATCTTGTGCTTCTCGACTATTGCATCGAAACTGCACTTGTCTCCGTGATGGCCTAACTCAAGGCCAGGTGCGTCGTAGGGTATTGCCTTCTCTCTCTTGACGGTTTCTTCAATCTTTTCCACGGGAACGAAGATAAATTCTGCTTTTGGATCGACGAATTTCTTTATCAGCCACGGACAGGCGGTTCTGTCAACGTGCACGTATTGTCTTGTTACCCATTTCATTGTTCTCACCTATGTAGATTATCTACTTATACATAAGCTTAACCCAACATTCTCAACGTGATACCGAATGCACCGACTTAGGAGCATGAAGGTAGGCATAGTTCAACTTTGGCTTCTATTACTGCTATCGGACAAACCCATGTACGGCTACGAAATCATACGCGAACTAGAACGCAGATTTTCAGGGTATTGGCAACCTAAGACTGGAACAATCTACCCCGCACTAGAAAAGTTGGAACAAAACGGTTTGATAACTGGGCAAATCGAGTTTAGAAACCACGGACCAGACAGAAAACACTATGCTATCACTGGTAAGGGCAGAAAAGAACTCAAATCTGCCATGATGCAATGGGCAAAAATGACAGAAATGATCGACACCTATAGAGAGATACACGAAGCATTATTCAAGTTCAAAAAGGCATGTACATCAAATGAAGTTACCAAAATGCTTACAGAGCTCGGAAACGCCTTTAAAAACAAGACTTTTGAGTTCTCCCAGATTTTTCCTTCAGAAGGAAAAAGGCAGGCTGAGCCAACGCAACCTGTCATGTTGAAAGTGCTTTATGCAAAAGAAAATCACAAACGTGAAATCCATCTAGAACTCGAATGGTTGCCTCACTAAAGTGAGAATGCAGACAGATACTCGATATTTCAAGCCTTAAGCTGTCCACGGTATGATGGTAGCCCGGGATAGGTTCAAATATCGGTTTAAATTATCGGCGTTAAAACTCGATTCTTTTTCCTTTCAGAAAAATGTATTCAAATCGACCTTAAAGTGCATTTTCGAGTGATATTCGTGAATGTTGAATTGTTTTGTTTAGATTTCCCGTTCGGTTTCGCATTATCAAGGGGAGCTTTGACTTCCCTTTCAAGTGTTGACGAAGGCTCAGGGTAGATTTTGAGAGCTACTGCTATAGAAAACAGTTTCGGTAACTCGTTCACTAATGTATAGGGAGAGAAAGGCTTTCTGAAAATCAATTGACGAGATTTATAAAGACAGTTTTCTATTATTAGTTCGATACGTTTGATGATTGACTTAGTGCTTTGGGTCGCCGTGCTGTTGATTAGTATTTTCTTCTTGTCAAAAAGTG
>Ga0315309_1000932_pt1 | contig 17773 bp, 19 predicted proteins | sample TDP4_MG_FD_203080 | JGI IMG/M metagenome (GOLD analysis project Ga0315309, IMG submission 203080) | Freshwater sediment microbial communities from Lake Towuti, South Sulawesi, Indonesia - TDP4 | ecosystem: Environmental > Aquatic > Freshwater > Lake > Sediment | place: Indonesia: South Sulawesi... | reverse complement strand
GAAGTACCTTAGGGACTTACTTATCCAGTTGTCTCCGATTAACTCGCAGTCTTGATGTAGAACTAGAATATACTTTCCTTTACTTTCTCGTATACCATGATTTAATGTTGCCGCTAGGCCTAAGTTCTTTTCATGCTTCAAAACTTTTAGGAAATTTGCTCTAAGTTCTTTTTGAAGAATGCACAATTTTTCGTAAGTGCCATCAACACTAGCGTCGTCGATAATAATTAACTCCAGTGGTTTATATGATTGATTCAGAACAGACTTGACACTGGATGAAATTATATGCTCTCCATTATACGCTGGAATGATCACAGAGACAAGGGCACCATATTTTTCTTGATTGTAGTCTCCGCTGGGTAAGTTCATTTTTAGGGACTCCAATTGCCCTCCTGCTCCAAAATCTTATTTGCAGCTTGCAAGCCCGTCCAAAGAGCGGTTCCCATGTATCGATCTCTAGGGTAAGTTCTTGAAATGCCTGCAATGTAAAGCCCTTTAATAGGCGATTCCACTGAAGGCATATAGTTGCCGTAACCTGGTGTGTACAGAGGCGTAGAGTACGGTGCTCTGTGAAGCCTCCACCAGAGCATCTTGGACTTTACATCCTCTTGGAACAAGTCGCCTAGATCATTCAGGAATTGATCGACTATTTCATCGTCATTTTTCTGCCAAAATGCATCGGATACGTTGAGATATTTGACTATAAACATGATGCTCGGGACGTTGAGCATGTGGTTCAGGTGTTTATGTTCAAAAACTCCAACGAAGGAATATTTGTCAATGTCCATTATGTTCAACCAATAAAATGGACTGATAATTTTGTTTAAGGCTACTGTGGCGCAAAGTGATGCTTTATACTTGATTTTCTCAATGGACTCTACGTATTCGTCTGGGGCTCCATCTAGTGTTTGTGCGAGAACTGGTGGAGGAATTGTGCTGATGATTGCTTGTGGTTTAATTTCTCGTTCAGTGCCCTTTTCTTCATATAGGACTTTATTGATTCTCTGGTTTTCCACGCGAACAGTCTTGACCTTGGCTTTGGTCTTTATGATACCGCCTCTTTCGATGCAAATTTTTGAAAGCTCATCTATTATGTTTTGAATACCTCCTTTCAAATATCCAAATTGATTGCTGACGGATTTGGACTCGTGACCGAAACGGCTCATTAACCAAGCAGCAGATACGTTCTCGGCGGGTTCAGCAAACTTTGCTTGAACAATATAGTTGACCAGCTTGTATGCTTCATGGCCAAAATTTTTAGTGACGTATTCTTTGACGTTTTTGTTGTCCAAATCTTTCCAGTCGGTTTTTCGTCCGGCATTCCAGACGAGTAGACCAAACTTAACTCTCCCAGAGAATTTTATCGGTCTGAAATTTAGAATAGAGAAGGGAGATGAAAAATCATAAAACTCATTTTTGGAGTAGAAACCGACCTTCAATTTCTTCCAATGTAAGTCTTGTTCTAGCCCCAGTTCTCTTATGGTTTTCAAAACAATTGAGTCACCAAACATGACGTGGTGGTAGGTTTTCGGAACGAAAGAGCCATTAATCAAGTAGCTTGAGGCAAGTCCGCCAAGATCGGTTTCCTTCTCTAGCAAGACCGTTTTGAAACCGTTTTTAGACAGAGTATACGCGGCAATGAGTCCAGATAACCCTCCGCCTATTATGAGCGTCGGTGCCATTGCTAAGCACTTCTCAAGCATTCACAAAATTCTTCAGTTCTTTTCCATACCATGTCTGCATGACAGTCTTCGCGTACTTTTTTCCTTCCAGCTTATAGTACCAGAAAGTGTTGTATCTGGTGGCAATCCATGATAGTGCGCCAAATATAGGTGTGTCAAACAAGAGAGGCTTTAAAGCGCTTTTTCGAAACGCCATTTCCCACCGAAAAATCGGCTGACTTTCAGGATTTGCAGGCCTGAACGGGTCAGGTTTGATTTCGTCGCCAATAAGGGTGTAATTAAGCGATCCTAAGCCACGTTTAGCAGCAATTTTTGCGTTCTCAGGAATGGGCAAATCCATATAGGTTGCAACTGCGCTATCTATTGCAACAGGATCCTTAGAAGCTATTATAGTATTGCATATTTTCGGTATACCCGTTCTTGGACCGTTGCCTTCCATCCCTATAGTTCCATCAACAATACTGAAAGCAAGCTTCGGTCTTACCATTTGTACAATGTCAGCGATTGCTTCTTCTACAACGAGGTGGTATTGATGGCGGACGCGCGGGACTACTCCCCAAAAATGCTTAAGGGCACATGTTATTCCTGTGAGACAATGTGTTTTCACCACAGGCAGGCTAATTATGTGGTCAGCTTCGAACACGGACCTTGGTACATCGAGGATCTTGAAGACTTTGCCATCTATACTCACTTCAACTGTTTCATCTTTGGATAGATTGATAAAAGTGGCTCCATATTTCTCAGCCAGCTTTTTGTGGCCCCAAACTTTAGCAGCCTTGTCACATTGGTGTGCTGCCGCCAGATCAGCATCTCCCAAAGTAACCTCACATTCGTACTTAGTCAACTCATTTAGAACGCCGTCCAACACCAACGGTGAAGTGCACTGACCTGGAACAAACTCAGAGGAAATAAGGTTTACTTTAACAAAGACTTTCTTTTTAAGGAGGAAATTATTCTTTATCACTAGGTTCATAGCTTTGCGTACCGTTTTTTGGACTCCGTTGGGTTCCTCCCTTACTCTAAAAAATAGAACTTCGCTGATGTCCCCTTTTCCTCTTTCACCATAGCTAATACCTGCTAAATCGTTTTCAGTCCCTAAAGATTCTCGCAATTTCTGAACCGTTTTTCTCTCCCTCGTATCAAAAAGTTACAATTTCAGTTAGTCGTCTGTTTTCGAACTACACTAAATAAAAATTTCTCTAATACGGCCCTGAAGATGTAAGTTAAAAACCCTTTACACTCTGCCCCTGTTAACTTTGATTTTCCTCGCTTTCGATCTACAAAAGTTATTGGAATCTCCTTGATCTTGAAACCATTAAGTCGCGCTTGTTTGATAGTCTCAATTTGAATTTCATAAGTTTGACTATGTAGATTCTTTAAAACGTCTTTGACATAGTTTCTTGAATAGCACCTAAACCCGCTCGTACAATCATACATCCTTGTTCCCACAGTTACCGCCGCAACAACATTTGCAAGCCGGCTGATGAATCTGCGTCTCAGACGAGATCCAATCACTTTTCCGCCTCGAACGTATCTACTTCCAACGATGAGGTCGTAGCTCCTCTTAGCGGCATCCACTAACTCTGGAATGTCTCGAGGGTTGTGCGAGTAATCGGCATCCATGGTAATTATGTAATCAGGGATCTTTCTCCCCATTAAAATATGGTGGAAGCCTGTTGTGATAGCGGTTCCAAACCCAAGTTTCTCTGGTCTCGAAATTAAATGAATATTACCATACTTCCTTTGAAGCTTCTTTACTGTTTCTGCTGTTCCGTCTGGGCTGGAATCATCGATAACTATAATTCGAAGGTCAAGTTTTAATTCTTCGATTTCTTGAATCAAGCTCTCTATGTTTTCGGCTTCGCAGTATGTTGGAAGTATGACGGCAACTGACACTAGTTAGCAGACTCCTCCTTGAGTTTAATCAAAGCCCTGTGTATGGCGTGGCTTCGGTTAGCGAAAACCCCCTTTTCCACCATTTGATCGATCCAAGCAAGTAAGTTTTGATCAATAGCTATTGATATTCTAGCTTTTTTCTTCGGTTCAACAGACTTTTCCAAACTTTTCATACCTCAAATTGTATGAAGAGTTAATACAAATTCCTAACATTTTTACGTTTTATTATGGGTGAGTTTATAACTGTTGCGTAAAGAGCGTTTCACTCTAATAAAACTAAAGATTAGAACAAACCGAACTATAAATTAGAACGGATTGGAAACAGACAAATCACTACATTTTTATTTCGCTGTTCAGTGTCACATTTCAAAAGGGAACGGTTCCTTGTCTTCAAAAAGGCAGAAGAAAAAGCTGGGTGCTGAGCATCTTCAGCGCATAATTGATTTGTGCAGGTCTGTTGAGGAGAGGGGCTTAGATCCTTTCCTAGTCGATGTTAACGATGTGATTGCTATTGTTCATGAATATTTTCCAGAGTGGGAGTCGCTTGATGAGTTTAACTTCGATGCCGAGGCTATTAATCGCTTGGCTTCGGTTATTAGACAGCAAAGCGACTGGGTTAGGCACAGATCCACTTCGCTTTATACGGATCCCTTTTTGTTTGAAGACAAACTGCGCAAACTAAGTCGGAAGAGTTTGGCTCGCCTGTTTTTGGATGCTTGGCACCCCATTGTTGAGATGGAGCAGATTTCACCACACGGCCTAGCTGAAGCAATCAAATATTGGCAGAGTCTCTTGCCCTTAAATGAAAGATGGACGAAAACGGAGTTCATGAAGACAGCTTTAGGCGCCACTTCCCGTGAAGAGCTGATCAAACAACAGATAATGGCTGAGAAGGCTTTTACTGAAGAGTTGGAAATACTCTGGCGAGAGCTAAAGCAAAGAGTCGGCGAAAAAAAGAGGATTCCATACTGGGATTTTGTAGGCGCCGATTCTTATGAGGAAACTGTGAGGCGAGCATACATGACGAGTTTCCTTGTCACGTATGGATACGCAACTTTCGAGGTGTATCGTTTAGAAGAGGAAATTTTTATCGTACCGTTTAATAAGCCACATTCTCTGGTTGGGAAGAAACAGGTGGTTTCGATTCCTGTTGCTGTTAGTGTTGAAGAGTGGAGAAAATGGCGCGAGAACAAGCAAAACTGAGAAGAAAAGCGCTCTATCTAAGAAAAATAAAACGAGCGACACATCTTCTCTTTTACAGACGACACAGAAAACCCGGCGTAAAAGGCTGGGAACTCCGCAAACGTTTGGGTTCAGACTATCCCAAAGTGTTAACGTTATTAGACAGCTATCTGGAAAAGTTGGATTTGCAGGTTAAGACGGTTTTTGAGGAAGAGAAGCCAGCTGAAAAGCCGACGTTGGAGCAGTTAGACAGAGCACGATTTTACGTAACATTGCGTGGGGGCCTCACACCTAAAGAAACCAAACTCAGTGGTTGGCGCATCGACGACATCGCTGGTTTAGCCATCGCCATATCCTCCATTATTTCTAAGAGGGGAAAAGCCCCTAGAGACGAAGTTGAAGACCTATTGCGCAGCAAATTGCCCGGTTGGAGGGTTGACCTGAACATAGAACGTTATATTCGAGCAGGTTACCTAGCCGAAGATGAGAACAGACAGCTATATCTGGATTGGCGAACCCGCGCTGAAGTGGATGAAAAGGCTCTGGTTGACCTTGTCCTCGGCGCTGAAGGCGAAAAAACCGAGACTAAGAAAAGCGCTATTTGACTTTTCTGTAAATGACAACTATTATTGTTACTATGATGAGGGCGATCATAATAAGAAACGGACTATTAATTATAAGGTCTTCAAATCGCGCTGGGACTTCATAGGTTATTGTGTCTCCTTGAACCTGAACCTGAGTTGCTGCTTGGGGCAGTATAAATTCGAACGATGTGCCGAGGAAGCCGGTTTCAGGGCTTTCATAAAAGAACGTGGTGTCATCCTTTTTTTGCCATTCAGCCACTGGTTTGGCAAGGATCTGGGTAAAGTTTACCAAAAATGTGCTGGTTAAGTTGAGCTGGAATTTTCTCCATTCTGTTTTCACTTGATACGTTCTTCGCATCGTGGTTGCGTTAACAGTGAAACTTATTATGTCTGAGCCGCCGAGATAGAAGGAGACGTGTATGGCTCGAGCTTTATCATCATAAATGTTTGTTTGAGGCCCTAAACCCCATCTCACCTGTGTTAGATTTTGCTTCTCAAGGTTGTTCTTGATGATTTGTGGAATAGTTGAAATGTTAAACAATTGCGGGTTCTCTTTGATTTCATCATACAAGGGTTGGTCGATGCCTTCAAGATTGTAAACAACGTAGATGTCGTCATCAATTGTGCTCGTCACAGATATGGAAGCGTAAACTGAACCTATAAACGTCGCAAAGAGAATGATGGAGCATATAAGGACTGAAGCGAGTTTCTTCATTGAATCTTCTCCGTTCTGGTGCATACTCGTTATAAGTTTAGGCTTTAAATGTTATCGTGACAATTCCAACCTATTTGAACAATCAACATAACTGAGGAGTAGCCCTACTATTAACGAGAACCCAGTGCAAGATTTAATGTCTCGTGTTTTAGCCAGGTATCCACGGAAAATAGAAACCGTGTTCATCGGTAAAGTATTTACCTAGTGAGGTTGAATTCCAATGAAATCTAATTGGCGCTGGTTCTTCTAACCCGTTGATTTTTGCATCGGGGCAATGTTGCTCAAGAAATTCTGCCCCAAAATCACATTCAGAAAGACTCAGTAGCGAATGTCCAAAGTTTGTTGACAGATTCAAAGTTTTCTAAGAACTTCATGCCTTTGAAAGTCGTTTTAAAAATTTTCCTATACTGTTTTCTGTGTTTGACGGTTACATTTTCTATAAAGCCCTTTTCAATGAGTAATGGCAGGTATTCATTGAGTTGAGCATAGCTCAGTTTGGCTTTGTACATTATGTGAGTTTTAACCTTCCCATCCAAAGCTGATCTCAAGATTTCGACAACAATGTCGTGTCGATCTCTTCTCTTAGCGCTTTCTCCGTAACTCATTTCATATACTCTCTTCAGAAACAAACTTCCAGAACATAATAAGGATTCACGTCAAGAATTCGCCAGCATTCACATAGCTGTGAAAATGTTTATATTTTCAATGAATCAATAATTCAAACTATGTCTCAAGACAGAATGCTTCTGCTTTTACATGAGCTTTTGAAGAATTCTAAAAGGAGCGACCGAGATTTAGCTAAAATCCTCAGAGTTTCGCAGCCAACATTGACTAGAATGAGAAAGAGACTGGAGAAGGAAGGATATATTTTTGAGTATACGGCCATACCAAATCTGACCAAACTAGGATTTGAGATAATAGCTTTCACCTTTCTCAATATAGATAGGTTTGATTCCAAAACACAAGACTTTGACTATGCGCTTGGAGAACGCGCCCACAAATGGCTCGCCCACAGTACCAAGATTCTCTTTGCATCCGGTGGCGAAGGTTTGGAGGGAAAGAACTGCATGATGATATCGGTGCACAGGGACTTCACCGACTTTTCTGATTTCATCTCGGACTTTCGAGCCCAATGGGCTGCACGCATTAAAGACATGGGCAGCTTCCTAGTCTCGTTGAAGGGGAAAATGCCTAAACCGTTTTCATTTCGGACTCTGGAAATAATCCCTTAAAACTCTGTAAACCCTCCATAATTCTCTGATTGGTTCAGGGTATGCATCAACTCTGAGGTCTAAGCGTGGTCGGGTTTCGGTTTCCCATTGTTCTCCAGCAACCAGCAAAGCGGCTGATAATTGTCCTCTTTTGTCTCCACCCGCTTCTTGTCCAGCTTCTAGAGCTTCTAGTAAACGTTCAGCGAGATTTCCTTTGGCGAACTCAAATCTTTCACTCATTGCTTTTAAAACTTGACCGCTAACCAGCATGTTTCCAGCAACAGCGAAATCTCTGCCGATATAATGCCCCTTCCACTGATCGGTTTCTTTTCCAGTGAAGGCTGTCTTTCTTCCTTCAGTATCTATAATGATAACTTGCCTCTTTTCTCTGTCTTTATCCTCTCGCAACATTGCTTCAAGGGCTGTTTGCGCCGAGAAACCCATCTTTAATAGTTTCAACCCGTTGATGCCATAGAAAACGTTTGTGTGCGCTTGAGTTGCAATGACGCCAACGCCTGCCTCCACATGTGGAACAACGCTTCCAACAGCTGGAACAGCCGTGGCAACGCACACGCCTAAGGCGTTGGTCTTTGAGTCTCGTGCTACTATTGAAAATGTCATCGGCTATCGCCTTTTTCATTATTGTTTCTGGTAGACCTATTGGCTGGAACGAGGAAGGAGACCAGCAGAGCAGCTAGTGAAAATGCTGTTAATGTGTAGAAAGCGATGTTTAAACTATATCTATCGGCCATAGAAGTAGCGATTGCAGTTGAAGCTGAACCCAGTCCGAAAGAGAAGAAGAACAGTATACCGTACATGGTTCCTCTCATCGTGTCCGGCGTTATAAGACCGGCAAGTGAGTTTAAGGCGGGTTGATGAGCATAAAAGAAGATTCCGTACAATGGAACAAAGAGGGAAATTGCGAGGAAAGGTTCAGACACAGTTGGCAGGAGGAACAGACTTAATGAAACAAAGAATGAGGTTGTTATTAACGCCTTTCGAGAGCTGAATTTGTCGGAAGCTTTGCCACCCAACCATTGCCCAAGAATTCCAATCGCCAATATGCTGAACAAAGCTAATCCCTTTAGTGTGGACACGGTTTCTTTGGGGAGAGTGAGGGAGAACCTGTTGTCTACAAAACTTGGGAAAATGAAGTCAACTCCTTTGAAGTATAGGCCCACCATCACATTGTAAACTAGTAATATCAATAAGCCCTGCACCTTAATCACTTCTTTTACTTTGACCTTGGACTGATTTTTCTTGATGGAAATTCGCGGTGCCTTTAGAACAAGCACTGAAACAAGAGTTGATAGGAGTCCAAAGAAAATCCATGGAGAACGCCAGCCCCAAAGGTCGCCTAGAGCCACTGTGATTAATGGTGCAAACATATAGCCGATGTTGCCTCCTGTTCCGTGGAGTCCCATAGCCTCCGCCATGTTTGTTTGAAAAATCTTGGATATGATGCTGTTGGCGGTTGGGTGATAGAGACTCGCCCCAGCGCTTACGAGGAGCATCGAAACAGTGAATAGCAAGAGGTCATGCGCGATCAAGAATAGTAAAGTGGAAAGACCAGCAAACATTAGACTCAGAGTGATTGTTTTGACCTCACTAAGCCTATCAGACAAAGAGCCTCCAACGAGTGAGCCCGCCCCATATAGGAAGCCGCTTACCGCTGCGACCAACCCAATTGTTTCTCTTGTTGTTCCGAACTCGTTTGCGACTTGAGTTAAATAAATAGGCAAGACTATGAAAAGCGAGTGATTCAGTGAATGCGCTGTGCTCAACAGGGCTAGAAGACGATTTTTGTCTTTTCGGTTCAACGTTCTTCCTCTAAACCCATTTTAGTGTGCGTTAGAAAAGTGTCTTCTAAAAGGAACAACAAATGCCTTTCGCTACTCATTACATGGCCTGTGCAAATCTATTAAGCAATTCCAATGGGTGCGGAAAAACTAATAGGTGGAATCTAGATTACAATGAGGTTCTAATGGGGGTTTCATTTGGCATCTGGGCGTTTGGTGTTTTTGTCTGATGATGAGGTGGCGTGGGTTCATGAAACAAGTTTGAGAATACTGCAGGAGATTGGGATCAAGGTTCTCAGCAAGAAGGTGCAGAGTCTGCTGAGGGAAAATGGAGCAGAAGTAGATGCTTCCAGTTCAATTGTGAAAATTCCAAGCTCTCTAGTTGAAGAGGCCGTCAAAAAAGCGCCGAAAGAAATAGTTCTGTATGGCAGAGATCCAAAATACGACCTTAAACTTCCATCAAAAAGCTTCACCTTCATCGCCACCAGCGGCTTCGCCACCTTCACGAGAGACTTTGAAACCGGAGAAAAAAGGATGACAACGTCAGTTGATCTGAAAAATTTCGCCGTTCTCGCCGACTACCTTGAGGGAGTTGACTTCTTCTGGCCCATTGTAACTCCTACAGAGTTGCCTGCTCCTGTTCAAACAGTTCACGGTTTAGCTATTTCGTTTGAAAACACAGGAAAGCACGTTCAGTTTCAAGCTCTCAGTGAGAAGCAGGCAAAATTGCAGATTAAGTTGGCATCTTGTGTTGTGGGTGGCGAAGGCAAGCTGAAGAAGAGACCCATATTTTCATCAGTGAACTGCCCCGTTAGTCCGCTTTTATTTGAAGAGGGTTCGTCTGAGGCTATGGTTGAGTTGGCTAAAGGAGGGATTCCAGTTGCACCTATGTCTATGGCCCTATGTGGCAGCACGGCTCCCGCAACAATCGCGGGAACACTAGCTATAGCCAACGCTGAAAATCTTGGCTCTCTCGTTATTCTAGAGTGCGCCAGTCCAGGTGCTCCAATGATCTACTATGCAGAATCAACGTCCGCAGATATGAGGACCGGCAACATCAACTATGGAGCAACAGAGCTTCCATTCATTGCAGCTGGCATCTCTCAGATGGCTAGATATTATGGTTTGCCGTGCTACGCGACTGGATGCGGAGTGGAAGAGGCTCCAGATAATTTAGAGGCTCTTATTAACGCCTCCGCACAGCTTGCCTTGGCTCATTTAAGCCGTGGAGACATCAGTGCAGGCTTCGGAAGTCTTGAAAATGCCCAAAGCTCCGCGCTGGAAAAAGTGATTCTCGACGTTGAGGCTTGGACATTTGCCCGCGCATACCTGCGCAGCTTCGATTTCAACGAAGAAACCTTGGCCTTTGACGCTATCAAGAAGGCGGGTCCAGGAGGAAACTTCCTAGGACTTAAACACACCCTGGAACACTTCAGAAAAGAAATATGGCTCAAAAAAGAGCCCACAATCCTGCCCTCAACAAAAGGACCCCTTGTCGAAAGGGCAAAGGAAAAGGTTAAACAAATACTCTCATCCCACACACCACCTCAACTCGATAGGCAAGTGACAAAGGAAATAAAGCAGATTCTCTGCAACTGTGAAAAAGACGTGTCATAAGGAGTCTTAGACCTGAATGATCTATCGCGCATTTATGTTGAGCCTTAGAGCTGTCTCTACTCGTCCTCTGTTCTCTTGAATCTAGGAAATTTTTGCGATTTTTAATTCGTCTTCGTCATAGGTTAATTGGTTGGGGAATAGTACTCTGGTTCGAGAAACCATTTTGGGTTCATGGGCATTGGTGTTCAGCAGAAAGAGAGCAGTTATCTTTTCCGCGGACAGAATTTCTAATGCAGAGCGCAGAAAGGTGAAAGTTTTCTCTTGCTCCGTCGCTTTTAATAGTTCTGAGAAAGTGTCGAAAACAAAGCAAGCGTTTGTATGGGCGTAGGTTTCTAACACTTTGCTGAGGGTGTCCAAGATTAGAGGCAGGTTTTTGGCGGGTAGAAGCACCTCGTTTTCAGAAGTTGATTTCGGAGTGGATGTTGAAATTGATGTTAGAAAAAATTTGATTGCCGGTTGCTTAGCCAGACGCATGTGGATAGGGCTTTTAATGGAGGTGAAAACAAAGGTGGGTTCAAAATTAGCCGAGTTCTCCTTTGCCAAATCGTCGACAACCTTTTCATATTCAGAGGCAGGGTTAAATTCCAGCAGGATCTTGCGGCCAATCAACTGTTCATGATCTAAGCCTATTGACTCCGAGAATAAGTCAATGTTTTCAAGGAGGTCGATGAAGAATTTTCTCGGCGTCATGGTTCCTTTGCCGAAGGTTTTCAAGAGTTCATTGAGTTGTGTCTCGGTCATGTGTTCCACATTTACAGCAGTGATCGCTGTGAGCAGGGGGACATATACCGCTCCCACCGCTCCTTTAGACACTACCCACTCTGAGACATTTGGGTCCTCCCATCTGGGGTCGAACCAATAGTTTGTAATGTAATTCTGCCATTGCCCATCAACAAAAGAAAAGTCCCCAACATCTTCGATGTCTCTTATGCTTTTGTATCCTTTCCTCTTTGCCCAAGTCCACCAGTTTAGACCGTCGCTAACTGCTTTTTCATAGTCCAATTTGCCATTTGGCTTGAAAGATTCGGTTTGGCTTAACATGTGCAAAGTGTCGTCTTTTTCATATTTTTCCACATCAATTCCGTATTTCCTAAGCTTAGCCCTAACGGTTTCGCTTTCTTCGTCTGGGTAGGTATACCAGACCGCGCCGCCGTTTTCGAGACCTTCCCATATGAACGCTGAAAAGACTTTCATTTTATCTGTAGCTGAGGTGTACACTAAAACAGCCTGCTCCCCTTCCTTGAGGTTGAGGGCAGGGCTAACTTTCAAAAGATTGGGTGAAATGAAGTTTTTCTGCTTCTTTTGAAAAAAGTTTATGATAGATAGTTTAGACATCGTTTCTCCTTTCAACCATGATTTTCTCCAATATTTGATAGTTGTGAATTTAAAGTCTGTATTTTGGATGCTTAAACGATGTCTGTTTTCTCCAGCTTCTATGAGACTTTAACTAGACATGTTGCACAATTCTGCGTTCAGATTAAAATAAAAATTGGAGATAGATGTTTGGAGGGGCATTTCATCTAAACTTCAGAGTTTTCTGCTTATCCCAGAAGGGTTTTGTCCTCAAATACTGTATCTTCGCTTGTAACAGTTCGTGATAGAAGTCGTCTTCTTTTGGGTGCATTTTGCTCAGTATGCGGAAGGCTGTTTCTGGTCCAACGCCCTTGACTTGGAATGCGATTAGGGCTCTTTTGCCGTGGCTTAACACCAAGTCGGCGGTTCGTCTCGCGTGTGTCAGTTGATCCAGTTCGTCAGGAGTCAGCTCCTTTCCCTTCAGTCTTCGTTTCAGAATGTCGATGAGCAGTTTTGGGTCTTGAATCGGGTGCAGTTCAGCTAAGAGTCCGGCGCCGCATTGTTCACAGACTAGTTTTTCTGGTAGTTCGCGTATGCGTTTTTCTTCTGAGTGGTGTCCACAGGAGAGGCAGAGCAGTGACGGGCGTCTGGCTAGGATTGCTCTCTTCATGCGTTCGATGTTGTTGAGTAAGACGCGTTCGGGCGCCATCAACTCTGGGATTTCGGTGTATTTTGCTAGGATGCGGTAGCCCATGGGTGTCGGCTTTTCTAAGCGTAGCAGTGTTGTGATTTTTGTTTTTTCTTCTCGGATGCTTTTCATTATTTTTTTGACTGTTGGTATGTCGATTTTTTCTTGCATTGCTTCTCGGATGTTTTCTTCGTAGATTGGTGTTTTTTCAAATCGGCTTGGCAGTTCAGCCATTCGTTCGTATGCCATGGTTTTGCCGCGTGGTAGGGCGCCGAAGCGTTCAGCTACGAACTTCATTTTGTATGAGAATGGAAATCGAGCCTTTAGGTAATCGTTGAAGGCTCTGTCGACTTCTTCGTCGCTGAGCTTAAACAGCAGGTTTGGGAATCTGTCTAGTTCTCTTTGTTCTATTCTGCGTGGTGTTTCTATTAGGATGCGGTAGCCGTTGTTCCACCAGCCCTGTATGAGTTCTTGGTCGCTGAGAACGGCGTCGAATATGGCGCCTAGGGTTCGGTTGACGATTTCTCCGTAGCAGGCGTGGACAATCACGTATTTGTCAAAGGCTTCGATTAGGATGTGGTTGTGGGTTGGAACTGGCGCGCTGTCTTTCATCTGTTCATGGATTTCTTGGGTTGATTCAAGCAGTGTGGTCTTGTTTGTTGAGAGTTTTTCAGCTAGCCTTTCAGCCACCTTTTCTGAATTGTCTTCCTTCTTCAACCCTTGTGCTATTTCTTGGCGTAGTTTGCCTACTTCTTGGGCTAGGCTAAATGGAACCGGCAGTATTTCGCCGTCCCATCCTGGCAGCGCTGCAAATGGGTCTTCGGCTGGTACGACGTAGACTGTGCCTGTTTCGTCTTCGATTTGTATTATGCGCCACACTTTGCCGCGGATGATGATGTTTAAGCCTATGCGGGCGCGTAGGGCCATGAATTCGTCGCCTACTGTGCCGATTGTGTGGTCTGAGAGCACGTCGACTACTGGGTAACGGCGTTCATCTGGTATCATGGATAGGTTTTTGTGGTAGTATTCGCGTGTTCTGCGAGAGCGTTTCAATGTTTCGTTGCCTTCTAGCCACACCGTCCCTAGTTTATGTAGATATTGGACGGTGTCTAAAAGCTTCTGTCTGGTTAGGTTGCGGTAGGGGTAGGCGCGCCTTATGATTTCGAGTGCTTCATCCATTGTGACTTGCGTTTTGTCCATTAGGATGCCGACGATTTGATGGGCTAATACGTCTAATGCGCCTTCGTGTATAAGCAGAGGTTCCAGTTGACCATTGTAGGCTCTTTTGACGGCGGTTATGGCTTCTAGGGTGTCGTCTGGGAACGCGGTGATGATGACGCCTTTGGAAATCAGGTCTAGTTTGTGTCCGCTTCTGCCTACGCGTTGTATGAGGCTGCTTACTTGGCGTGGTGACAGGTATTGGATGACCAAGTCGACGTGTCCTATGTCTATACCTAATTCTAACGTGCTGGTGCAAACAATGGCTTTGAGCGCTTTCGTCTTAAATTCGTCTTCTATTGTGGCTCGTTCTTCTTTGGACAGGGAGCCGTGGTGAACCGCTATGTCACTGCGGGCGAGCTGGGTGAATTTGTGTCCTAGGGTTTCGGCGTTGCTGCGGCTGTTGACAAAAATGAGTGTGGACGTGTGCTCCTTGACTAGGTCGAGTATGCGGCGGATTCGGGCTGCGGCTTCGGGTGGGGTGTAGAGTTTCTGAGCTAGGTCGTAGTCAGCATCTTCTGGTATGGGATACTCGACGCTGTAGCGGTAGCCTTTTGGCAGTGGAACCTCTATAACTTTTATTTTGCGGTTTGAGCCTGCGATGAACTGAGCCACTTTTTGTGGGTTGCCAACGGTTGCGGACAAGCCTACTCGTTGGAATTCGTGTTTGGTGAGTTCAAACAGGCGCTCTAATGCCACTGTCAGCTGGACTCCGCGCTTGTCTTCGGCTAGTTCATGCACTTCGTCGATGACTACGTAGCGGACATGGCTGAGGTGCTGCTGCATTAAGGCGCCGGGCAGAATAGCTTGCAGTGTTTCTGGCGTAGTTACGAGCATGTTGGGTGGTTTGAGGGCTTGGCGTCTTCGGATTTTGATTTCTGTGTCGCCGTGGCGTACTTCTATTGTTATGCCTAGTTTGTTTGCCCAGTAGGATAGGCGTTTGACCATGTCTCGGTTTAGGGCTCGGAGAGGCGTTACATAGAGAATGGATATACCACGCTTTTTTTCCTGCTGAACAAAATTAGAGAAGATAGGCAAAAGAACAGCCTCGGTTTTGCCGCTGCCAGTAGGAGCAATCAACAAAACATTCTCACCCTTCAGAATAAAAGGGACAGCCTGAACCTGAGGAGCAGTAGGCTCGAAAAAACCTAACTCGATTAAAGCTTCACGCACTGGTTTAATGAGTAAATCATAGACCTTGCGATTTTGCTTCTCTATTGACAATTGGCAACCGCGCTCTACAGACTTCAATAAACCTTAAAGCATTCTATTAAACGATTTTGAATAAGGCTTTTCCTAACTTTTTCGTAGCGTGTTTTCTTCAATTCTACCACTTATACCAAATAGCAGTCAAACGAGGACACAGAGGAAAAGAAACAGCCACCAAACTTTCTTGTGATATTTATTAACAGTTTTTATAAGAGGGATTAATAGGTATTATGTTGCGCCTCGTGAGGGTGTTGTCTTGCCTGAAGTTGATGAAGACGTTCGATTTGAGAGAGATTCCGAGTGGCTCTCTGAGCATTACAGGAATCTCCAAGTGGATTATGCCAATAAGTATGTGGCTGTGTTGGATGAGCGTGTTGTAGGCGTTGGAGACGACGGCGAAAAACTTTACGCTGAAGTTTTGGCGAAATTTGGGCGGGACCCAGTCATTGAATTCATAAAAGATACCAAAACCATTCAGGTGGGCAGGCTCAGGGCGAGAGTTCTTCTATGAGCTTTAAGCAGTGGAAAATCGTCTCCACCGTTATCGAGCCTCTAGAGCTCATCGGAGAAGTATTTGATTTAAAGGCTGTTGCCATTTTCTTTGATACGCTTGGGAAAAGGTATAGGAAAAGAATGCATGTCGACACCAAAAGCGATGTAACCATTGTACCGTTATCATTTGCCAAACTGCTTGGTTTGAAGTTTGAAGTGAAAGCCATAGTTAACAGCTCAGAAGGATACTTGTCAAGGGTCAAAGTAAGAATCGGTGAAAAAGAATTCAACACAACCGTATTCTGCGAAAGCGAAGGCAAATCTTATAGTTTGGGCGTAAAGACTTTGCAAGAGTTTTCCAATATAAAAATTGACTTCAAAAACAAACTCTTAAGATTCTATTATTGAACGGGATTTGAAGGTTATGCGGGTCCGTAGGGCTTTGCTTAAGGATTTGAATGCGGTTAATGAGTTGACGTTTGAGATGCATGAGCATTTAGGCGCCTTAGTCAGCATCAAGTTTACGCTGGAAGATTTAAACATGAAATGCACCGAAGCAAAGAAGACCTCAAGAACGTGTACGTTGCCGAATTGGATGGAGAGGTCGTGGGCTACATGTTCTTCTCCCACAAGCCCGGAGGAAAACGAGTTCTTCGGCAAACACCACCACTTGTACCACATAGCAGTCAAGCAAGAAAAAAACGATTACCTAGCATATTTAAGAAAGATGACGAATGATTGATGTGGATGGAAAACTTTTCGTGTTCTTTTTTTGGTATCGGTTGTTCTAAAGCGTAGCATTAAAGGCGTTAGGGTATTAGTTAGAGTGTATAAACATGGAACTTTGATGATGACTGTGAAAATAAGGTCTCTCTTGATTCTTCTTGCAAATCTTGCATTTGGCTCATTTGCTACATTAATTTCGGGACTTTGTAAACAAAATTTGTCCCAGAGGCTGGGCGTATCCATAACTGGTTATGGTTTTCCTTTGAGCTGGTACATAGAATCGTACACTGTCTATCCTAACAGTCCCATAGTTTATTCTTTCTCTTGGGAATCTTTTGTATTAGACATTTTAATTTGGTCTGTCATAGTTGGCTTTGCTGTACATGTCAAAGCATGCATTTTTGCGTCAAATAACAACTCTTAGTCACCGTTCAGTCTTCGGTGAAGATGGAAAGATTTAAGAAAAATAAATGTGAAGGTTACCTTATGCCAGAGTTCACTTTTGAGGGTACAGCCAACTGGAAAAGTGGAACAGAATGTGATCTAACAGTAAAGGGCAAACATATTGCTACGGTGAGTCCTCCGCCTGAATTTGGGGGGAAAGAAGGGTACTGCGTGCCGGAGGAAATTTTCGCTGCGTCTTTGGCGTCGTGCATGAACACGTTGTTTCTGTTGATCGCCAAAAACTCCAAATTAAACCTTAAAAACCTTGGAACCAAGGCGACCTTGAAAATGAACGCGGAAGGATTGGACAAACTGATTTTCACCAATATACACTTTAATATGCAGGTTAAGTTGGAGAAGGACAATGAGTGGGAGCGGAAAAAAGCCAATTCCTGTTTCAGAATCGCACAGAAAATATGTCCCCTAAGGCAATCGTGGGGAGAAAAGGTTCCAATAACTTTCGAACTAAACTTTCAACAAGCACATCGCCCCGCAACACATCCTTTGCATCTTAAATGAGAAGAAGCCTTGTTTTCTATAGGATATGCAACGTCTGGAGAGATCGTTCGTCTGAAAGAAAGATAACTTTCAATTTCACCCTGGTCCTAATTGACACGTGTTATTAAATTGCCGCTAGTTCAGTTAATAATAACTTCAATTCTACCCTAATCCTATTCAAACTTTTGTTTAGGTTCACGGGTTAATAAGACCTACCTCTCTCCTCTAGGTTTTTCTGCATTGAATTTCTATCTCTCTCTCAAAACCATCAAATATAGAATTTCTTTCTCTCTCACACACATTTTGACCATCATTACTAAGTCAGGGAAGATTTATATCAAGCTAACTTTGGTATATGACGTAAACTGAAAGTGTTGAATAACCATCTCTCCGATGTGAGAGAATAATTGCATAAACGACTTCAAGGATGGCTTAAGAAAGTCAAGGTTTACTTGGATGTTACACATGTTAGAGGTATTGCTAGAAGATATTTTATCATGAATGGCTTTGACGGTTCAA
>Ga0315309_1000931_pt1 | contig 17784 bp, 13 predicted proteins | sample TDP4_MG_FD_203080 | JGI IMG/M metagenome (GOLD analysis project Ga0315309, IMG submission 203080) | Freshwater sediment microbial communities from Lake Towuti, South Sulawesi, Indonesia - TDP4 | ecosystem: Environmental > Aquatic > Freshwater > Lake > Sediment | place: Indonesia: South Sulawesi... | reverse complement strand
CGGGCGGGGTGGAATTTGAACCCACTAGAGCATAGAGATGTCCCATGCTAATCCACTTTTCTGCTTGACGAAGCGGAGCACTCTAAGCGAATTCGATAGGGTTTTTCGATATCTTAATCAGAATTGTTGCCCACAAATACATAGTTCAATGTGAGAAAGCACACACCAAAGACCTAGGTAGGCAATCATTGTGAAGCTCTCAGTTAAAATCGTAAGTTATGATCCTCGGTGGGCTACGATATATGCCAAAGAGAAAGACCGAATTCTCGACGCAGTTGGAGCCAAAGTCGTCGCAATAGAACACGTCGGAAGCACTGCAGTTCCAGGCCTAGGAGCAAAACCGATCATAGATATAATGGTTGCAGTGCGAGAACTCTCAGATGCTGAGGAATGCGTTGAACCACTTAGAGGCATGGGCTACGAGTATGTGCCGGAGTACGAGAAAGAACTGCCTGAAAGAAGGTACTTTAGGAAAGGACAGGAGGGAGTTTACAACAGGCATTTTCACCTACATGTCGTTGAACAAGGCGGTGATTTCTGGAAGCGACACCTGATGTTTCGAGACTATTTACGCTGTCACCCTGAGGTAGCTCAACAATACTGCGAGTTGAAGAGGAAATTTGCCGAGAAACACGCTTCAGATCGTGAGGCTTACACTGAGGCCAAATCTTTCTTCATCGAATCTGTCCTACAGAAAGCTTGTGCCAGCCCGAGAATTCACCTGCGGTACATTCGACTGCCGACTCAAGTTCTGGAAATGTATGACGACTTGGTTTATCAGTCCAAGAAGGTTATTGTCGGTAGGTCGCAAATCACTTCCACTCACTCGATAGTATTTGATGGCAAAGTAGTCTTGCGAGCGGGCTTTCCAATTATATATTTTGAACTTATGGGAAAGTGGTTCAACATCGTTAAGGTGAGAGATCTCCGCGGAGAGCACACAGGATACTACTGCGACGTTACTACTCCACCGAAGCTTCTCAAAGATGGATCGGTCGAGATTACAGATCTATTCCTAGATCTGTGGGTTTCGCCTGATCTCAACTGTAGAGTGTTGGATCAACACGAACTGGAAGAAGCTATTAAGCAGGGTTGGATTTCGAGACAACTGTACGAGAGCGCTAATAAGGAGCTGGGGAAGCTCGTTGCATTGGTTGAACGGAAAGAATTCCCTCCGCGACTCGTTAGACAGCTGGAAGAGCGGCTAAAGCTCTAGGACGCGCTCGAAATCACTGCGGCGTGTGCTCATCCTTAATGGATAGCCCATAAGTTGCGATGAGTTTCAGTCTGCTTTTCTCTATTGCAAATTCCTTGGCATTTCCATTTTGCCGTGCCTTGATGTTCTTGTACAAGTCTCTTCCAAGAAGCATTCTGCAATGCTCTATTGCTCTTGGCTTTGTTGGCAGTTTCTTTGCTTCTAGTGTGTATATGCATCGTAGCATGTCGATTAGTACGTCATAGAGTGTCTGAAAGTCTTGCTTTTCGTCAATTTCATTTGCGTCTTCCGTCAGCATCTCCCGAACTGCTTCAGTTAGTTCCTTATCAGATACGCTCAAAGATAGTTCTTTGATGGGTGTTCCGAGAACGCATTTTCCATACTGGAGAAGACAGAGAATATTGTCAGCAGACAGGTGGCATGGAGAGTCAGCTATGAACTCGTGGTTTTCCACGCTTCCTGTCTTCTCTTTGAACCTCTTTTGCTGCGGCTGCTGCAGATACGTGTATGCGCCATCTAGTTTTTTCCCCACTTCTGATACGGAAAGAACATGGTGCAGTTTGCCAATCTGGATCGATTCTTCTTTGTTCAGAGGTTTCCTAGTGACTACAATGAAGTCTATGTCGCTCATCTGAGGCTCCCAATCTCCCATTACGAAGGATCCCATTATGTAGAAGCCAAGAAAATTGTGTTTGAGCACTTTGGAAATCGCATCTGCTATCTTCGCCAGTTCGATCATGCGCCTGCGTTTTTTGTCCAGATTCTTCTCCTCACTACGAATGATCTTTCCCATATGAAGACGGCACCTCTGCGCGCTACTGCACAAATGCACTACGCTCTTAGATGAAAGAGCTTGATGGCGTTCTCGCTGAAAATCTTGTCTTTGGTTTGTCTGCTTATTTCCAATGACTCCACTAGCTCGATGTGCTTTCTTATGCTACACATTGCATAGTCTGTTCCGAAAACAACGTTGTCAGGACGCTTGTTTGTTGTCAGAGTCAGTATCCTTTTTATCCTTTTGAGCCCCGTATCTGCAATCACTTCCGCATCAGCCAATCCTGAAGTGTCGAAGTATATGTTCTTGTAAGGCCTCGTCAACTCGTGGCAGTATTCGATCTTAGGATAAAAGTAGTGGGCAATGACGATCTTGAGTCGAGGATGCCTGTCTGCTACTTTTATGATGAATTTCGGATCATTGTATTTGCTTGGCTCGGGGCGATTCGAGCCTGCTCCAGTGTGGATCACCATGGGCAAGTCGTGTTTCGCACATAAGTCGTAGACGGGCGTAAGTCTTTTGTCAGTAGGATATATCGTGTCGTGACCTGGAAAGATTTTCACAGCAACGATTCTGCCGGCTCGGAACAGTCGCGACAGCTTCTGCGTTTGAAACAGGTAGTTCCGCTTTTGAACGTCAATGGTTCCCATCACGTACAATCGCTTGTCATCTTTGGCGAGCTGCAGAACTTCGTCCAAACTACCTATCTCTGATTTAGGCGTATTGTCTGGTATCAGAATGGCATAGTCAATACCATTTCGGGAGAGATCTTCAACCAGTTTCGCTTTCGATTCCTTGAGGTCTTTCGTCTTCTTCAATGAAGGCAAATGCTGATGGCAGTCAATTATCATGACATATCATCTGCCAACACCAAATAATCAGATTTTTGCCGGCCAAACATGGCTTTTGCAGGCTGACATAAGGATCATTTGGTTTGAATTCTCACTTTTCTTAGGACCTTCCGGCATTTACTTGTGGCGGGCGAGGATGGATCTGCACTCGACACCAAGAGGTGAAATGTCCCGCAAACTCCTGTTTTCTGATAAAAGCGATTCTTGTATCAGTCTTCTTGTTTGCGCAGATTTGCCATGTCTTGAAGGTCGAAGGCTACGAAACCCTCATTTCGAAGTTTTTCTTTGTCTGCTATTTTCTTGGCCATTACTCCTAGAAGGCACTCTCTGGCATCGTGTATTTGCTTGGTCTTTGCTGTTAGTTCGAATAGCAGTCTTTTCGCTTCTTTATAGTTTAGTTCTGTCAATTTTGCTTCAATTGCTAAAGCTCTTTTGCCTCTGCTTTCGAGGCCTACGATGTCTATTTCTGTTTCTTTCCGCCACCACTTTCCAATTCTTTCGGATTGTATGGGAAGCATGTTCTTTTCTGTCATGTCAACTAAAACTTCAGTGCATATGTCCTCGAAAACACGGCCTAGGTGTGCTTTGAACTCTTCTTTTATGCTGTGCCACACGTTTTTCTCCAGCCCCAATTCGAGTTGCCTTTTGTTTGGTCTGACGAATCCGAACCAGAAGCTGAAGAAGGGATCTCTTATCCTGTATAGTCCTCTCTTTGCTTCAGGCTCGGTGACGGGTGTAAATCTCTCGATTAGGTCGAGAATCTCTAAGGTCTTCAGGTATGTTGTGGCGTTTTCTCGGCTTAGTCCTGTTGCGTCGGCGATTTCACTGATGGTGTTTTTACCTTGCGCTATGACTGAGAGTATGTCCATATAGCGTTGGGGAGCCCTGATTTCTTCCAGAAGCAGCATTTCAGGTTCGTCATGCAGAGGTGAGCGTTTACTCAATATCTTTTCAACAATGTTTTCTTCCACGCTTAGGTTATCATCCACGTGTTCTAGGTAGGCTGGTGTTCCACCAAAGCCTCCATAGACCGTTACCAAATCCTGGGCTGAATATTTTTTGAACCATTCGAACAAATCTAGAAACTTTAAGGCTTCGATCTTGAGAGTGCTCTTTCTTCTGCCATAGAGCGGTGCGTCTCCTCTTAATGCTACTCTTCGTATTGCGCCGATTGATGAGCCAGAGAGAATGAGGAGGCATCTGGTTTTCTTCGACAGTTTCTCGTCCCAATACTTCTGCAGCATTGACATGGCGCCATCTACGTTTATCAACCTCTGAAACTCATCAAACGCTACGACGCTACTGGTGTCGAATTTCTTGACAAGGTATTCCATAAACGCGGCGAAGTCGACGAATCTGAAGCCCTCGAAGAATTCGCTTTCAGCTACGCGTGAAAATTCGGCGAGTATTGTCTTTTCCTCGGCGTTGGGGACGTAAAAGTAGAGTCCGCGCTTGCCTTTCAGGAATTCTTGAATGAGTCTAGTTTTTCCAATTCTCCTTCTACCATAAACCAACGCTAGAGCTGCGCGTTTCATCGCGAGAAGTCCGTTTAGCTCTTGCAGTTCGTCTTGCCTGTCGATAAATTGTACAATCATGATTGTAACAATCGTGATTGTAACATTTAAGCTTTGCCAAAGGGCGAAGTTAAGCATCGCCAAGCCTCGAATTAGTCGTTCACAATATGCATGCAATTCTGCGATCCATAATGGAAACGGAAATTATTCTTACAGACAATCTGTTAAAGGTATGGAGTTCGTGTAAGCGGGCTGGGCGGGATTTGAACCCAGAGCCAAGTAGAGATGTCTCCGGAAGTAACTCCTTACTGGGTAGGATATTGAATTACTATATGGTGTCCGTGACAGTCAAGTGCATTCTCGACATCTGGTAAATCCCACATATTATATCTAAGAAGATCGCTGAGCTAGATGCTAAATGTGTGTTTGAGGGATCATTCTGAGGGAGAGACCAGAGAAATCACATGATGTAGCGAAACCACATCTTCGCTAGGGGGTGTGTTTTCGTTGCGTATTTACTCTTTGAACGTCCGAAACCTTCCCTCCCCGTATCGGGAAGTTCTTGAACGCGAAGTGGAGAAGCTCAAGAAACGGGATGACATCTTAGCGATAGGCTTAGCTGGATCTGTTTCCAGAGGAGACTTTTGGCATGGCGCAGACTTAGACATTGAAGTCGTCCTCAAGGGAGACATGCCCAAAAATGTGGTAAACACTGAACAGGAGATAAGCGTGGATTTTGGATACTTTGGCGAATCCCAACTTGAAGACCTCCCACATGACACACGCCCAATCTACGACCCCACGCATTTTCTCACAAAGACACTTCGAAGGAGAACCAAGAGACAGCTCTGGCAAAAGATGATTCAGAGGAACACCACCTCCATTGAGAGGTATCTTCAGAAAGCCAGATCAGTGCTTCGAAGCGATCCATACTCCGCTCTCTGCCACATCCAGAATGGTGGCGCAGAGTTGGGATCAAACCTAGTTCTAGCAACTGGCACGGCACCATCTGTTCGAAGAACGATCTCGAAGCTCGAAGCCGCGATGAGCAAAATCAGGAGGTCAGATCTCTTCGAAGAATATGTCAGCCTTTACGGCATGCCAGAGACTCTCGAAAAGACCGACTTTCTTTGCGAGCAACTGAAGCAGGGTTACCGAGAGGTCTGGTCGTACATGAACGAGAAGGCAGTAGGTCCTGCCTACATGGTTCAACAGCCTAACTCTGAGGCTTGGTTCAGGAACAGGATACAGCCCGTCTTCGAGCATGACAAAAGAGATCTAGTGTGGATAGTCCTCATCGAATATCCCTTCATACTGCGCTTCATCTTCAACACGATCGGCATTGATGATTTTCCAGAACGTGTTTTCGAGCCGTACATGAACTTGAGTGGGCCTCCTACTTGTTGGGTCGATCGTTATCGTCGCATCTTGAACCTCGTCCCGAAAAGCAGCGTGCCAGATCTACTTTCAACAGCTGAACAACTTAACGCTAAAGCGAAAAGGCTTGCGGGCAAGAAATACTCAGCTATATAGCGCATGTGGTTATTTCGGAAATAATTAATAGTTGTGACTGTGTTTCTCTTCCAGAGGCCAGATGAATACAAGCGCGCTTATCTCGGGAATTCTCTTGCTGCTCATCGGAATCCTTTTCGAAGTTTTAACGCGCATTAGCAGATCGAGGAGTTGGTTGCGCGCACGCTTTTTCATCGTAATAGGAATAGTGGTAATAGTTCTATGTGTTCTGCTAACTTAATGTGTGCGGGCTTATGCCAGTCCAGCGTCCGCCAGTTTGTGGAAGTAGGCTTTGCTAGAAACTTGAGATGTGTTGACAACGAATCTAGCTGGGCAGCGAGAAACCACAGTTTTTAGTGTCTCTTTTGTAGTGACTGCCATCAATAACCCCGACCATTCCAACCTAGAATCAACCCCAGAACACCCCAACGACGCAAGGCCCAAACAGAAACACGCTTTCTCCTAGTGAAGGTTCTCTTTTCCCGGAAACAGAAAGTTCAGCGGGCAGGTGGGATGTAAACCGCTGAGAGCTTGTGAGGTCTCCCGGCGTTCCTTTTTTCTGTTAGCGTTGGCACGCATGCCATCATTTCTTTCCAACCGGGAAGTACAAGTATAGCGTGTCCTTTCCAACATCTTTGAACTCTGGGGGATAGAACTCGTGTACTGCACCTGCAGGTTCGTAGTTCTCTTTCGGTAAGAACTGTTGGCGGACGAACTGGTATGCTTCACCATAAGTTGCAAATGTGCACGCAATTACCGCGTATATTTTCTCTGGGACGTTCCAAATTGCCCATCCTTTTGGTGGTCTCGCGCTAGGGTTGAGTTCCCAACCGGCGAGGTATTTTCCTTCTTTCTTCCAAGGAGCCAGGTATTCGTCGGTTGCGCTCATGAGCCCCCACGATCCCTGATTCGAAGTGACTAAGTCTTTGACTTCTTCAAACCTCTTGTGTGCTTGGTCCCATAGCGGTTTTATCCACTCGGGACCTTTGTGGGCATCACCGGTTCCTTCAATTCCAACTACGGTGAGGGCAGGTTTGGTTCTGATCTGAACTTCCATTCAAGCACCCTGATTGCTTTATCAACCTTTTTCAACGATTTGTACGGATTTGCGTTCTTAATCCTTTTCTTCGCCCACAGGCTTCATCTTTTTCCGCCGGTCTCCATACATGTGTGGAAGATTCGTCGAAGAAAACATGCGCCTTGGGCATAAGAGGCAAGGCTCAGGTTGTTTGCGCTTTCTTCGCACCTATTATTAGGAACCATGAGATGCGGTCGCAATCGTTGAGTTCCCTGTAGTGATGCCTTATGGCTTTTCTAGACGGAATGGGCTCTTCAAAGTCTGTGATCGTGAAACCGTTTCGAATCAGCATTTTGATGTAGTCTGAGAGTGGGTAGTGAAAGCTGTAGGTTGGTGGGTAATCAGAGTATTGCCAGATTTCGATGTTTCTATCGAAATATTTGTCGACTTTCCAGTAGACCCAGTCTTCTCTTCGATTGCTGTCTTCCGGTTCTCTTACCCATCCGTGGACGGGTGGGCTTGAGAAACACGGGTGCATAATTGAAAAGATCAACCTGCTGTTTTTCTTAAGGACTCTATGAAGCTCCATAATGGCTTTTTCGATATCATGAACATCCATCAGTGCCAGGTTTGAAACTATTACGTCAAAGCTTTCGTCTTCGAACATTAGTAGGTTGGATAAGGTCCCTGTGTAGTACTTTACGCCAAGAGGGAACTCTTTCTCCTTTTGCTCTGCGATTTCAATAAATCTCTTTGAGAGGTCTACGCCTACCATTTTGGCGCCTTTCTTCGCAAGTAACCTGCAAAGATATCCGTTTCCGCAACCCGCGTCCAAAATCGATAAACCCCTTACTGAGCCTAACAGGCGAAAGATTGCGGGGTCAATGATGTATTTTCTGTTCGTGTCCCCGTATTCTGTGTACCCGCGGTTCCATTTTTCGGCAAGTCTGTCCCATGCCTGTGAGATCTGGTCTTCAGTGACCACACCTTTCTTTAGAGGATAGTAGAAGGAAGTTGGTCCTGGTAATTCGGTTTCCAGATTCAGGCCTTCCTGTCTCTTTAGAGCATCAGGGTGTAATTGCCATGGGTGTTTGCCCAAGAATTCAAGGTAGTCCAATGCCGGGTGATGTTCTTTGCAGTTTTCGCATTCGATCGCATAATGATATTTCCATTTCCAGAATTTGCCACGAACGATTTTGTGGCTTTTTGCGCATGACAGGCAAACGAATCTGCGAGTTTCTTCACACCAGGTTATTCCGTTAAAGTGTTTTGGCCTTCCGCAGATGCTACATAGGAATCTCCAGTGCCAGTCACATCGGGGATATTCACTCTCAAGGTCTCTTGTTGCTTCTCGCAGTTGATAGTCGTCATCAAAGAGATGGATTTGTTGGCAGTGCTTGCAAATCATGGTAGCAGATTCCCTTAGCTAAGATCAAACAGCCGATTTATAAGAGACGCTTGATCAAGCTCCTTTTTTGGTTCTTAGACATGTGGTGAATGTGTCTAAGACATTCAAGGGGTTCTTAAGCAAGGTGAAGATCCACAAGGAAAGGCATTTCTTTCCAAAAGGAGATCCTTGAGACATATCTTGTCGTTTCCTCTTGTAATTCTTGTGCGGAGAAGTTCTTCTTCACTAGGATTGGGATCAGCAAGCCGTACCCTGAGATGAATATGAGTGGCGTGTGAAGGATCAGATTCCATAGAGTGTAGCCGGGCATTATGAAAAATGACATCGCATTAAACAGACCGATCATTAAGCCAACGAAACTTGTGATCCTAAGAACATACATGTCTACCATTGGATAGATTAAGGTCAAAAGGGCTATTATGAGGGGTGTTGTGGGACAGTACATCACTCCAAAAGATGATGTGAGTAACAGTAATGGATTGAAGTCTGGTTTCAGCTGAGCATCTATCGGGGACCAAAAAGCTAGGAAGACAAAGGGTAGCACCCAGTATCTCCAAGCGGGGAGCCTTTGAAAAACATACTCGTTGAGAGGTTTATGGACTTCCCACATCCAGAACAAACCTACAACAAAAATCGGAACCAGATTGCCTGTCAGCACGACAAGCCCATAGTCTTCAGTCACAGCAATGTGATTGCTGAAAGCAAAAAACAGAAACAGAATCCCGAAAAAGGCGTCAGCAACTCTGCCTATTTTTGATCCGTATCGATACAAGGCAACAAGAAGTGCAACGGTGATAACATGGATTGTTGGGCTGAGCCACAAATATGCAACAGAAGTCTGCATGAAGACATCTCTAATCACGAGTGTGCTGTCTTGTTGAGCGAAAGGCACAGTGGCACGAGTTGGAAGAAATGTGCAAGTCAGGAGTAGTATTAGAACCAGTAGAGTCTTTCTGCTTTCTTTCATGGACCCGTTTAGGCAACTATGACTACTTTAGGTTTGCTCACTTTTGTCGATATGTTGGATAATCGCGCTAGGGATGTATGCGCGAGAAATATGCTGCAAACCCTTCGGCTTAATTTGTGGTGGGCGGGGTGGGATTTGAACCGGAAGTCTTTCTTGTCTTATTGATTTGGTGAAGACGTGCGGTTTCATCCTCGTGTGCCTGAACCGTGAAAGAATCGCTGCAGTTTGGCTGGTGGGATCTACTGATGCATGAAGGAAGCTTATCTCGTTCTCCAATGCTATGTTGATCACAAACCTCACCGCTTCAAGATTCGTGTGTATAACCACGGACGTATTTAGTGTTAATTCCCTGCGTTTGACCCAGTATCTGAATCGGATGTTCTGTCCCACAAGCGATAAGAACGCAGAATCTAATTATATTGTATTGACGGGTTGATGTGGAGAGGTCATCTTGGATTCTCTTGAGCGTGGCCGCATTCCGAGTCCACGTCCCCTTGCATTAGAGGAGACTCAGCTTATCGATAGAGTCGAGGAGATGAGGCTCCTCAAAGAGGCGGCTGACAAAGCCGTTCGCGGCGAAGGCGGAGTCGTTTTTCTGTATGGAGAGGCAGGAATTAGAAAGACAAGGCTGACCAGGGAGCTGGGAGCTTACGCGCGTTTGCGTGGTATGCAGGTCTTGTATGGACGTTGCCCAGCGTTGTTCAGGATGGATGGCGTGCCTCCATACGTTCTCTGGAGTGAGGCGATTAAGGATTATTTGCATTCTTGCACTACTGAGCAATTGTACAAGGTGATTGGACTCTATCCGGGAGAGCTTTTCAAACTCGTTCCTGAGATTAAGCAGAAGTTGAGGGTCTTCTCTGAATCCTTGCCCATAAGTCCTGAAAGTGGGCGTGACAGGCTTTTTGAGGCGGTTTCGCAGTTTGTAACCAACATTTCCAAAGAAGCGCCGTTGCTGGTTATTCTTGATGATTTGCAGTGGACTGATCAGACTTCGCTTTTGCTTCTGCATTATTTGGCTCGCGGCGTCTACAGGGAACCTCTGCTTCTTTTGGGCGCTTACCGCGACACCGACGTTGATGAGAAGCATCCTTTGTCTCCTGTCTTGACAGAATTGAACAGGGAACGGTTGCTTCAATCCGCCCAACTTAAGCGCATGTCCTTCGATGACACTTCAGAAATGATTAAACGGATTCTGGAGCAAGACGACGTTCCAGTAGAGTTTTGCAGATTGGTCTATGAGAAGACGAGGGGCAATCCATTCTTCGCTGAAGAAGTAATAAAGTCTCTGAAGGAAGAGAGGGTCATATACCGCGAGGAGAACAAATGGGGAATCAAAGACGTTTCCAAGATTGAATTTCCAAAAACGGTCAAGAGCGTCATAAAGGCAAGATTAGGGCGCTTGGATGATGAGTGCCAAAACGTTTTGACTCTGGCTTCTTTCATCGGGAACGATTTCACTCTGGAAGCGCTGTCTGCACTTACAGGCATTGAAGAGAACAAGCTTCTTGACCTGATGGAGAAGACGCTCAAAACCGGCTTAATCGAGGAGAGGGAGGTTCATGGAGAAGGAATCTGTTCCTTCGCCGACATACTCGTCAGAGACGTTGTCTATGAAGAAGTCAGCCTCCTGAAGCGAAAGAAGCTTCACGGAGTTGTGGGATGCGCCTTGGAAAAAGTCTATGCAAAGACGATTGATGACCACCTCGGGGAACTCGCCTCTCACTTTCTCGAGAGTGGAGACAAAGAGAAAGCACTTGGCTACTTCTTGAAGGCTGGAGAAAAGGCTCAGCGGATCTACGCCAATGCTGAGGCTGTTTCCTACTTCCAGTCTGCACTGAGGCTGCTAGAGGAAAAGGAAGGCGGACTACAAGAGAAGGGGCTTGTCCTCGAGCGGCTGGGAGATGTCAAGAAGCTCGTTGGTGAATATGAAGCTTGCATGAAGTATTGGGATCAAGCGTTGCTGATATCGATTGAGCTGCAGGAAAAACAAAAGGCTGCTACATTGCACAGGAAGATGGCGAATGTTCTTTGGGAGGACGTTGGCAATGTGGAAAAGGGAAAACAGCAATTCGACGAAGCTCTGAAGATTCTCGAAACTGAGCCTGAAAACGTGGAACTTGCACGCCTCTACGAAGACATAGCTCACATGCACTATCGCGTAGGAGAAGCCCCTCAAGCCCGGTCTTGGGCTGAAAAAGGACTTGAACTGGCCAAAAAACTTAATGCGCAAGAAGTTGTTGCCGGTTCGTCCATCAGCTTAGGAGTAGCGCTTTTGCAAGCAGGAGATTGGAAGAAAGCAGTTGAATGCCATGAAAGAGCACTGAAAATAGCTCTTGACAATGGCTACGTAGAAACAGCATCTCGTGCATACAACACCCTAGCTGTTGCGCTTCCGTTTGAACAGCTGGAAAGAAGTATTGAATGCTGGGAGAAAGGTCTGGAACTGGCGAGAAAAGTGGGTGGAGTTCAATTGGTGTGTATGTTTGACGTGAATCTATCCAGCATTTATATCGGAATGGGAAACATGGACAAAGCTGTTTCCTTACTGGAAGAATCGGCTGCATTAAGCAGAAGAACAGGCAATATGCCTAACCTTGCTTACTCGATCGCATGGTTGGGATGGGTGAATCTCGTGTGGGGAGAATGGGGCAAAGGTGAGCAATACATCAAGGAAGCATTAGGTCTTTCCCAAAAACTGAACCAGCATGGGCTAATTATCGGCTGTTATACAGATCTCGGATATCTATGTATGCAAAAAGAAGACTACTCAAAAGCAAGAGAATTTTTTGAAAAAGCATATGAAGTCTCCGAGAAAACTGGGCGGAAATACAGTCAAATGACTGCAGCTGTAATGATTGTCTGGTCGGATACTAAGACTGGAGAAATCGAGAAAGATAGCAACCTAATTGATCAACTCCACACGTTTGCGTACGAAGTCAAGGACAGACTGTTCATCGCCTGTGAAGAAGCACTGAAAGGAATAGTGCTCCGCTCCCAGAAAAAATGGGATGGTTCGATAGACCATTTTGAGAAGAGTCTTCAAGAATTCGAATCCGTTAACGCAAGGCAGACATGGATCTACTGGTTCGCCAAGTTTTTCATGTGCGAGTATGCTCAAGTTTATATAGAAAGGAATCAAGAAGGCGACAGAGAAAAAGCCTATAACCTCCTTAATCAAGCCCTAGAAATGTTCCAGAAAATGGGTGCTAAGAAAGACACTGAAAAAGTGGAAGCCAGAATAGCCTTCATAGAAACGGGCAAAGAAGTCTCGAAGCCCAAGCCCATAGGTTATCTCTCCACCGGATATGCAGATCTTGACAAGCTGCTTTATGGTGGGATACCTTCAAACTGCGCTGTGGTATTGACCTCGCCCTCGGGCAACGAGAGGGACTGGCTGATCAAGAGCTTTCTTGAGACTGGGGCAAAGAAAGGTGAAGTCGCATTCTACGTCACCATAAACCCGGGTTCAGCAAAGACTCTTGCAGACGAGTTTCAGTCAAACTTCCACCTCTTCGTCTGCAACCCCCAGGCAGACGCGATCGTAAAGAGCGCACCTAACGTGGTCAAGTTGAAGGGAGTTGAAAACCTCACCGACATCAGCATCGCCTTGACCTCAGCGATCCGCAAGCTTGATCCGTCGCTGAAGGGCGCGAGGAGAATTTGCCTAGGCGTAGTCTCAGACGTTCTTCTGCAGCATCATGCGGTCCAAACCAGAAGGTGGCTTGCCGGGCTTATTCCAGAACTACAGTCAGAAGGGTTCACTACTCTTGCCGTAATGGATCCTGAGATGCATCCTTCACAAGAAGTTCGAGCAGTCTTGGACCTTTTCGAAGGGGAGATCAGCATCTTTAAGAAAGAAACAGAGAAAGGCCTTGGGAAATATCTGAAGATTCAGAAGATGAGCAACCACAAATACTTGGAAGATGAACTGCTTCTGAAGATAGAACAACTGTAGCACGTAGCGTAGTTCCAACGCTTCGCCCGGGTCAACGCCTATCGCCTATCTTGCTTAACACCCAGATCATCTTACGGTAGCCTTTGGCTGTCACTCTTCGGACTCTGCCTTCGGTGAGCCGCTTCTCAAATTCTGCAAAGTGGAGGTCGATGCATGGAAAAGCGGGTGGGGTGGGATTGAACCCACAGCAAAGTGGAGATATCTCCCGACAACGGACATCGTATGTCTGATTTCTAGCGCGCACGTTATTTAGCATCGATTGTCCTGAGTATTTCTATCACGAATTCCTTTGTTTTCTCTACGGTGTTTTCTTGTATGTTCTCGTATACATCGGTTTTCCAGTGCCAGTTTGGTAATAGATTTTTCTCATCTACTGCTATAATGCACATGGCTTTTAGTCCCCTGGAAAGAGCTGGAAAGGAGTCGCTTGCCTTGTATTTGAGGACTAGGGGTTTGGCTTGTAATTCAGGATTTCTGTCAGCAGTTTCTGTGACAAGGTTAACTAGTTCGCTGGGCACACTGATGGTTTTCATGATCCCTTCCTTTACCGCGTATCTCAGGTTTCCTATCCCCACACAATCAAGGCTAAACATAAAACCACCTCGGAGTTCCTCCGCGTGTTTATCGAGGTATCTCATTGTGCCAACAGTTCCGGCTTCTTCGCATCCTGTCGCTACACACCAGATCTCAGTGTTCTTCAAACGCTCTTTCGAGAGGATCTCAGCCACTTGGAGAATGACGCTGACTCCTGAGGCATTGTCATTTGCGCCATCAGTGGGTTTGGTAAACAGTTCTCCATAGGCTATTATTACGAAAATGATGCTCAAGTATGCGACAAACGGAAATGAAGCATACCAAAAGTAGATCGAGTACATACTTGTGGATGCAAAAAACTCGAGCAGCGATCCTAGGCCATAAAGCACGGTGTTGAAGACCATCGACAGAAAAGCGGTAATAAAGAGAAAATCAGTATACCTCACCACAGCAGGGTGAAACAGTGATAATGGTTTAGCTGAGTCGTAGTGTCCCATCAGAACAACTCGCTTCTCCGCCTTGTTTGTCGGAGCGATCTTTCCAATGATGTTTCTGCTTTCCTTTTTGGGCATGATCTTTGACAAGACTTCTTTCATGTTCATCTCTGCTATGAGTGTGGCGACTGCCGCGAGGCTAACAAGGAACGCTACGATTGCATATATTGGAAAGACTATTGCTGCGATGATAAAGAGAATAATACCTATAGCAAAAGTTGCAAAACCCGAGGTTTTTGACTTGAATTCTTCCGCTTCCACGCTCATTCCAATGGATTTCATCGTGCGCTCTATATAGTTGCCTGCCTTCTTTTCGTTTTCAGAGGTAGGTCCACGTGAACCTATCTCCACAGAAAGTTCCCTTAAATACTCCATAACGCGGCTCATTCGCTAATATCCGCTCCCGATAGAGGCGTTTGCATTTCTGCGTTTAAAAACAAATGTAAAAGCAATGTACGAAGATAAGGTTTTCCAGTATAGGAATCTAAGCACTTCTGCAATCGCAATTAACCATAGAAGGATCCAGAAGTGAAAAGTAGGCTGGTTTCGAATTCGTCTTTGACTTTAACCGAGCCAAAATCTTTAGGAGGCGAAAATGAAAATGTCCCAGAGTTCGTCCGCAGCGGGCGGGGTGGGATTTGAACCCCCAATCGGCTGGAGATGTCACCCGCAAATCCCCCTTTTTGTCATTTGTCATGCAGGAGACTCACTTACGTCTGTGACACTTTCCCTGGGCGGCTTAGACGCCTTATCGTTTTCGAAAACTCGTCTGGCTCCATAGGAAGAACTGGGTGCCCGTTTATGTATGTGGCGACAAAGGTTATTCCCCTGCGTAATGCTTCCTTATGACACGTCCAAAGATTGAATTCTTCGATCTTGAGTTTGTTGTTAATCTGCCTGATTTCGGTTTTTATGTTCTCATTTGTGCTCCGGCAATACTGGCACGTGGGTTTGAAAAAGATCTTCACGCCTCTTTCCTTTATGGTCAAAGGCTTCGTCGTCGGAATGTCCAGTTCTAACTCTGTTTCCCTCTCAGACAGCGGGCAGACGAGGGCATAGTCAATGTTATTCCTGCTTTTCTGGAAACCCTTAGTTTTAAAGAGCCCAAATTGAATGTATCCATAATGTTTTCTCGCTGATGTAGCCAGCATCTTGCACATAGGCCTCCTGAACATTCTGTTCGGTTTTGACATCTCATTCTTAACTGCCTCTAAGAGCTCTGAGCCTACTCCACGTCTTCTGAACTCTTCTTGAACGTACATGCAATGAATGTAAAGTACATCCCTTCTCCGAGTTTTGAGGTATGGAACGGTGTGCAGTGGCGTGTATTGGACTATGCCAACAGGCTTGTCTGCAATGTAAGCGATTTTGGCACAGGGACCCACTTTTCTGTAGAGGCTCAGAAGCCATTTTCTCCTAATCTTCAAACCAGCTACAAGATTACTATCGCTCAGTCTGCTCGGGTCTGTGCATACATTAAGGGCGTCGTTGACATTTTTTTCGTTAAGGTCAACTATGCGAATAGCCAATCTCACTCACAATCCTAATGTAAGAGCGGTTCGGAGGAAAAAATGTTCTATTCTGAATCTCAAAACTGGAAGTAGCGTAGGATGTCGGACTCCTCATACAGGGGAAGCGACACGATCTTGAAAAAGAAGTAACCAATAAAAGATCAATGCGAAAAAAGCGTCTGGTGGTTCTGTATGCGGACGGGGGGGATTTTCAGTATACACTTCTGAAGCGCACGTTGAACTCTGGTACATAATTATTAAATATCGCGTCGATGTTCTGATTGGTCGGTGTTTTCAAATGGGGTATTCAGAAACACGAATCTGAATCTGTTTCGGAATCAAGACACCACCATAGAAACCGCGTGAAACTTTTAGAAAACAAAAAAGCTGAGAGAGAGTTGTTAGAGGCAGACCACCGAGTAATCGGTCAGCAACTCGACTTATTTAGCATAAGCGAAGATGTGGGCGCAGGGCTGGTTCTTTGGCATCCTAAAGGGACGATAATCCGCGATGTAATACGTGAATTCTGGGAACGGGAGCATCGGAGGAATGGGTACCAGCTAGTTGCAACACCGCACATTGCACGTGAACGGCTTTGGCGAATCTCAGGGCATCTAGACTATTACAGACGGCATATGTACGTCTTCAAGAAGGCAGGGGAAGGTTACGTTGTCAAGCCTATGAACTGTCCTTTTCACGTTCAGATATACAAGGCAAAACCCAGAAGCTACAGAGATCTTCCGATGAGATTCGCTGAGTGGGGCACGGTCTACAGGTACGAACCCTCAGGCACTCTTTGCGGACTGCTACGGGTCAGAGGATTCACACAAGACGACGCCCACATATTCTGTACAGAAGAACAAGTTCAGCGTGAAGTGTTGACTCTCTTGGATTTCACCGAAAAGATACTGAAGAGCTTTGGCTTCAACGAATACAGTGCCGTCCTTTCCACCAGAGACCCGAAGCGACATGAAAAATACATGGGATCAGACCTGAAATGGAATCAAGCACAAGAAGCCTTGGCCCTAGCGCTGGAAACCAAAGCGATAGACTACCGGGAGGCAGAGGGTGAGGCTGTCTTCTATGGACCCAAGATCGACCTGAATATAGTTGATGCGTCGGGTAAGGAATGGCAATGCACGACTATACAGTTCGACTTTAATCTGCCAAATCGCTTCAACGTCTGCTACATCGGCGCAGACGGATGCGAAAAAGAGGCTATCATGATTCACCGGGCGCTTCTAGGGGCAATTGAGCGTTTCTTTGCCATCCTAATAGAGCATTGCGGCGGCAATTTTCCAACGTGGCTGGCGCCAGTGCAGGTGGCGGTTCTTCCTGTTAGCAAAGAATCTACGGACTATGCTCGACGTGTTTGCCAGACAATGTTGAACGCGGCAATAAGAGCAGAGCTTGACGAAAGCCAGGCGACCATCGGCTACAAGATTAGAAATGCGGAGATTCAGAAGAGTCCTTACATGGCAATAGTTGGTAGACGCGAAGTCGAAACCCACATGATTGCAGTCAGAAAGCATCGATTAGGAGACATTGGCTCAATGACCATTCAACAGCTAATCGCGCAAATCAAACAAGAAGACAAAGCCTCGCCGTGCCTCGAAGATAATGTCAATCCAAAGAATCCGATTTGACCACACCTCCAACAAGGTCGTAATCGTTCAAGTTCTTGCAACAGTCGCCAAAAGACAACACAATCACCGCAAACTCCCCTTTTTTATACTCTCGCGCTAAGGGATAAACAGGTCAAACTTGGTTGCGCGTTTGTAAGCGCAAGGCTTTTCCCGGAAGCTGTCGAGTATGCTTGCCATCGGCTATAACCAGTTTCCCGTTCACGATCACATACTTAATTCCGACAGGATATTGATGGGGCTTGAGATAAGTTGCCTTATCCGCGATTTTTTCTGGATTGAACACAGTGATGTCAGCCCACATCCCCTTTCTGATTAGTCCTCGATCCTTTAGTCTCAGTTTCTGGGCTGGGAAAGAAGTCATCTTTCGAATGGCATCTTCT
>Ga0315309_1000930_pt1 | contig 17791 bp, 17 predicted proteins | sample TDP4_MG_FD_203080 | JGI IMG/M metagenome (GOLD analysis project Ga0315309, IMG submission 203080) | Freshwater sediment microbial communities from Lake Towuti, South Sulawesi, Indonesia - TDP4 | ecosystem: Environmental > Aquatic > Freshwater > Lake > Sediment | place: Indonesia: South Sulawesi... | reverse complement strand
TATTAGTAGTTATGGTTACAATGAGCGGAATAATTAAGAAATAGTAGGCGGGGCCAAAATTTATGGTTCCTAAAATGGGAATTGTTATTGATGTACGCAAAGGCGGTTCAAATCTATTGGCAAATGAAACCAGCGGTATTGCAGCTATTAGCGGAAAGAAAGCCTTATAACGCCACCGCAAATCCATCCAATCATCAAGCAACCCCATAAAACCTCCAAATAAGATGCAGACAGCCAAGGTTAAAGCTGGAGAAACATTGTTAGACGCTTCGATTTCTGGTTTAAAGTAATATAACGAGAAGAGGTAGGTTACGCTGGCTAAAACGTAGATTACACCTAAACCATTTGGAACTAAAGGCTTGTTTTGCTTATGATGGTCAGGAACTTTCGGAAACAAGCTATCTCTCCCTTATTGACCGTATTTTTGCCAGTCGATTTCATAGAGGCATACGAGTGGAACCACGCCACCATATTTATTTTTTGCGTCATTCACGGAAAGGGTTAATCCTGCGAAGTATTCCTCTTTAAAGTATAGCGGCTGGACAGCTGTGTCTGGATCACTCACTTGATTAATTGCACACCACAAACCTTTTCCCCAGCTCATCAATTTGTAGATTGTCGAGTTCGTTCCACGCTCATTCCACACCCACTTGTTTTGGGTTGTGTTATAGCTTCCGAAGGCTGATTCATCAGTCCACGCAGATTGTTCATCAACGAAACCATTATTTAGAAATCGATCGTGTGCTTTGCCTGAAATTCTTGCCATCCACATCCATTTTCCATTGTCACCGCCAGCCCAATCAAGCCAGTTTCCGCTTGTATCAAAAGTCGAGAACACTAGTATATATTTTGCATCATATAATTTCAACATTTTTAATGCTTTAGTTTCATTTGCCATAAAAATGAAGCCTATGTTTTCTATCTGTGTACGGTTAATTGTTGCGTTGTCAACAAGCGATGTTACATTACCTAGCGCAGTCAGCCAATATCCATAGTCCCACCAGCTGCACACAACGGTGGTTGAGCTTTGAAGATCGTTTAAGTATTTCACCATGTCAAGCCATTCCGACACCGGTTCATTAGGCGTAATGGCAAGGCTGCCTCCCGTTATGGTAACCGGGGAATAAGCTTGCCTATACACTTTGGGTGTTGGAAAAGCAAAGTTCGTCATTAAAACAAGAAATATTAAGAATACAGCAGCACCACTGAATTCTTTTCCAACATGCTCTAAACCAAACCGTTTTTTCATGCTTATTTTCGGTGGTTCCTTTAACAAGGTGTTGAAAGGTTTCAGTGTTCCTACTATTCCAATTGCTGCCACAAGACCAAATGCTGGAGCCATAATTACAAACAACCGCACCATAGAACACGCAAAGTAAAGAGATGTTAAACCAAAAATTAATAGGAACAGGTTCCTATTGTTGAGGTTTCTCAGAATGAAATATAAGCCTGCCATGAAAAATATTATTCCTATGCCAAACTCGTAATATATAGAACCCCAAGCTGAAATTCTATGTTCAGCAACAGACTCTATAAGCGGAGAAGCCCCGCGTGTAAATGGGTCAATAACCGAAATGAACTTACTAGCTATGCTTCGCATGTAACCAAGCTGCCAAAGGACAACAAAGCCACCAATTAACATTACTAAGAAAACTGAAAGCGTTATAATCTCCCATTTTATTGACGTCAGATTTCGAAAAACTTCACAAATGCAAAGTAGAGCAAATACTCCTGCGACTGGAAGGATAGCAAACGTCATCAAATACCCTAAAGAAAGGTACGGTATACTGACGGCAATCGCCAATCCTATGCCAAAAGTTAAACTGAAAGACAATAACAAGCGCTGAGTGTATCTTTTCAGCAGAATTAACGAGAACATAAAAAGAATCGTAATGCCAATAGGGTAAAATGCGGCACCCCATCCAACACAGAAATAACCTAAGACTACTCCAGAGGCAATCGCGTATTTCATATTCGAAACTGGTAATTTATCAGCATCTATGGCTCTTAAAAAGAGTAGGACAAATAGCAAAAGTGCAACGATACCTATTGTTTCGTCATCAAAGAAACCGATGGAAGTCCGCTGGATAAAAGATGGGCTTAATGCTAGGAAAAGAGCAGCTAGGAGACCAACTGATTTTCCTCCTATATCTTTACCAACAAAATAAATTACGAAACATGCCAAAGTGCTAAACATAACTGGGAAAAACGCGCAAAAATCCATTAATCTTATCTGGATGCCCAGTAAAGAAATTATTTGATAGAGAAACGCTGCTGTAATAGGTAATCCAGGATAAGATGTCCTTGCAATATTTATTCCATCCGGATACCATCTCTGCTTATCAACCCATTGCACGGGCCATGCCCATGAAATAAAACCATTTTTCAAAATGTATTCCATGAAACGATATTGATGATAAGGGTCGAATTCTGAAAGATGCATTGAACCAGTTTGTATTTCCCATCGCATTGGAAATATGCGCATAGCAAAAGCGATAAAAAGTATGAGCAGTAAAGCTGAAAAAGTCATCATTGAACTGTGACTTATTTTAATTCGCATTTTCCCCAAATTTTTTAGACCATTAACAATGCGTTCTTTCGATAGGATGCCTTTAATCCTCATTTCGAGTTCACTTCTCCTACACAGATTAGTGGGGTATTTTATTTCCCTTGCGGTTTACGGATATTTTACATGACGTATGTTAATCTTATATAGCTTTCCAAAAGATGAATAAATAGTGAAACGCGAAGGGCTTTTGATATTTTATGTTGTTGTTTTTCGCTTGTAACCATATTTTTCAGCGTCGTAAAACGGAAAGGATACAATTTTCCCCTTTACCATTCTATCGCGTATCTTCACATTTACAACGTTTCCCTCTTGAGCTTGGGATATTTGAATGTAAGCCATCCCTATACCACATTTGAGGAGTGGGGAAAATGTTCCACTGGTTATAAGCCCAATCTTTTCACCTTCATTGCTGTAGATCTCAAAGTTTGGTCGCAGTATTCCCTGCTCAATTATTCGTAATCCGACACGCTTACGTTTAATTCCTTCATTTTTCTGTTTAAGTAACGCCTCCTTTCCTATGAAGTTGCCTTTTTGAAGTTTCACTACAAAGCCTAGCATTGCTTCTAAAGGAGTTGTTTTTTCGTCTATGTCGTTTCCATATAGGCACATCCCAGCCTCAAGCCTTAACGTGTCTCTTGCTCCCAATCCACATGGTTCTATTCCGAAGACTTTACCAGCCTCAAGGATAGCGTTCCACAACTTTACAGCATTATCTGGTTTTGCTAATGAGGCATTCCATATGAAAACTTCGAAGCCGTCCTCACCAGTATATCCGGTTCTGGAGAGAAAAACTTCTACGTTTGCTAAAAGTGAATGCCCACATTTGAATCGTTCAATTTTGCTTAAATCTTCTGTGGAGATCTTTTGCATGGTTTTTTCGGCGTTTGGACCCTGAACTGCCAACATTGCCACGTCGTCTGAGATTTTTTCGATTTTTACGTTGAAGCCTTTAGTGTTTCTCACCAGCCAATTGTAGTCTTTTTCTTCGTTGGTTGCGTTGGAAACCATCATAAACTTTGCCTCTTCCAGCCGGTATACTATAAAGTCGTCTATTATGCCGCCACTTTCATTACACATGACCGAGTATTGGGCACTGTTGGGCGACAGCCTAGAAACATCGTTTGTTATGACGTAGTTTAGAAAATGTTCAGAATCAGCGCCTGTGATTGTTACCCTTCCCATATGGGAGATATCGAAAATGCCGACGCTGTTTCGCACAGCTAAATGCTCTAGTATTACGCCCTTATACCATATGGGCATTTCAAAACCAGCGAAGACTGTTAATTTTGCTGTTTTCTGATGCACCCAGTAAAGTTGGGTCCTACGAATTTTTCCCGCCAAACTTCTCCCTTAGTAGAGCTTTATTTTACAGGTTTCACATCCACATCAATGGGTATGAGCGAAAGTTTCTTGCCACATCTTGGGCATTTCCCGTTATGTAGATGCAGAATTTCATCTGGAGGTCTGAGGTCAGCACCTTCATATAACACGTGGCCACATTCTTGACATATAACACGTTGGGGCAAAGCACTCCCTCTTCTCGACAATAAAGGAAGTAAGCCGTGGAATATTTATTGGTTACTAATCAAAATTTGCCACCCAGCAATTAGCACAGAAACTTTTAATCTTAGATAACGCTTAATTCTGGGAAGCCCTTTCCCAATATGCCTATGTGGTTTGTGCTAACATGGGAAAGTACACGTTAATTATAACCGAAAAGCCAGATGCAGCACAAAGAATAGCCTCAGCCCTTGACGCAAAAGGAAAAGCGAAGAAAATGGAGGATAAAGGAGTACCTTATTATGTGGCAAAACGAGATGGGGAAATAATTGTTGTTCCGGCTTTGGGACATTTATACACAGTTGCTGAAGAAAGAAGCGGAAGAAACTATTACCCCGTTTTCAGTTTTAAATGGGCGCCAAGATATGCCGTTGAGAGGGGCGCAAAACAAATTCGCACATGGCTAGAAATCATTTCAAAATTGGCAAATAACGCTGATATGTTCATTGATGCATGCGACTACGACATCGAAGGAAGCATCATCGGATACTGCATACTGAAATACGCATGTGACAATAAAGAAAGCAGTTCAAAACGTATGAAATACTCCACTCTAACCAATGAGGAACTAGAAAAATCGTATGCTGAACTATTGCCACGTCTGGATTTTGCCCTTATAGAGGCTGGACGCACAAGGCATGAGGTTGACTGGCTTTACGGCGTAAACCTTTCACGGGCTTTGACAATTGCGGCAAGGGATTGGAGCGGAAAATATGCAACACTAAGCACAGGAAGAGTACAAGGCCCAACCCTAAAGTTTCTTGCTGCAAGAGAGAAAGCCATCAGAAGTTTTGTGCCGACACCATACTGGGGAATCAACGCTGAAGTCGAAATAAGAGGAAAAATCTTTGAAGCGGAATACGAGAAGGAAATAATTGAAACTAAGAAAGAAGCAGATACCGTTTTAAATGCATGTAAAGGAAAAGATGGTCAAGTCGAAAAAATCGATGTTAAACAGTTTCAACAAACGCCGCCAATACCCTTTGATTTAGGTACCTTGCAAAGCGAAGCTTACAGCCTTTTCGGCTACACTCCAATGCGCACTTCAAACATTGCTCAGCGCCTATACTTAGACGCTTTAATCTCATACCCAAGAACCAGCAGCCAAAAACTCCCACCAGCAATAAACTATGAGGCAATACTGAAAAACCTAAGCAAAGCCCTTGAATACAAGAAACTTACGGCGGAACTTCTCGCAAAGCCGGAATTGAAGCCTAGGGAAGGAAAGAAAGAAGACCCGGCACACCCAGCCATTTATCCAACTGGAAGCTTGCCAGAAAGAGTTTTAGATGCCTCTGAAAGAAACATCTGGGACCTTGTTGTCCGAAGGTTTATGGCAGTTTTTGATGAACCAGCAATGAGGCAAAGCATGAAAGTCTGCATCAATGTTAATGAGTATCATTTCTACCTTAGGGGAAGGCGAACTTTAAAAGAAGGTTGGCTACGCTTCTATGGACCTTACGTAAGGTCGGAAGAAGTTCTGTTGCCCCCCATAGAGGAAGGACAAACAATCAACATCAAAAAAGTTATTTTAGAAGATAAGTTCACTAAACCACCACCAAGATATAACCCGGGCAGCCTCCTAAAAAGAATGGAAGAAGCAGAAATCGGGACAAAAGCAACAAGGGCGTATATAATACAGACACTCTATGACAGAAAGTATGTTCGAGACGAAAGAATGGTTGTGACAGATTTGGGCTTTGAGGTCCTCGAAGTTCTAGAAAAATATTGTCCGGCAGTTGTTTCAATAAAACTAACAAAGGAACTTGAAGAAGAAATGAACAAGATTCAGGTAAACAGCGAAAAAAGAGAAAATGTCCTTTTAGATGCCGTTGAAATCCTTAAACCAGCAGTAGAGGAGTTAAATGAGAAGGAGAAAACAATAGGCGAGCAACTAAGCAGTGCCATAAAAAGGGCAAGACTTGAAGAAAGAACCATTGGCACATGCCCGATTTGCAACACCGGAAAACTTATGATACTGTATTCGAGAAGAACTGGCAAACGTTTTGTTGGCTGTACAAACTACTTTAAAGGGCTATGTAAAGCGTCATTCCCACTTCCACAGAAAGGTGCTGTAAGACCCCTTGGAAAAAGCTGCCGTGGATGTGGTTGGCCTACAGTTCAGGTTCGAATAAAGGGAAGACATCCGTGGACGCTGTGTTTCAATCCAGAGTGCCCATTGAAAGAGGAAAGGAGGAAACGAATTGAGATGCGCAATATGCAATAGGGAAGCTAGCGAAAACGGCTATTGTGAGTTGCACATGAAAGCCTATGAAAGTATCGTTAAAAAATATGATTTGTGGAAAAGGGCGTTGGAAATCTCTTGGAAAGAGTATTTAAGTGAGATTGTTAAGAATCCATTTACAGGAGAATGGGCCAAAGAAGTGGCGGAGTACTTAATTAAAGGCAGAGAAAGACAAAATGTCACGAAAAGTTAAGAAACAAATCTCGTCAATGTCGTATTCCATGAACAAGTTTTACCGAAAAATTTCAACAGCAAAACCGTCAACCCTTATTCTTTCAATAATTGCCATTGCTGTTGCCGTATTTTTGTTTGGAGGCGGTTTATATGACATAATAATGAAGCCGCTTCCAGCACTTTATTACGGTGGACGTTTCTATTTCCTTTATCCAGAACTCGGATCACAATTCATATACGACAGCATTATTGCCATGACTCTATACTCACTTGGAATTGCTGGATTAATAGCCATATATCAAAGCACAAAATACGCTTATAAGCCAAGACAAGCCTACATGATGTTTCTAGTAGGGATCGGCCTTCTGCTATTAGCTTACATATTCCTCGAAGTTACAATACAGACGAAACTCGGTGGATAAGATTTTACCAAGGATTGTTTTTTAAGCCTAGTTTATATGCTGCAAAGTTTGTTAACAAGTGTATAGGAAGAGTTATAATTAAAACAGTTATGACAAACTCCAAAGACAAGATTTGTAAGGAAAAGAGAAAAGAGAAAAGAATCGCTCCTACTATGAAGTCAACCTGATCAATAACTGGCAACAAGTCTCCAGGAGCAAGCCCTAGTCTTCTTTTTACAAAAGCTCCAGCTAAATCTCCAAATAAGGCTCCTAGAGATAATATTAAACCGAAGAAAGGATGATAACCGAAAAATATGCTTTCTACGAAGCCGACAGCTGTTCCAACAACCAGCCCGGAAAAGAAACCTCGTAAGGTCTTGTTTTTTCCAAAGATTGGTTTTCCATCAAAAAATCTTTTCCCAAAATCTAGGGCACAGCCCCCACCTGTAATTACTGGTATGGCGTTTGTACAGTATGCTGGAAATATGAACTTTAATGCTTCAATAATTAGCTGTGCTATTTCCATTTCCACAACCATTAATGAGTTAAATGCTCGTGTATTCCTGTTTCTTCTATTTTTAAATGGCAAGTCAAGGACTGAACCCTTTTTGAACCCTTTTCCAAGATTGCCTTGATTATTCGCGGGTTTTTAGTAGGCTTCATGATGATTATTGTGTCAGCCCAAAATTTTAAAACCCTAGTAGCAACGGGTTCTATGCTTACGTGAGCCTCATTGAAAACGCTTCGAACTTGACTTGTTATTAAAACTGCGATTTTTTGAGTTTTGGCTATCTGCGCTAATAATGCCATCTGCCTGTTTAATTCACGGTTCAGCTCAAATGTTTTCTCTGGAGCTTCTGCGATTTCGGCGCGATAAAGCGATGTGATAGTATCAACAACTATAAGCCCAAAGTTTTTAGTTATATAGTCTGTTAATTGGTCTATAACCCCTGTTTGTTCGCGAAAGTCATTTGGCTTCATCAAAATTATTAGCTCAGCAATTTCCTTGAACTTTTCAGAAGCGATCTGGGACAGCCTTCGAGCAGAGAAGGTGCCGTCGCAATCTACAAACAATGTTTTATAATCTTGTCTTGCACAGTTTACGGCACTTTGCATAGCTAGGGTTGTTTTTCCAGTTTCTGCCTCTCCGTAGATTAGGCTAACACTTTCAAATGAAATGCCTCCCTCTAGAATCTTGTCAATGGCTTCACAGCCCGTCGGTATCTTCTTTAGCACGGTCACACACATCAAGGAATATAAACCGCGAAACTAATAATTTGTTTTGTGTTTAAACGTCTATAAAATAGGAAAGTGGTATGAAAGCGAAGATTGCTGTTGCAACAGTTTCAGGAAAAGCCTACTACTTAATCGTCAGCGAGTTAAAAAGGAAGAATGTACCGTTTCTAAGCCTAACTCCAAACGATCCTATTCCAATAGAAATCAAAGTTGTCATAACCACGGAAGAGGAGCAGCATCTAATAAATCATGAAAAAATTTTGGTTTACCAAGATGGCGTAGAACCAGAGGCATTGATAAATGAAGCATTACAAATTGTTCAGGGAAAGGAATATTATGAAAAAATCGTTATAGGCGTAGACCCTGGTGAAGTTTTCGGGTTGGCAGTTCTTGCGGATGGAAAAGTTATTGAAACAGGAAACTGTTTTAGCGTTGAAGAAACATCAAATAGAATAAGGAATATCCTTGGGAACCTTGGGAAAACTCCAATAACCTCGGTTTCGGTGAAAGTTGGCGATGGAGTTCCTATGTATAAGGAAAAGCTTTTACAGATTTTGGATAATGCACTACCTTTAAATGTTATGTTAGAAAGTGTAAGTGAGGCTGGAACAGACCGCTACTTAAGTGAAACTAAACATAGAAGAGGATTGAGAGACATCGTTTCAGCCATAAGAATAGCTGGAAGAAACGGGTACACATTCCCAAGGAGGAAGACAAATGAATCGAACAGTTGAAAACGGCAAAACTCTGTTAGTTGACGGCCCAGCCTCTGTCACAGTAACTTCAGGCAGGGTGGAAGTGTTTGGCTCCATAGTAAGCAGCACAAGCAAAGTTGTGATACGTGAAGGTAAAAGATTGCCTTTTGCAGTGGAAGAAAAAGCGACTTTTGACATTTCATTAGGAGAAAGCGCAACTGTTGAAGAAGTTGATGGAAACACTATTCCATCTTCATGGATTAAATCATTTGAAGAACTGCTGAATTTTCAAACGGAGCCCGTCACCGCAATAGTGCTGGGCACAGTTGATTCTGGAAAAACGAGTTTCTGCACATACTTAATAAATAAACTGCTAGGTGAAAAACGGAAAGTTGCAATCTTGGATGGAGATTTAGGCCAATCCGACATAGGACCGCCATGCACAATTGCTTATACCGCCGTAACGAAGCCAATAAGGGATTTATTTAATTTAGAAGCGAAAAACGCCTTCTTCGTTGGTGTCACCTCACCAAGCACAGCCATCAACAAAGTAATTGAGGGCATGACCTCGCTAAAAAAGGAAATTTTAAGCAGTAACCCGGATTTTATTGTTATAAATACCGACGGCTGGGTTGAGGGAGAAGATGCCGTCAGCTATAAGGTTCAACTTTTTGGGGAACTTGGCCCAGACATAATTTTTTGCATTCAACAAAAGGACGAGCTGGAGACTCTCTTAAACGCCCTTGAAAAATTCAGAAAAGTTGTTGTTGATTCTCCTTCAGCTATAAAACAAAGAAGTAGGGAAAAGCGTAGAAGCTTACGGGAACTTGGATACATAAAATACTTAAGAAATGCAAAAGTGCAATCTCTTCCGTTAGGCTGGCTAAAAATTGAAGAAAACGAGCTGTTTGGCTTAGGCAGAACGCGTGAAGACACTAGACAAGCAAGGAAATTCTACGAACTTTTAGGAATGAAACCACTGCACCTTGCGGAACTAAAGGATAGAATTTGTATAGTTATCGGTAGAAGACGCTGGATTGACGAAGATAATGTAAAGAAAGTTGAAGAATTTGCGAAGAAGAAGCTTGTGGTGTTTCGAAAGGGCGAAGAGGAGGGCTTACTCATGGCTTTGCACAACGCCGAGAGAAAATTCCTCGGGATAGGCGTCTTACAAGAAGTCGACTACGCTAGAAAAACTCTAAAGATTTTCACTCCCGTCTCCGAAGAAATTTCAATAGTTTCTCTGGGAAAAGTCAAACTGGACAAAAACATGAAAGAAATTCCGGCTCTTGCGGAAGAAAACCAATCGGAGTTTCGCAGCCTTTAGAAAACTTTCGAAGAAATGCTAAGCTCCAATGTTTGACCAACTCTCACTTTTATCTCACAACCGCTTTGATGGGCAAAGCGTGTTCACTGGACATTGCTTACACAACGGATTTCCAGCCCTGCAATACTTTCTACCGAGCAAAATCAGCAACACGTGAACAGCTAAATAGTCTTTTGGATTGTAAAGTGATTGAAGGGATTTGCGAACCGTTTCATAGTCTCCGTTTTCAGGTGCAAAACCTAACCGTTTTGCCACACGGTTGACGTGAGTGTCGACTGGAATTGTGGGTTTTTCTGCACAAAAAAGCAAGACAACATCGGCTGTTTTTGGTCCGACTCCTGGAAGTTGTAGAAATGTTTTTCTTGCTTCTTCAAAGGGCAAAGACAACATTGGTTTTAGGTTGCCTTGGAATTCTTCAAGGATTATTTTTGAGATTTGCTTTATTGTTTTGGCTTTGTTTCTGTATAGACCAGCAACTCTCAAGCATTCTTCAATTTGGCTCATTTCTGCGTTCGCCAGTGCTTCGGGCGTTATTTTGAACAGCTTCGAAAGGTTTTCGAAGGCTTTTGCCGTGTTTCTGTCAGCGGTGTTCTGCGAAATTATTGTTACGATTAATGTTTTAAATGGGTCTCTGTTTGAGGTTATCCATTTTGGCATTGTGAAAGTTTTTCGGAGTGTTTGCAGGATTTTTTCCGGACGTTTTTCAGCCATTTGTTGCATCGCCTTTGAAAACAATAAATAGTGAATGCATGAAGCTATAAATAAGCAGTGGAGACTCGATAATGGAACGCGCAAAAATTGTTAAAGACGAAATAATTGAGCAAAACACGCATTTTCTGGCAGTATACGTGGAGACAAAGAATGCATGTTTAATTTTACTAAGCGAAAACGAAGACAAACTTGGAACGCTGGCAATTGCCGTTCCAAAACCAAGGGATTTGCTTGGACCACCCTCATCATCCATTCTTTTAGGCGATAAAAATGCAATTTCAGCCCGCATCTTCGCCGAGTACTTGGCTTCGAGAAAGCTAAAGATAGCATTGGTTTCCATTTATTTGGAGACAATAAACGAAATGCAGGCTCAGTCAATTTTTATGAAGTTAATTGAAAAAGTTACCCATGTGGAATTAGAGAAAGAGGGAACAACAACATGAGCCTTAGAGAATTTATTAAACAAATGGAAAAGGAAAAGGAAGTTTTACACGTAAAAGATGAAGCGTCCACACGTTTTGAAATTCCATTCATTGTAAAGAATTTTGATAGCCAAGGTCCAATTCTCCTGTTCGAAAGGGTAAAAAATTATGAAACAAAGGTTGTTGCCAACGTTTGCGGCACTCGAAAGAGAATTTGTGCAGCACTTAATGTTGACCATGATGGACTTTATCGAAAGTTGACAGAGGCTTGGCGTTCACCGAGAAAACCAAAAATTGTTGGGGATGGCGTGATAAATGAAGTTGCTGAAAATGACTTGTCTAAAATTCCGATTTTAACACATTTTGAAGGGGATGCTGGTCCATACATTACTTCGGCAGTTGTATATGCAAGGAGTGTTGATGGAAAAGTTGAGAATGTGTCGGTGCATCGCCTTAAAGTTTTAGACAAGAAGCATTTGGCAATTCGTTTGGTTCCTCGGCATCTTTTCAAATTGTGGCAGATGGCAAAGGAGGCTGGTAAAGACTTGGACATATCAATTTCCATCGGTGTTCATCCAGCAGTTATGCTTGCAGCCTCTTCATCTGTTCCTTTCGGTGTGAATGAATTTGCTGTTGCGAACGCTTTTATGGCCGATGGTTTCCGCTTAGTTGAGTGTGAACATGTAGATGCTTGTGCTCCGGCAGATGCTGAACTAGTTTTGGAAGGCAAAATTTCTGCAACAAAAGAAGTTGTTGAAGGTCCTTTTGTGGATGTAACTGGAACATATGACATTGAAAGAAAACAGCCTGTTGTAGAAGTTGTGGGTGTTATGCATCGTGAAGACTATTTTTATCAGGCGCTTTTGCCATCTGGGGCTGAGCATAGGCTTCTGATGGGTTTGCCGCGTGAAGTTTTGATTTGGGAGGCTGTTTCAAAGGTTGTTCCGAAGGTCTGTGCTGTTAACCTTTCAGTTGGTGGAAGCGGATGGCTTCACGCAATAATATCTATTGAAAAACAGCTTGATGGCGACGGAAAAAATGCTTTGTTGGCTGCTTTTGCAGCACATCCAAGCTTAAAACATGCTGTGGTTGTGGATTCTGACATTGACGTGTTTAATGTTTCTGATGTGGAATGGGCTATTGCAACTCGTTTCCAAGCCAGCGAAGACCTCATTATCATAAATAATGTGCGTGGTTCGACATTGGATTCCTCTGCCGATCAAGAGACAGGTTTAACAACTAAGATGGGTGTTGACGCCACTAGACCATTCATTAAGCCTAAGGAAAAGTTTGAACGGGCAAAAATTCCTGTTAGCAAACATGTTGAAACGCTTGTTCGTAGATTGTTGGCTTGTGAGAAAAAATAGTTCTGCACACCAATTTATATATGAGGCTTTTAAAGATAGAGAAGTCGGTGGTTTTGTTGTCGCATGAGAAAAAGGAGGAAAGCGGTGTGTCGTTGAAAGTTGAAGATGTTATGGTGAAGGAAGTAATAACTATAGATGAGAATTCATCGGTTAAAGAGGCAGCCGAGGTCATGAACAAGTTTGAGATAGGCTGCTTAATCGCTGTTAGAAAAGGGAAAGCCATGGGCATAATAACCGAAAGAGACCTCTTGAAGAGAGTGGTTGCAGATGCGAAGGATGCGATCAAAACTAAAGTGAAGGATGTTATGTCGAGTCCATTGGTTGTTGTGGAACCAAACATGGATTTGGAAGATGCTGTGAAATTGATGTTTCAGATGAAGATTAAGAAATTACCAGTGGTTGACGAAAAACGCCTTGTGGGTTTGGTGACGTTAACTGACATAGCTCGTTTTCAGCCTCAAATGATAAAGATACTGAAACAACTCGCCATGAGACAGGCAGCACCAAAACGCATGAAAAAAGTCATAGACTACTATGTTGTTTGACAAAAGTAGCTCTCACTTCATTTTGAAAGAACCTGATGCCCTAATTTAGCGGTAAAATTCTGTGTTATAGGTTAAGGTTTGGGTTATCGTGCCTTTTCTAGTTTAAATACGCTATAATATAGAAGCAGATGTTCGGATTTGGAATCCGTATTAGCAATATGAATGATTCAAATTTGTGATTCATAACGGATTTATTTTATCTTGCCAACCTTTCGAGTAGCTCTTCAACCTAATGGTTCGGTACTAATGGCTTGCCAAAAATTTAATGACGCAGTGCTGAAGGCAGTTGACTCTGCATTTCATTCACTAGGGGAATCTTGCAAGCAAGCTTTGTATTTTCATTTGAAAACAACGTTCCACATAAAGAGAACAGAGATTCCAGAGAAAGTCGAAGAATTTGATAACGTCATGAGATTCATTTTTAAGGATGGTGCATCATTTTTAGAGAGAGTAATTTTAGAAAAACTATGCGAGAATTTGGGAGTAAAGTTTGAGGAAAAAAATGTGCTTGGTTTTGTTGAAGCCATCTCCAAGGTCAGAAGCATGGTTTTAGAGAAAGAATGCTCGCTAATGGCCACGGATTTCCGGAAGGAAGTTACTGTGGTTAAAGGGAAACGAGAAGGTGAGACCCAACACAAATCGTTGTCCTAAAGTGTCTTTTAAAGTCTATGGCAAAATCCACAAACATAAGGAAGACCTAGAGTCCTCAACACGTTTTTAGCGGATAAGAAACAAAATAAAAGAGGCACTATATTACATAGAGAGGTGCATTTAGCCTATAAGGACACGACAAGCTGATGAAGAAAACCCTAGTGTTAAAAGTTGATTCGCAAGAGCCTGAAATAGAAAAGATTCGGATAGCAGCAGACTTCATCAAAAAGGGCGGTTCAGTTGCTTTTCCAACAGAAACAGTCTATGGCTTGGGAGCAGATGCATTGAATCCAAAGGCGGTTTTAGCTCTTTTTAAAGCGAAAAAGCGACCACTTGACAACCCACCAATAGTGCATGTTGGAAATCCAAAAGATGTTTACAGACTAGCCAAGGAAGTTCCGCCCAAAGCTGAAAGGCTTATGAGAACGTTTTGGCCTGGGCCTTTAACGTTGATTTTAAAGCGTTCGGGAGTTGTGCCAGACGTAACCGTTGCTAGTTTGGATACTATAGCGATTAGGATGCCTAGGCATAATGTTGCTTTAGCTTTACTTAGGGAAAGCGGCTGTCCAATTGCTGCTCCAAGCGCAAACCTTGCTGGAAAGCCAAGTCCAACAACAGCCAAGCATGTTTTGGACGACCTTAATGGAAGAATAGATGCTGTTTTGGATGCTGGGCCAACCCGCATTGGAGTGGAATCAACAGTTTTGGATATGACTGTTGACCCGCCGCAGATTCTCCGTCCAGGCGGAACACCATATGAAGATTTAAAGAAGATTTTAGGCGGGGTTGAGCTTCACCCGGTTGCGGTGGCGGAGAAAGAAGTGCAAGTGGAGAAGGCGCGCTCCCCCGGCGTGAAACACAAACATTATGCTCCAAATGCCGAAGTGATTGTTGTGGAGGGAGAAGTTTCGGCAATTATAAGCAAAGTGAAAGAGCTAGCGGAATTCTACATGCGAAAAGGCAACAAAGTTGGTGTTCTTGCTACAGATGAAACTGCAAGCTACTATAAGGCTGATGTTGTTAAGTCTCTTGGAAGCAGAAATTATTTGGCGACCATTGCCAAAAATCTGTTTAGACTTTTAAGGGAATTCGATTTGGAAGGTGTTGACGTCATTATTGCTGAGGGAGTACCCTCTGAAGGGCTTGGTTTGGCTGTCATGAATAGACTCCGTAAGGCTTCTGGATACAAAATTGTTAAGGCAATCAGCCACTAGAAAAGTTTTTATATGGAAGTATTTTTCCGTCTAATCTGCTATGTTCAGTTTAACTCTTCAGACGTAAAATGCATAGGGGGTTGATGGTGAATGTCTGCACCTTCTGGGACGGTTCCAGTTCTAGTATTGAAAGAGGGGACAGGTAGAGCAACCGGAAGGGAAGCTCAAAGAAACAACATCATGGCGGCCAAGACAGTTGCAGAAACTGTAAAGACCACATTAGGTCCACGAGGCATGGACAAAATGCTTGTCAGCAGCATCGGCGATGTTACAATAACAAACGACGGCGCAACAATAATGAAGGAGCTTGATGTACAACATCCAGCAGCAAAAATGCTTGTTGAGGTGGCGAAGGCTCAGGACAACGAGGTGGGCGACGGAACAACAACAGCTGTGGTTTTTGCTGTGGTTGTTGGCGTTTGCGTTGGGTTGGTTAGTGGGTTTGTTGAGAACAGGCCCGGAGGCGTTACAATTCCAGAGAACAAGTATTATGGTTATCCGCTTATATGGCGGCTTATCGATGCTTTTGCTGGAGAGAAATACTACTATTTCGAGTTGCTTGTTGACTGCATATTCTGGATAGCAATAATTTTGATAGTAGGTTTGTTGACGAAGAAGTTGATTAAAGGTTAAGGCAAAACCTTCTACTTTAACATAGGCATTTTGATGTTTTTTTCTTTGGCTATTTTTTGTGCTTTTTCGTATCCTGCGTCTGCGTGTCTTACTATTGCTGTGCCTGGGTCTGTTGTTAAGACTGTTGTTATGCGTTTTTCTGCTTCTTTTGTTCCGTCTGCCACCAAGCACATGCCTGCGTGTATGCTGTAGCCTATGCCTACTCCTCCGCCGTGATGCACAGAAACCCACGTAGCCCCACCAACAGCATTAATCAAAGCATTAAGTATAGGCCAGTCCGCAATGGCGTCGCTTCCATCCTTCATGCCCTCTGTTTCTCGGTTAGGCGAAGCAACGCTTCCTCCATCCAAATGGTCGCGTCCAATCCATATCGGCCCAGAAAGCCTTCCATCTGCAACCATGTCATTCATTATTTTTCCAAAGCGTGCCCTTTCGCCGAATCCAAGCCAGCAAACCCTTGCGGGCAAGCCTTGAAACTTGACTTGTTCTTTGGCTTTTTGTATCCAACGGCACAATTCCTTATTGTAAGCAAATTCTTTTAGAATAACATTGTCCAACATGTAAATGTCTTCTTTGCTGCCAACAAGCGACGTCCATCGGAAGGGCCCTTTGCCCTCGCAAAACATGGGCCTAATATAGCGTTGAACAAAGCCTGGATAGGCAAAAGCATCCTTAAACCCTGCATTGTAGGCTTGCTGCCGAAGGTTATTGCCATACTCAAATGTTACGGCGCCTTTCTGCATAATCTTAACCATAATCTCAACTTGTAAACGCATGCTTTCATTTGCTCGTCGCATATACTCCTTCGGATTGTTCACCCGTAATTCGTCAGCTTCTTCCTTAGACAAACCAGCGGGATAATAACCATTCAACGGGTCATGCGCAGAAGTCTGGTCAGTCAAAACATCTGGGATAATGCCTCTCCGTAAAAGTTCGGGATGCACTTCCGCCGCGTTACCCAATAAGCCAATGCTGCGTGGAATGCCTTCCCGCTTAGCCTCTAGAGCCATATCCACAGCTTCATTCAAGTCGTCCGTCCAGGTCTCTAAGTAACCATGCTTCAGCCGTCTCTCAATCGCATGTTTGTCAATCTCCACAACCAGCGCAACACCCTCATCCATAGTAACAGCCAAGGGCTGAGCCCCGCCCATCTCACCCAAACCAGCAGTTAAAACAAGCCTCCCACGCAAAGAACTGCCAAAATGGTTCCGTGCAACAGCTGCCAAAGTCTCATAGGTGCCTTGTAAAATGCCCTGTGTGCCAATGTAAGACCATGAGCCAGCGGTCATTTGCCCAAACATTATTAGACCTTTCTGCTCCAACTCGTAAAAGTAGTCCCAAGTAGCCCACTTGGGAACAAGCATGGCGTTGACAATTAAGGCCCTTGGAGCCCATTCATGAGTCTTAAGAACAGCCACGGGTTTACCGCTTTGAACAAGCATGGTTTCGTCAGGTTCAAGCTCCGTTAACGTCTCCACAATCTTTTCAAAGCATTCCCAACTCCGCGCAGCCCTTCCAGTTCCACCATAAACAATAAGCTTTTCAGGGTCCTTAGCCACCTCAGGGTCAACAACATTAAAAAGCATCCGCAAAATGCCCTCAATCTGCCAGTTTTTACAATGCAACTCAGAACCAGTCAAACATTTAACAGGCTTCTCGATTTTCAACACTTAATTCCACCGCGAGCAAAATAGACCTAAAACCAATTATAATTCTTTGCTGATGAATTTAACCGCCTCGATGCCGCCAGCTTCCTTATCAACAACCAGCCTTCCATTTTTGATAACCTTATCCACGAGATTCGCGCCAAAGCAGTAACCAAGAAACTTATGATTTGGCGCGTCCAAAATGACAACGTCAGCCTTTTTCCCAACTTCTAAACTGCCAACATCATTCGCTCTACCTATGGCATGGGCAGCGTTTATCGTGGCTGCTGTTATGGCTTCAGCAGGCGTCAACCTCATAAAATGACAGGCAAAGGCTATGACCAACTGTTGATTTTCAACCCAACAACTAGGATTAAAATCTGTGGCTAAAGCCA
>Ga0315309_1000928_pt1 | contig 17828 bp, 15 predicted proteins | sample TDP4_MG_FD_203080 | JGI IMG/M metagenome (GOLD analysis project Ga0315309, IMG submission 203080) | Freshwater sediment microbial communities from Lake Towuti, South Sulawesi, Indonesia - TDP4 | ecosystem: Environmental > Aquatic > Freshwater > Lake > Sediment | place: Indonesia: South Sulawesi... | reverse complement strand
GCACTTTCACGTATAATATGTCTTTTTCGAATATGTGCCTTCCAACAATTGGCTTGTCTATGGATATTGCCACCTGCATACCCTGCTGAGCTTCTGGCAAAGCCTCCCCCTTCTCTTGAATTTGTTGTATTTCGCCCACCTCCTCACCGTCTTCAGCCCTAACAAGCGTGCATTTGGGCTTTATCCTTCCCGCTAGGATTTCTACGCCGACTATTGCGGGCTTTGCCCTTCTGAAAATGTATCCTTCCATTATGCGGATTTTTCCAGGCTTAACGAGTTTTTCAAATTCCTGCTCGAATTTTGCTTCCCGTTGCGATTTGAGCCAAGATAAGTAATTGTCTATTAAATGGTAAATTATTTTTTCCTGAAAAATCTGGACGCCATTATTTGCGGCTTCTTCTTGGGCATCTGGCAAAACCTTAACGTTGAAAACTAAAATCACGCCATACAAGGGCTCTTCTTCCTTAACGATAGAAGATTCAACAACATCCCTTTTCGAAACATCTCCAACATCCGCCAGTCTAATTGACACACCGTTCTTTTTGAGTATATCCGCAATAGCCTCCAATGAACCCAAGGTGTCAGCCTTCAAAACAACACCATTTGCATCCGTCGCAATCCTAATTTTCTCAATCTCCTCAGAAACAAGCCTAGCATACTTTTCCGGCTCTTCACCCTCGGGAACAGCATACAAAGGCGCACCAGCCAAGGCTCCTTCCAAATCTGGTGCCGCAATCTTCACTCCAGCCGCAGCAGAAACAGAACCCACAGAAGAAAACCTATCCCTTGGGTCCCTAATCTCGTCTAAAGGTTTGGGAACCAAAATCGCCCGTATACGCGTTACAATAGGCTTCTCCTTGCCGCCAACAACTATCAAATCGTCCTTCTGCAAAATTCCATCATAAATTATAGTGTTAAGCGTCAAACCTAACCCTGGCTCCTCTTTAACCTCCAAAACGGTGCCTTTCGCCGGGCCTTCAGTTGTCTGCAAACGTTTCTTCAAATATTGTTGCGCCAAACCCACAAGAACCGCAAGAAGTTCAGTTATGCCTTCACCCGTTTTTGCACTTGTAGGCACTATCGCCACAGTTTTTGTAAAGTCCTTTATGCGGTCGAAGCGATCTGCCCTAAATCCTTCACGAGAAAAAACACCAATAATATCATACAGTCTATTATCCAAATCCTGCCGGACATAAGGATCTTGCGTCTGATAGGCCTTCAAAAAGGGCGTGTCTGGATAAGACTTCCAGCCCGGCACGCGGTCTATCTTGTTTGCAGCCACAAGAAAAGGTGTTTTACGCGCTTTCAAAATCTCTATGCACTCATAGGTTTGGGCTTCAAACCCCCGCAGAACATCAATAACAAGAATAGCTATGTCAGCAGCGCTTCCGCCTCTCCTTCGCAGGTTCGTGAAAGCCTCATGTCCAGGCGTGTCAATAACGAGCAAGCCTGGAATCTTAATTTTACCCTTAACCATCGAAAGCAAAGGACCAACCAACTGCTTAAGCGTGTCAACAGGGAAAAAACTCGCACCAATATGTTGCGTGATACCTCCAGCCTCACGCGCCTGCACGCTTGTCTTGCGGATCTTGTCCAAAAGCAGAGTCTTGCCAGTATCAACATGACCAAGTACGCATACAATTGGTTGACGAATACGCATTGTGCTGCATCTCCTTTGACGAGGCTGAATAAGCCAGTTATTTCAATGGCGTAATTCAAAATTAATAAACTATTACCTAATAAACACTCAGTCATTCACGCATAACACTTTTAAATGTGCGGAGAGTTCTGTCGGGATGGTGAAAATGGTTTGCCTTACTGTTGGAAGTGCGGAGCAAAGTTGAAGGAAGACGATAAATTCTGTTATGTTTGCGGTTCTCCAGTTACTAAAGTGGTTAAAGAGGAATTCTCTGTTTCAGCTGACAACCTTATTGAGAAGGTTAAGGAGTTGCTTCATGAAGGAAATGTGACTAGAATAATTGTCAAGGATGAAAAGGGAAGCGTTCTGCTTGAAATACCTGCTACCGTAGGGGTTATGGGCGCGGTTCTTGCTCCTTGGCTTGCGGCCTTGGGTGTAATAGCTGCTTTGGTTACTAATTGTAGGATTGTTGTTGAAAGAAGAGAATAGTGGCTATTGTGTGTGCGTGTGCGTGCAACGGGTGTAGACCCCTCTATTTGGATCCAAATATGAAATGGGTTTATGGTGAATAGGGCTGATGCTCGTGAACTCTATTGGTTGATTTTTTACTCACAGAACAAAATTATTGGAAGAAATCTTGAATGATGGTAGTTGCCGAGGATTTGTCGCATATAATCCAGAAGATTTTAATAAATCTTTAATTAAACCATTTCTTATGGACAAAGAACGTGCTAAAGAAGAACTTCGTATTCTGCTCGAAAGATATAGCCAAATTGTGAAAAAGGAGAGGGAAATTAAGTCTAAAGAAGAGGAAATGACGAAAAAAGACCTTATTCGCCCTCTTTTTGAGCGTGTGTTGGGCTGGAATTTCGAGGAAGACGTGACGGCAGAAGAGAAGATTTCAAAAGGCTGGGTTGATTACGGTTTTAGGATTAATGGAGTTCCCAAGTTTTTCTTGGAAGCAAAAGCACTTAGAGAGGACTTGGATAATCAAAAATTCTTCGAGCAAGCGGTGAACTATGCTTATTATAAGCGATGCCCTTGGGCAGTATTAACGAATTTCCAAACTATCAAGATTCTCAATGCAGAATGGGAAACTCCTAATTATTATCAGAGCCGTTTCATGACGATTAGCTGTAACGAGTTTTTGGACAAGTTTGACGATTTGTGGCTCTTATCTAAAGAGAGTTTTGAACAAGGTCTTTTAGACAAACTAGCTGAGAGATATGGCAAGAAAACGAAGAAGGCAACAGTCGATACGCAACTGTTGAATGATTTCACAAGATTCAGAGATATGCTTTCAAAAAACATTATAAAATTGAACCAGCCGAAGAAACTAACCCAAGAGGAATTAGATGAGTCAATTCAACGAATCCTAGACAGACTGATTTTCATTAGGAATTGTGAAGACAGAGGACTCGAAGAAAAGAAACTGTGGGAAGCAAGAAACGAAACTAAAGTATGGAAAAAACTCAAGGAAGTCTTCGCTTACTATGATAAGAATTATGACAGCAAGATTTTCACTTATGACCCGAGAGACGCAAAGAAGGTTCACTTGTGCGACACGCTTGACATTGACGACAGCGTTATGAGAGAAATTATAGAATCATTGTATCGAACTAGGGACATGTCTATCTCTTATGATTTTTCAATAATTGATGCTGACGTTCTGGGAACAGTCTATGAGCAGTATTTGAGCCACATTTTGAAAAAGACTGAGAAAAGAGCGATGATTACTGAGAATCGCACTCACAAAAAGGAACAGGGAATTTACTATACGCCAATATACATAGTTGACTATATCGTTAGGAATAGCTTAGGAGAACTACTCAACAACAAAAAGGTCAATGCAGAAAAGATTAGAGTGCTTGATGCCGCTTGTGGTTCTGGTAGTTTCTTGATTAAGGCTTTTGATGTTTTGAACGAATACTATGGCAAACATGATAAGAATTACAATCAGACACAGTTAGATACAACGGGAACGGGAACAACATATTCCAAGAAACTGGGAATCTTGCGGAACAATATTTTTGGCGTTGACCTAGATAGACAGGCGGTGGAAATTGCACAACTTAATCTTTTGCTCAAGGTTGCAGAGAAGGGTCATCGCCTTCCGTTAATGGAGCAGAACATCAAATGCGGCAACTCGCTGATTTCCGATGAAAAGGTGGCTGGCGACAAAGCCTTCAAGTGGGATGAGCAATTCAAGGAAATAATGAGTGAACACGGTTTCGATGTTGTTATCGGAAACCCTCCTTATGTGAGAGTGGATAATCTAAGTGAAAAGGACAAAACCTATTGGAAGGAAGTCTTCAACAGTCCCGAAGGCAAATATGATATTTACTATCTATTTATCGAGAGTGTTTTCAAATGGCTAAAAGACGGCGGAATGTGTGGATTCATAGTTCCAAACAAGTTCTGTGCGGCTAGTTCTGGTAAGAAACTTCGAGAGATAATCGTGAACAATTCAGAGCGTGTTAGCATAATAAGCGTCAGTCATCTGGATGTGTTCAAGGATGCCGCAAACTATCCCGTCATTTTGATACTAGTAAAAGGAAAAAACGTTGACAAGATTGGTATGGGTTATGCTCGCAATCAAGAGGAATTCTTGAAGAAGAACTTTGTTACTTACTATTTGGACAGAGAAGACTTAGCTGTCTTGCCTTCGCAAATATTCCCTATAAATGTGAATCAAGAGCAATTTGATATAGTCATAAGATTGTTGAAGACGAATGAAAAACTGTCACAATATCTAAAGATTTCAGAAGGTCTGAGGATACCGACTACGCTGGAAGACTCGCAAGCCAACACTTTTGAAATATTGAAGCAATTCCAATTCAACAAATGGAGTCCAATCAGCAAGGGTAGTTACATATCAAAAGGCAATCTGGAAAAGGTGATAGGTACAACATCCACAAGATACGTCAACTTGCTAAAGAACAAAATAGTCATCGCCGAAGACGCATTGAGCGTGACGGCAACTGTTGACTACGACAAGAGGGTTCCTCAAGGCGGGGTTTATTTCGGGGTCTTGACAGATGAGAGCATTCATCTTGAATACATCCTCAGTCTGCTGAATTCCAAATTGCTCTCATTTGCTTACAATATCTTGTATGGGGGGATGCACATGGGTGGTGGCTATCTCAGATACAGAACCGAATTCTTAGAGAATCTGCCAATAAAAATCGCATCAACGGCGCAACAACAGAAAATAGTGGAACTTGCCGAGAAAATGCTTTCACTAAACAAACAACTTGGCGATAAGAAGACAGACGAGCGAACAAGACTGGAAGAGGAAATAAAGAAAACTGATTCGGAAATTGACGAGCTAGTTTATAGGATTTATGGAATAACCGAAAGCGAAAAGAAAGTCATCGAAACGGCTTAGGTCACAGGAAGACTCTTCTATCACTCTTTTTAAGCCAGTTTGACCCGTTTATTCTTGGAGAAAGCAAGAAATCGGAAGTTAGATTTCTCATTGCGGGAGATATTTCGGCCTCTGATTTTAGGAATTTGAGGATGCTATTCTGTTTTTGCAATTATCAAAAATATTCCCAGCGCTAACAGTACAATGCTTAGAAATCCGAAAAAACCTGTAAAAGCCTCTAAAGCGTTGCTGCTTGTAAACGTGTAATAAGTGGCTAGAGAGCCAACAATAATAAGTATTAAACCGAAGAATTTCTCGGCCAGTGCTAATCCGAAACCGCCTTCCTCACTCATGCCCAGCCCTTCCCATTCAATGTGCTCTTACATAGAACATGAACAGTTATTTTAAATTTCCCTCGGCTTCACTTTGTCTCTTCAAGCTTGGCTGGCAAGTACTCATCAACAATATATGTTAGACCATATCTGCTGAAGGCTTCCTGCTCCGCCTTCCTCTTAATCTTCATAAACATCTTAATCTCCCTCTGCCAAAGCGGATCTTCCTTATAACGCGGATCCTTCTGCAACTCATAAAGCCTTTTCATGTCCACTTCGTCCAACGGATCCGTCGGCAACTTATAATTCACAATATCCGTCGCCCAAACGCCACTCCATTTTGCATCAGGCGTGTTCAACTCTCTCAAGTGCGCAGCATTTGCAGAACCAGAAATTATCACCATGGCAATGTGCATTCCCCAAGGGTCACCGTCCGTGAAGATATGAACCGGAATGTTCAGCTCTCTGTTCAGTCTCCTAATAAAGTGTCTTGTCGCTCTCGGCGCTTGCCCAGCCGTCAAAACAAGTAGTGCATTGAACTTCTTGTGTACGTTCTCTTCTATGAAACGTGTGAATAGACCGCCCTTCTCTATGGCTATGACCTTGTCGGCTGTTGTTTTCACAAACTCAGCGGAAGTTAAAGCTGGTCCAATGAGGACACCGTCAGGATGGGAAGTTAAGTTTAATGTTTTTCCTTCATAGCCCGGCACCGTATATTCTATTGTTAGGTCGCCGAAGACCGCCGAGCGTTCTTCTGGGAAAATTTTGAAATCTTCTCTTGAAAAGCCTAGAACTGTTTCCAAATCCGTTACGATATTGTTTGATTCTTGCTGGTCTTTAAAAGTCATTTCATAAGCTTGTGCGGAGTAGTAAACGTCTCTTAAGGTTGATGTTTTCCGTTGTGAAGTTAGCTCGTGAGAAAATTCCGCAGCCCAAACCAGCTGTGTGAAAGGCTTTAGATGGCGTATGTTGCGGGCGCTTCTCTTAACGTTTCTATCGCCTAAAATGAACTGTCTAACTTGCGGGTCGTAGTGGATGTTTTCTATTGAGCGGCTTGGCATCTCTATTGATGGGAAATATCCCCTATCAAGCTGATCGTAAATTCTAACTCCAAGGTTTTCTAAACTTGCTAAAACTTCCTTCCTTCTTTCCATCATAACTTTATGTTTCTTCTGCACCAAACCTCCTCACACTCTTCAAAAGTTTTTCTATATCTGGAAGCTTTTTTCTGCCGGCAAGCCGGGTTGAAAACTGGGCTATTTTCGGCAAGTATTTACTGAAAACTCCAAGTCGTTTCCTTTCTCTGTCCACATGTTCCCTTCTTGTCAAGAAATGCTGGATTTGACGGGCAACTTCCCGCAGTCCATTAGCTACTTCCCTTCTAACTTCTGGTCTGTCGGCGATGAATTCCTTCCCAACAGTTTTATATGGAACCTTGGTGCTGCAAATGTGGACTAAAATTGCAATGGGCATGTCAGGCGTGACCTTGTACCTTCGCCAATTCATAGAGTCTATCACTTTAACCGAAACGTCGCTCGCCTCATCATAAAGCAATGGGATTCTGTTAGCAAAACGGTAAATTAAAAAGCTTGCTTTTTTGGGAACTTCTCCTCCATAGGCGATTCCAACTTCAATGATAAAGGGGTGACCAGCATAAGTTGCTGGCTTACGCTGATGAACAGCCACAAACACGGGTTTTATCTCCTTCAGTATCCCAGCCTTTAACAGTCCCTCACCCAAAGGCGACAAACAGCTTGCATCCGGCGGCAAGAACTCTCTAAACTTCTTAAGCATATGCATTAGCCTAACGATTTCCTCATGGGAGAGTTTCTTCGGATTTTTAGACGGGCTTATGTTGCTGAATTCCAAAAACTTATTTGCAGTGGTTTCTCCAACCCTGTGGAAATGATGCCTTAAAAACTCAAGCATGTTCTTATAAGGTGTTACTTGTATAAGGCGTTGAAGAAGTTCCACATCCACACCATATGGGTGTGGTTTAGTCTCTTTTGGTGGCTCAGGCATTTCCTTCGTAATTCTAGTGAATTTATAAAATCTGCCTTTAGGGTCAACAAAAGTTAAGTTCGCATAAGGATTCATCATGGCTGTCTGCTTAAAATACTCTAGGATTTTGGGCATAGCCCTAAAGTAGTCGCCTTCTAGACAGAACTCAACTATTGTTCCCCGCCACTGCTCCTTGTTTATGAGAACTTTTCTGTCAAGTATTAGTGGACGGTTTCTCTGGATGTCCATCATAAGCTTGTACATGTAAATTTTCGCGATGCCAGTGCTTGAAATAATGCAGGCTGGCTGGTGCGTCGTGATTTGTCCATACAAAAGCGCCATTTTACCGCCTAAACCAAAAGTTCCCCTTTGCTGTTTTAACTTGTATTTTGAGCCGTAAAGCACCTGTCCGAAAGCTGACGGTATATGCCTCGGCGGCACCCCTATGCCATTGTCTTCAACCCTCAACCTATAAATCTGAGTTTCCTTGCTGGCTTCCCCCTCATATGAAAGCCTAACATAAAGGTTTGGTGGTATTTTGAGGCTTTCGGCGGCGTCCAATGAGTTTTCCACAAGCTCCCTTACTGCTGCAAAAATAGCTCTAGACGGATTCGTGAAACCAGCTATGTCTCTGTTTCGGTAAAAGAAATCTGAAGCACTTATCTCTTCAAACGTTGTCTGAGCCACTTTAGGCTTCCACCAGCACCTTCTCTACAGCAAACATTTTACGATATGTTCTGCTAACTCTTTAATTTAACTACATTTTTAGGCGAAAATTATTCATTTTCCAAAAGGAAAAGGCAAGAACTCCTCAAGAATCTTTACTTTAACAGTTTCAAACAAGATTCTGCCCTTTTCCACTTTTGCCATAACAATTTTAATTTTGGGATTTCCCGCGAAATCGTAAATGTACTGTAGACATGCTCCGCATGGTCTAGGCTCGTTGTAGTTGTCTGCATCCATGACTATGGCTATTTCCTCAATTTTTCGGTTACCATGCAAAACAGCATGATTAACCGCGCATCTCTCAGCGCAAATTCCAAGCCCAGAAACCCAACTTTCAACATTACAACCCTCATAAACTTGTCCATCCTCTGCAAGCACTGCGGCGCCAACTCTAAAACCCCAAAGCACATAAGCATTATTCATGGCCTTCAAAGCAGCTTCCAATAACCTTTTTTCGCCTTCTCCAACCTTAACCATAAACATTCCTTACAGTTTCATTTTCGCAGTGAACGTACGTAGTAGTATTCTCCTGTTTGTTTTTGAAGCTTGTCAAGCTTTGAGTCTTCCTTGTTGACCCTCGGTCTTTTTGTGACAGGATCTCTCCGGAAAGTCACTTCCATCTCTTTCAGAAATATGTTCATTCCGTCCCTTAGGCTTGTCGGCGGGTTTGCTGTGCCCTTTGCTCCGGGTTCTCCCGTGAAAACCATTAGGCGGTCGGCTATGAAATCTTGGGCAACTACGTCGTGTTCAACAACGAAGGCTGTTACGTTATGGGTTTCAACAACCCTTCGAATAGCCCTTGCCATATTCAACCTTTCTTCAACATCCAAGTAGGCGCTCGGTTCATCCAGTAGGTAAAGTTCAGCTTTACGTGATAAGCATGCTGTAATGGCGACTTTTTGCAGTTCACCACCACTAAGTTCAGCAATGTTTCTGTCCAAAAGTAAATGTATCCTTAAGGGTTGGAGGATTTCGGTCTTATACCAGCTTGAAGAAAAACTCTCTTTGGCAACGCCCAGCAAGAGTTCTTGAACCGTGCCCTCGTATTCCGCTGAAATATACTGAGGTTTATAGCTTACTTTCAATTCGCCAAACTTTCTTCCATCATCAGCCTCTTCAATTCCAACTAGAATCTTTACAAAAGTTGTTTTGCCTATGCCGTTAGGTCCGAGAATCCCAATGATTTCTCCCTTTTTTATTTCTCCTGGATGGGCAACAAGTTTAAACCCTTCATACGTCTTTTTTATTTGCGTCCATTTTAGCAATGTTTCGCCAGCGCCAAAACTTACTGTGGGTGACTTTTCATGGAATATTATCGCTTCTTTTCTGAATCGAACGTTCTCGTCTGGAATGTAACCTTGCAAGTAGATGTTTATGCCTGTTCTAACGCCGTGAACGTTGGAGACTATGCCATAAACGCCTGGTTCACCATAAAAAATGCAGATTTGGTCAGATAAGTAATCTATTATTGCTAGATCATGTTCGGCCACGATTATTGTTTTTCCATCGTTTTTTAGGCTTCTTACAGCCTTGGCTACCTCAAGTCTCTGCTTTACGTCTAAATAGCTTGACGGTTCATCGAAAAGATATACATCAGCTTCGCGGCATATTACGGCGGCTACCGCCACGCGTTGCAGTTCACCTCCACTTAAGACCTCAAGGGAACGGTTCCAAAGCTGTTTAAGTTCAAGTTGTTCCGCAATTTTGTCCAGCCTTTTCCTTTCATCCACCTTTTCCAGCAGTTCTCCAACGTTTCCAGAAACAACCTTTGGAATCTTATCCACATACTGTGGTTTATGCGAAACCCTAAGTTTCCCCTCAGCTATCTTTTGAAAGTAGTCTTGAAGTGTTGAACCTCTAAAATGTTTGACTATCTCGTTCCAGTCAGGCGGTTCTTTATAGTTTCCAAGGTTTAACTTTACTTCACCAGAAAGTATTTTGAGTGTTGTTGTTTTGCCTATTCCATTTTGTCCGAGTAAGCCTAAGACCATGCCCATAGAGGGTGTTGGAAGCCTGTAAAGTTTGAAAGTGTTTTCTCCAAAACGGTAGCTGCATTCTTTCTCTAACTCGTCTGGAAGGTTAACTATTGAAATGGCTTTAAATGGGCATTTCTTTACGCATATTCCACATCCAGTGCAAAGCGATTCCACAATTACAGGTTTGTCATTTTCAAATCGTATGGCTTCTATGCGGCTTCGCACCATTGGGCAAAAACGATAGCACAATCTACCGCAACGTTTTGGCCTGCACTTATCAGCATCTAAAACAGCAACCCTTGTCATGATTTATCCAGCAATGAACGGTCATAACTGCTAGGCTATAAACATGAGCCTTAAAATCACGTAAAAGATTCTTAAAACGTTTTAGATGGAGAAAAATCGCAAAAATTCTATTGCCTACTTAAATTTTCACCACTCTTCCTCTTCCCACTCTTCCTCTTCTTCCGATTCTTCCTCTTCCCACTCTTCTTCCTCACGCATTCTTTTTCACCTCCCTTGGTTTTTCTTGCTTAGTGAAGCAAGACCTAGCGATGCTTTAAACATTTTTGTTCGTCAGTTGTCGAGAATAAAAATCAAAATACGTATTTGTCAATATCTTTTTTAGAGACTTTCTTTCACTATTTTCGCTGTTAAAGAAACCACAGGCTCTGGTTTTTCCGGCGTAATATAAGCCCAGCATATGTTTGACGTATTATGCGCTGCACCAATTCTTCCGTTAATGTCAACGGCGATCAACCCCATATCGTTGTACGTAGATTGTATTTTCTTGTTAACAACCCTTATTGCCATCTCGGCAGCCTCTTGTGCTGTCTTTCCATTCTCCATATAATTACAACAAGTCTTTGCCAAAACAAGTTTTATTGCTATTTCACCGATGCCGGTTGTCGAACACGCACCGGCCTGATTATCCGCGTATGTACCGCACCCAATTAATGGTGAATCTCCAATTCTTCCAGGAATTTTTAATGGATAGCCTCCAGTGGAGGTTGCAGCCGCCACATTTCCATCCTTATCTAAGGCAACTGCACCCACGGTTTCAAGCTCAAACAATTCAGGATTGTTTTTAACCAAGCCGAATAGCTTTGGCAGTTCAAATTTTCCCTCAAGTAAGGCTTTTCTCTGCTTCTCGTAATAATTTAACCTAAGCTTCGTTACGGGGTTTCTTTTTTCAAGATTAAAGATTCTAGCAAGTTTTTCTGCACCTTCGCCTACCACAAAAACGTGGTCTGTTTTTTCCATAACTATTCTCGCCAAACGGACTGGATTTCTAATGTCTTTTAAGAGTCCAGTAGCACCAGCCTGCAAACTTTTTCCATCCATAATCGATGCTTCCATTTCCACACTTTTTTCTATGTTTAAACTTGAGCCGTAACCAGCATTAAACGCACCATCATCCTCCATAACTGCAACGGCTTCCATGACGCCGTCGACAGCGCTTCCTCCATTTTTTAAAATGTCAAAGCCAGTCTTCGCGGCCCTTTTAACTCCCTTTAAACCAGCTTGGCTACGATCAGAACGCCAGGTTCCAGCACCGCCATGAATGACAATTACTGGTTTTCGCTCTTCAGTCAATGACTTATCTCCCCCTCGTTTAAATTAGATTAGTGAGGTTGTGTAACCTAAATTTAAGCTTAATGTTTTAAAACATCAAAATGGATAAATCTTTGTAACGAGATATTAATTGTGGGATGATGTGAGGCGACGGCTGAGAGCCATGAGCTGTGAAAAAGCCACTAACCTGCACTGACCTAAAGCTCTCCTTGATAATTTTATCCAAAGCTTCTTTTAGAAACGTTAAATTTACCCACAAAATAAATAATAATGTGATGTATCCAGAGCAAAGGGTGTAGACTATGCTCAGAGATTTTAACCTTTTAGCCACTACCTCGCGTGGGAACGAGGGTGATGCCTGCTCCGAGTTATGGTATCTACTTGGAGAAATAGGCGATTCAGCGCCGACTGTTGATAAGACGGGTGTTGCTGGTTTAATTGCCGCAAAAACGGCTTTCAACTCCTTTGATGTTATAGAGAAGTTTCGCAAAATTTTACATGAACATCCCTACGAGTTTCGTTATATGCTTAGAATAATTCCGGTTGAGAACGTTGTCCGTACAGATTTAGGCGAAATTCAACGCGCAGCCACGGAGCTAGGCTCTAAAATAGGGAAAAACGAAACTTTCCGTGTTACTGTTGAGAAACGCTTTACGGAAACTCCTACACGAGACATCATCGAAGCCGCTGCGGCAAATATTGAAAGGGAAGTTGACCTAAACAAGCCTGACAAAATTCTTTTAATTGAGATTATCGGCGGGTTGACCGGATTATCAGTGATAAAACCGGACGAAATTTTGGCCGTTATGAAGGAAAAAGTGCTATAAGTTAACGCTACGTCGCTAATAGCGCCATTCGTTCAATGATAAGGTTGGTTAAGGCTTTTTCCAAATCATCTTTTTTCATGGCTGTTTTAAGTTCTGAATCTGAAATTCCAAAAGTTTTTTTGATAAGTGTTGCCTTTTCTTCTGACAACTTAAGGACTGTTTCGTCATGTTGCGCGTTAACATATTTTGAAACCATTTGTAGAGCTGATTTTATGTTTTTAGGTTTTTCTCCGATTATCAGCACTGCTATTTTTGGTGTGTCGGGCTTAATTCCGAGAATTTCCGTGGCTTTTCGAATTTGGCGTTGTGTGGAAGCGTAAAGCATCGTTTCCATCGCTAGGCTTTTTGAAATGTTCTCCCTGTTCTTGAAAGCTGTTAAGGCATTCAAAACTGCGAAGTATAGATGCTGCCATGTAGCCACAAGTTTTGCGTCAAAAAATTGAATTTCCACGTTTGATCGTTTTTCCTTGTGAGTTATCTTAAAAAATTCTTCAATATCCTTAATTCTGGCATTCCTAAAGCCAGTTATTGCAACATACTTTCCAAATTCTTTGATATATTTCAGCAATTTCCTTCCTCAAGGATTTCCTTCAAAAATCTTTTAACAAGTTCTGCGGATATACCAGCTTTCACAAGCTTCACAGTTTCATCTTCTAGTGGTTTTCCTTTTTCTCTGCATCTTTTAACGATTTTTCGAACAGTTTCTTTTATTTCCCATGGAAAAACTATCCAGCGGCTTGTTTCCTTTTCATAATAGTCTGGTGTAACTATGCTCCAAGGCTTGTAATAGACTGTGGCTATTTTGACTTCTTTGGCACCTTGTTCAATGACATGTTCTTTCACTAGTTTCAAACTTTTACCAGTATCAGCAACTTCATCTACAATAAGCACTTTTTTGCCGGCAACGTCCATGGAAACTGGCTGCGTTAAAGTAGGTTCGCCTTTCGTTTCTGCAACCCCTAGGTAAAATTCGGCTCTTACATTTGCAAGATTAGGATTGTTCATTAAGTCCGATAACACTCTGGCTGGGGGCCACCCTCCTCTTGAAACACCCACAATTATGTCTGGTTCAAAACCGTTCTTCCGGATTTTTTCAGCTAGATTCAAAAGCATATTGTATATTTGGTTCCATGTTGAAACTTCAAATTCAAGTTCTGAGCCCACGGTTTTTCCTCTCCCTATAAGAGAATCTATTGAAACTTTATAAGTTTAAAAAAAGAAGACGGGTTGTTTTTGAATTTACCTTTTAGGCAACTTTTGGTTTTCTTGCTCCGTAAATTATTATTCCAACGCCTATTAGCATCCAGCCTAAGCCAAAGAAAATCCATCCATAGGAGTTGTTTAGTGCAGCAGTAGCTTGAATAGACTCTGCATCAGCCTGTTTTCTTGTTGCAATTGCTAGTGCGTAATAATATTCTAGCGTTGCATTTTCAAAAGCAGTCCCTTGCTTATTCCATGCGACTAGAGATTCATTTATGTAGTTGTCTGCGTTTTTGAGATGTGTTTTGGCGTCCTTAAAGGCGCCAGAACTATAAGACTGTTCTCCCAACGTGAATTCCATGGAAGCTTTTATCATAAGGACTCGGGCTTCTGTTACATTAATGAATTCGAGGAGTATGCCACCTCTCATCATCAATGTTAGTTTGTTGTAAAGTTGAAACGAAGTAAAGTGGTCTTCAGACATCACAGCAAACTCGTCGCCACTATAACTCCAAGGAGGCACAGGTATGCTAACATTTTCCGGGGCATATTCTACATACACGGTATAGGAATACATCCACATTTCAGGGGCTTCAGTTAGCGGTGGAGTTACGTTGCCTATGTTAAAAACTCTTACCTCAAAAGGTTCCATGCGAACCGGTGTGCTGAATGTGTAGTTGTACCATTTGCCCCAATCAAAGTACACTTTTATCGCAGTGATGTTTACTGGCAGATTTATACGTGGTGGCGGAGGAGGCGTGAGATAATCGTTGTATACGCTAAGTGAAATGTTCCACCATGTTCCAGTTTTGTAGGCGGTAACATAGTCGTGATAATATGGGTCTTCTCCTACTGTTGGGTTAATCCAGTTGAAATGTTCGATTCTCGCAATGGCAATTTGCGTCGGAAATAGAAGTAAAAGTAGCACTATGGGTATTATTGCTATTATTTTTCTCAACATTTAAATCCTCAATTCCCATGAATTTCTGGTTAAATACATATAAATCCTTCGCTTTGATAGTACAAGTCTGAAACCGCAAAGTTATGTGCTAACATGGAGGGGAAAAGAATAAGAGAGATAATTGAATGCGTACCTAATTTTAGCACTTCAGACTCGAAAATTGTTGAATCGATTCTTAAAGAAATCAGGGCAACTAAAAATGCCTTTCTTTTAGACTATACTTTTGACGACTATTATAATAGGCTTGTTGTTTCTTTTGTTGGTAATAGGGAATCGGTGCTTGAGGCCGCGTTAAACTCTGCCTTCAAAGCCATAGAGCTAATTGACATGCGAGAGCATAGGGGTCAGCATCCGCGCATAGGCGCCGTTGATGTTATCCCCTTCATACCAATAAAAAATGTTACAATGAAGGATTGCGCCGAGCTTGCAAGAAAATTTGGAGAAACCCTAGCTGAAAAATGCGGTGTGCCTGTTTATCTTTATGACGAAGCAGCTACAACGCCTGAACGTAAGGATTTGGACTGGATACGTGAAGGTGAATATGAAAGGTTGGCTGAGATGATTGTTAAGCCTGAACGTAAACCGGATTTCGGTTCACCCAAGCCTCATCCAACAGCAGGTGCAACAGTAGCTGGTGCGCGGAGTGTTATGGTTGGCTTCAACGTTAATCTTGGCACTGCTGATTTGAAGGTTGCCAAGAAGATTGCGAAGGCTTTGCATGCGAAAAAGGGTGGCTTTTCAAATGTTAAGGCTATGGCTGCTTTTATTCCAGAGAAGAACATTACGCAAATAGGCATGAGTGTAAGCGACTTTGAGAAGACGCCGCTTTATCGTGTTTTTGAATTGCTTAAGGTGGAGGCTGTCCGCTACAACGTGCCAATATTGAGCTCGGAATTTTGTGGTATGGCTCCTTTAAAAGTTCTTATTGATGTAGCTTCATATTACCTTAAAATTGATAACTTAACTGAAGACCGCGTATTAGAATTAGCCGTGCAAAACGCAACAGAAAAAGGCGAAGTCAAAATTAATGGTTAGAAAGCGAAATGTCAAAATAAATACGTCAACAGATTATAGAGAAAAGAAGTGTTTGAAACGAATCTTTCAATTAAATGGTTGGGTCATGCTAGTTTCCAGATTAGGGCTAAGGGAAAAACCATCTATGTTGACCCTTATAAGGGTGAATACTCTGAAAAGGCAGACTTGATTTTGGCGACGCATTCGCATTTAGATCATTGTGATGCATCTAAGATTGAAACGGCTCGTAGGGCGGATACGGTGATAATAGCTCCTGTAGATTGTGTCTCAAAAATTGGTGGAAGTGTTAGGACGCTTAAACCTGGAGAAGAGGCTAGCATTGGTGGTATAAGGGTTAGGGCTGTCGAAGCTTACAATTATAAGCGTTTTAGGTCTCCAGGTACTCCGTTCCATCCGAAAGGGACTGGAGTTGGTTACTTGATAATGGCCGAAGGTAAGACAATCTATCATGCTGGAGACACCGATTTCATTCCTGAAATGAGACAGCTTGGGCATGTGGATGTTGCTTTGCTTCCAAGTGGAGGTACGTATACCATGGATAATGTTGAGGCTTTTGAGGCTGCATTGGCAATTAATCCTAAAATTGCGATGCCTACGCATACTCAGGAGACAGACCCGGGAGAGTTCAAAAGGAGGGTTGAAGCTAACTCGAACATCAAGGTTGTGGTATTGCAGAAAGGCGAAGAACATCGAGTGGTTTAGAGAATGGTTGCAACTACAAAGCGGGGCGGGCGGGTGGGGAAAGAAAAGGCAGACTTGCTTATTGTAAATGCTGATGAACTTGTCACACTTTTTGGTGGCGGTGAGAAGCCGCGCACGGGCAAGCAGATGCGGGAGCTTGGAATAATACGCAACGGAGCTTTAGCGATTAAGGGTGGCAGAATAGCCGCTGTTGGAAAGACTTTTGAAGTTACAAAGGTTTTCAAGACCGAAAACGTGATAAGTGCAAATGGAAAAACTGTTTTGCCTGGTTTTGTTGATCCGCATACGCATCTTGTTTTCGCTGGTTCGCGGGAAGATGAGTTTCAAATGCGGGTTGAGGGCGCCTCTTATATGGAAATTCTTAGTGCTGGCGGCGGCATATTGAAGACTGTTATAGAAACACGGAAAGCAAGTGTTGAAAAACTTGTGGATTTTGGTCTTAAAACCTTTGATGTTATGTTGGAGCACGGAACAACCACTGTGGAAGCCAAAAGTGGTTATGGCTTAACTACGAAGGATGAGGTGAAAATTTTAGAGGTTATAAAGCGTTTGAATCAGTTGCATGCCTTGGATGTTGTTTCAACTTTTTTGGGGGCTCATGCCATTCCACCTGAATATAGGAGTAATCCCCAGGGTTACGTTAGCCTAGTGGTTGATGAGATGATTCCAAAAGTTGCTGAGAAGGGGCTTGCGGAGTTTTGCGATGTTTTCTGTGAAAGGGGCGTTTTCAGTTTGGAGCAGACTAGACGTGTTTTGGTTGCTGGTAAGAATTATGGCTTAAAGCCCAAGGTTCATGCTGATGAGATAAGCATGTTTGGCGGCGCGGAACTTGCGGCGGATGTCGGGGCTATTTCTGCTGATCATTTGCTTTTATCTTCTGTTGAAGGCCTTAAAGCCATGGCTGATAAGGGCGTGATTGCAGTTTTGCTTCCTGCAGCAACCTTCAGTTTGATGACTGGGCGGTATGCTGATGCCAGAAAAATGATTGATTTTGGTGTTCCAATGGCTTTAGCCACAGATTTTAATCCTAGTTGTTGGGTTGAAAATCAACAGTTGGTCATAGCCTTTGCCTGTCATTTTATGAGGTTGACGCCTGCTGAAGTCATAACAGCAGCCACGATAAACGCTGCCCATGCCATAGGTAGAGCGAATGATGTTGGCAGTTTAGAAGTTGGGAAAAAGGCTGACGTTATCATTTTGGACGCGCCAAATCATAAGTTTCTTGGTTACTGCTTTGGCGCGAATCTTGTGGATAAGGTTATTAAAAATGGAAGGCTGGTTGTTGATAAGGAAGCTGGCGGCATCGAGGCGGTTAAATTCGTCAGCAAAGAATTATAATTGGTTTTAGGTCTATTTTGCTCGCGGTGGGATTAAGTGTTGAAAATCGAGAAGCCTGTTAAGTGTTTGACTGGTTCTGAGTTGCATTGTAAGAACTGGCAGATTGAGGGCATTTTGCGGATGCTTTTTAATGTTGTTGACCCTGAGGT
>Ga0315309_1000926_pt1 | contig 17863 bp, 13 predicted proteins | sample TDP4_MG_FD_203080 | JGI IMG/M metagenome (GOLD analysis project Ga0315309, IMG submission 203080) | Freshwater sediment microbial communities from Lake Towuti, South Sulawesi, Indonesia - TDP4 | ecosystem: Environmental > Aquatic > Freshwater > Lake > Sediment | place: Indonesia: South Sulawesi... | reverse complement strand
TGATCTAGACTTTATGAGTTACAAGAAGCAAAGAGACCACATGAAGGATTTCTTTGCGTCGTTAGGATACTCAAAGCGGAGAGCAACACTTTCAACGGCTGCTTCGGAGAGACAGGTCTACTTTCATCAGAAGGGATGGTTCTATGTCGATGTCTTCTTCGACAAACTTGTCGTAGCGAATCATCCAATTGATTTTAGAGGAAGACTTGAGTTCGACTCACCTACTGTGCCCGTAACCGACTTACTCCTTGAGAAGCTGCAAATCGTAAGCTTCAGCGAGAAGGACTTGAAGGATACGCTACTCCTATTGGTCGCTCACGATCTGAAAGCTGGCGATGAGGGCGAAGCTGTCAATGTGGATCGTGTCGCGAACTTGCTTTCTGATGACTGGGGTTTCTGGTACACAGTCACAACCAATCTCAAAGGCATTAAGACACTGCTACTGACTCTTCCAGACGTGTCAGAGGATGAAAGGTCAAACCTTCTCTCGAAAATCGATTCTCTGCAAGCTCGGATAGACGCTGAGCCAAAAACGACTGGTTGGAAGTTGAGGAGTACTGTAGGCTCGAGGAAGCGATGGTACAGGCAGGTCGAGACGACCGAGACTGTTGGGGAGTTTGGCATCTGGAGGCTAAGAGAGGAAGCCACAAGACCACGCCAAAAAACTGAGAAAGGCAACTGAGAACATCTGAGGCTCTGGGGATTGAAACCTATGGGGATACTTGTGGTCAACGATTACGTTGATCAGACGAAATATGCTGCCCAAATGGACAACCTGTGTGTCCAAATTGAGAAGGCGTCAGGGGGTTCCGTGGAGAGAATCTCATACGAGCATTTTGGACCAGAGTTTGTTCAGGACCAGATGGGGAAGTATGATGCTGTCGTGCTGAGCGGCTCAGAAGCTCTATACAGCAGAGCTGAAGACAGACTGAGGTTCCGAAAGGCGATTGAGGGAACCCATTTGTTGGCTCTACCTGTGCTCGGGATCTGCGGCGGGCATCAGTTGTTGGGCATGGCTTACGGTGAAAGCATCATCAATATGGAGAGGGCCTTGAGAGGTTACTACGAAGTGGAAATACTGGTTGATGATCCTCTCTTTGACGGTTTAGATAGGAGCATCCTGGTCAGAGAATCTCACCAAGAGATGCTAGAACGCGTCCCGAAAGGGTTCTCGCTTTTAGCGAAGTCTCAGGACACGCCTGTAGAAGCAATGAAGAATGAGAAAGGGATCGTCTACGGAGTGCAGTTCCATCCAGAACGCCACGACGAGGCTCATCCAGCTGGAGGAATCGTTCTAGCGAATTTCGCCAAACTTGCTAGGAAGTAGGTGCCGATTTCGACGGGGCTTCTCGGCAAACAAGCTTATCTTTGACATCCGCTGGTCCCTGTGTAGCGGGGGTTCCCGAGACCCCGTGTCATCAAGGGCGGGAGTCAGGTCAAAGGGGCAGGGCCATCTACGTGGAAGATGGTGTTAGACTTAAGATCGACCTGATGTGAGATCCTGTGGCACAGGCCTTCATGGGTTCGAATCCCATCCCCCGCACCATTTCGTTGTCGATTGTTTTGATCACCTGTCGTAGATAACCAGCCCGACCGCGCCACTACCCCATCGGAAGCAAGTTGACAGAAGTCACTTGCGAGCTCGTTTCTTCGCTTGCCTTGGTTTGACCTTTACGTAGCCACGGAGTACTTCCTTACCATGCCTGTCGACCATGTGCTCGCCGAGGCTCTCTGGAGCTGTCGTAAAGAACTTACAAAAGGGGCATTTTATCTTCGCATAGAGGAAGGTCTTCTGCTTCACCATCGCAGTTCACTTATCCGATGAAAGCAACGTCATATATATTGTTTGCAAATGGTTCTAGGCCGACAGCTCAATATACAATCATGGCACATTCATAATGGATGAAGGAATGACGCGGAGAAGCGACCTGGAAGTAATATATCACGAATACAACGTGCAAATCGACTCGATCCTGAGCTTAGCAGACGGCAATTATAGGGCCGCGGCAAGAGTCGTCGCATGGTTCTACGGGGGTTCTTCAGAAAGTTGGCGAAAATTCCTCGCTAGGAGAAAGGCCAAGAAGGCCATTCCTGCGGAAGTCAAGAAACTCCTTACAAAGATCATAGGAAAGTAAGTCGGTTCGGGGGCCAAAGCAATTGGGTTGGAACAAAACCCTTGAACTCACTACAGCTTTTGAGGAGACTTTCGCAAAGCTATCCAACAGGATTGAAACCGCAAGGTACTGGAAGCTTCAACTATCTTGGAAAAGTTACAAGACGTGGTATGCTAAACTAGCTAGGAAGAACAAGTCGGCGCTACGGGCATTACGTAAGAATCTTGCAGGAAATGCGGCTCTGATATCTGTCTTGAAGCAATTGCAGTACTCGCTGGAGACTTTGCACAAGGTGGAAACATCTACAGAATCCAAATGGCAAGCGCTAGGAGCTTCAAAGCAGATCTGGACACAATTCAGAGCTGAACTTGACAAGGAAGTCAAGTCGGAGTACGACATGTTCCGGAGGAGAGAGTTTCAGCCAGATCACAGGCTTTGTTTCGTCTTGATGCCCTTTGACAAGCCGGAAGCACGAGAGAAACCATTCATGCGAGTCTACAAGGTCATCAGATCAACCGTTCGCAAGGCCGGGCTAAAGTGCAAGCGTGCTGATGAGATCTTTGGCGTGAAGCCAATTGTCCAAGATATCTGGGAAGCGATAAACAAAGCAGCTCTGATAATAGCGGATCTCACAGGTAGAAATGCCAATGTCTTCTATGAGGCAGGTCTTTCCCATGCATTGCCCAAGAAGGTGATCCTACTTGCCCAGACAATGGATGACGTGCCATTCGATGTAAGACACATCAGGATCATCGTCTACAAGAATTCGGACAGTGGAAGAAGAAACTTGAACAAGGAACTCTACAAGACTATGAAGAGCGCGTTGAACGGCCACATCTGAGCTTACATGATATCATTTACCCAACGCCTTTCGAACGGCCATTGAAAACGAGCCAGCCAAACGTAGACTTGTCACGCCACAAAACAAGGACGCGACCTACTGCGGAAAGTATGGAAAAGGGCCCATACTGGTAAAATGGTGCGCCAATCCCACCATTCACGGGCGCATTGAATGGGGGAAGGCGACAGGTTTTGAACTAATGTATCGCGTGGCCTGGTTATCTTGCGGATTCTTAGATGTGCGACTATGAGAGCTTTGGCATCAGATGTCGAACCCTTGAGTGGAAGGATGCACTGGGCTAACGGCGAACCTGTTATCGTACCCTGTGCAACCTGCATCAGAACCGAAGTGACCGAGAGAATCGTCTAGAATTCGTTACTATCTGTGCACTAATGTTGCGCAGTCGTTTCTTCAGCTTGAGCTCGCTGATCTTATCAAGCTGCGAAGTTCCAAAGACAGTGAATGCCTCTGATTCTTTGTAACTGGGCCTTCCTAAGGAGAGTAGCACCTTCACGATATCACTGGGCTTATGATCCTTCCAATCAGGCAACTTCTTAACTGAGAGTCTTTGCTTGATCTGCGAGTAGTTCTTGAGGATGAGTTCTCTCTCTGATTCAACGATATCTGGAACAAAGATGTTGAACGGAATTATCGACAGAAGCTCTTCTATTGTTATCTTTGAGTTCGATATTGTCGTCCAGATCGAAGCCTCTTCTGCATAACCCTCAGTAATGTGTCTAATGCTAGAAAAACAGTCCTGCATAAATTCTGAGGCGAAATCAGCTGTAGGGGGATGCACATATGACTCCAGATTTAGGATGTCCAGCGAAAAGATCACCAATATCATATCTCTATCTTGTGTCTCTATCAGCGGTTGTACTTCCTTTGTGAAGAACTCTCTTGGAGATATGAAGTGCTTGTTCGGTTTGATAATGAACCCCGTAATTCGCACAGGCCTAATGTTTGGTACATGCGACCATGCCATGAACCCGCCTAAATTCGGATAAGTACGGAATTTCTCCTTTACCTCCCTCGGAATTTTGTTGCCCAATATGAGGAAAGCCCCCCTTGACAGCGCTGTTCTGCTAAACTCATCCTTCAAATGCTGAAGTGCCTCCTCTTTTACTCCGTAGGCGTTCAATTGACCGGTCTTGACAAGTTCAAGCAGGGTTCTGCGCAACTCTTCGGACTGTCTGAGTTCTCGCCTGACGTACATGAATGGTGCGTCTTTCGAAAACCTTTCGAGGAATTCCTTCTGAAGTCCTTTCGTAACTTGTAGTGGGAGTGTTCGAAACAGATCATCGATTCCAGCGAACTTTTCTTTGGTCTTGAAGAACCGATGATATGCCGCGAATACTATCTTACTTTCCCGGGTTATCCTATGAAGACCTAGAATCTCTATGTAACGCTGAATCGTGGAGTACACGTCTACAGACTCGGCGCCTAGTGACTGTTCGGTTTGCCTACAGAAGCAAAGTAACAGGAAAGCGTTCTTCTTCGTCGTGCTGAGTCCGGGAAAGGATTCTTCCAAGAATCTTAGATAGATCTCCTGACGGGTCAACCTTTCTCGAATAGATTCCATGCTCGAGTTCGGCTGGCTAAGTCTCTCAGAAATGAAGTTGCGTATCTCATTCATGTAACGCGTATTTGTGGTCAGAATCGCTCTTTCTTCCAAGTAACCCTCAATGAATTCCTGCACTGACGGGAGAATGGTCACAGTAATAGCAGCAATGGCCACAACGACAACTCCATAGGGTTGCATAAAGGGAACAAGTTGAGAAATCACAGCTGCAAGGACTACGACAAGTATCCTAATAACTAGTCGAACGCTTGGTAGAGCATTCTTGTAGTTTGCCATTCAACTCACAGTGTCTCTTCTATTCCGCCAAAACAAGCATAGGCCGAAGAGAACAAGAAGTACGACAAGTGCTACCCCAAGGGGCACAGTTTGCCACCTCAGTTACCACGCGGGCTACCCCCCTATTCAGGCGGAGGCCCGCTGGGTATTTAACCGTTTTCGAGTAATGCACAAGTGGAGTGGATTCGACGAGGGTCTTGTCTTCCAGTGGTGACCAGCCTCTAGTAACAGAAATGAGCTGATTCCTGCGTTTTCGGTTTTACTGGGGAATTGGTGCGCGAATCCCCCCCCCATCACCAAAACCTGTTAGTCTTCTCAGCTTTTTCGGCGACGATCTCAACGATTGCCTGCGTTGACTCGCTCAATACGGGCGTTGGCCGACTCGGCGTTTTCTCGTGAGACGTTGTCTCAATCATTTCTTAGGCCTCTTGGATTCGATGTGGAGTTCAAGGTCTTGCTGGATGATCGCGAGGCTTTTCAGAACCATCTGAAGGTTCGCGCCCTCTGGAAAGACTACTGCGGCTTCCTTGTTCGGCACGAGCGTCCAAACTGCGCCGAAGTTCTGAGTGAGAATCTTAGGGATTCGCGTGAGGCGTTGCTCCAGATAGATCCGTACGTGAAATTCCACCAAATTCTAACACTTCCTGAACGGGCTATTACGCAAATGTTATGCTAGAGGTGTTGCATGCAATGTTTCGGTGGAAAAGGGCGTGGAGCTAACGCTGAGATTCACCAGCAGATTGGACTTTGGCGAGGTCAAGGATAGGCTTGAAACGCAGCCCGAGCTGGCGGTAAATGAGGTCGAGGAGAAGGGAAGGCTGGTGGTTCACTTTCGGAATGGTCTTAGAAGCTCCATGGAGATCTGGCGTGGGGGAAGCGTCGCAGTTCATCTTAAGTCGTACGAGCATCTCTTGGATGTTCTCCAATACGTACTTGATCCCCTTACAGGTGACCCTCCTAGGCCAGGTGTCCCGAGAAACGTAACGTACATGGGACCTGGCGTGGTTCTTTATGACAAAGACTATCATCCGCCAATCCTCACGTTCAAGACAGCTGAGATAAAACGCGGTACTGGCAGTGACCTTCTCTGGATTGCCGTGATAGGTGCCTGGCGCGGAATGGAATCCGAGGAATGGAGTCACTACGATAAGCTTATGGACTGGGCCCAGATGGCTATTGACTTGGCTTTCGCGCTCTATGGATCAGCAATCGAGGTCAAATTGTAGAGGCATGGGGACCGGTGAATAGCAATGGGTGAACCAGTTGAAGACGCTAGGAAGGCTGTCGAGGTCGCTAAGGATTACGCCAAGGCAAGCATGCAAAACGCCTTCTGGAAAGATGTGGTAGAATGTGAGTTTGATGAGAAGACTGGATATTGGCGAGTCGTCTTCTTAGCTTCCCCCGGGCTTTTGGATCCCTACCATAGATATGAGGTTTTCATCGATTCTAAGACCGGAGTAGTGAAAAGACATAGGAGAATCGAAAAATGACAGTGGTAAGCGTGGAGGAGAGAAAGGAAAGGGCTGAAGCATATCTTAACCAGTCACTCAGCTACTTGGAAAATGCTTCTAAGGCGCTTGCAAATGGCTATCCAGAGAAATCCGGCGAATTCCTGTGGGGAGGCGTTGCAACCGCTCTGAAGGCCTTGGCCATGGCGAAGAAAGGCGTAGAACTCAGGAAACATCGTCAGATATGGGGCCTCGCCCATGAATTCGTCAGGGAAACGGGAGATACACAGCTTTACGGGGCTTACCGTGAGGCAGATTCCTTGCACAAGAACTTCTACGAAGGAGAACTATCAGCGGAGGACATCAAAATGTCAGCAGCGAAGATAGGAGAACTCATCACTAAGTTGAAGGCTCTTGTCGAGGAAGCGCTGAAAGAGCCAGCCTCAGAAGACTAGAAGACACATGCCACGCCAACCTCACTCTTAGAGTACCAATCACTACTTCTTCTTCTCTTTCTCTAGCTCCTCACGTAGTCGCTTAAGCGCATAGTTGATGGCATGCGAGTAGCTTCCGAACCCTAGCTCCTTGATCTCCTTGGTCAGCCATGTGCACCGCTCATCCTCAGGCGTTATCTGTAGGCGAGCCCAGGAAGAAGAGTCTTAGAAGGATTGGACTATTTTTCTCCTCGCTCTACCTCTATTTCTTTCTCGTCACTTTGTTCTTCCTCTGAAAGCTTCTTCGCAAATCGCATCGGGTGAATGTCGAGCGAGAACCTAGGAGGATGCTTCTTCATCAACTCCTCAATTTTGTTGTCGCTCACTCTGTTTTCTCCTTGAAGCTTGGAGCGTTGTTCTTAGCTAACAATCGACTCGTGTCTATCTTAAGTTCTCTGTTCTTAGAATTGCATCCCTTTTTCCTGAGTCCACATAATTCGCCTTCGATACAGCCGCAAGATGGTGAGGCCCGGCGGCCGCACCAGTCCAACACTTGCTGAAACAGACTGGGCCAAGATTTCCCGAACCCTTGAAATTCGCCTAGGTAGGTTCAGGTCCCCCGCGGGCCCGCCAATCAGAGGTCCCAGAGTGCTTTATGAGCAGAATTTTACTGGTAAACAGGTGCGCGAATCCCATCCCCGCATCATTCTGCTGGTTCCTAGCCTGTCTTCCCAGCTTCCGGAAGAGGACTCACCATCTCTGTCGATCTCCAGACCGTGGCAGCTTTCTTGGGCCTCAGCAACAACATTCCTCAATAAGATCGATGGAGGTGTTTCTCTCATTTTAGTTCATGTCGAGAAACTACCTGAGGCCCCTTCTGACCTTGGACGCCACTAATTCGGAGTTTTGTGGTTTGCATAAGAGCGAATCTCAGTTTCCTTGGCTCTATTTCGTATGCTTTCGACGGCTTCAGGTCCTCCCGTCGAGTAAGTCGCTCTCTCTAGATCTGGCAGCTCCGGTAATGCCGGTAGAGTCTCTGTTCTGATCAGCCTCTTAGACTCGGATTCTCCACTTAGAAGGTCTTTACTCTTGGTTTTGACCGTGAACGCTTGTTCGTGGACTTTCTTGTAAGAGCGGTCCCTCTTCTTCCATGCAGCGATATGCTCCTTCACTTCCTTCATGAGGTCTTGCCAGAGAGTAATACTCTCTTGTATGATCGAATCAATAGAGTTTGAAAACTCTGGGCCCTCAAGATATTCCAAAGTCATTCTTATCGCCTTATCCCTTTCTTGCTGTCCGAGTTTCATCTCGGCGATCTGAATGATCTGGCTTCTGAGGATCCCAACTAGGGAGAGTATTCCAGCCGGATGAACTATCATTACACCCCGCTCTGTGAAGAAGCCCTGAGTTCCCTTTTTCATAGCCTTAGTTACCAAGATCGCGAAGTCCCCCTTTCTCTTCTCCTTGGCTTCTGCGGCTTGCTTCACGTGGCCAGATGAGTAATGTTTCACTCGCTTGCACTCATGCACTATAACACCGGCCTGCTTGCCGTTTCGGATTACACTATGAATTATGTCTCCGCCTTTGCCTGTGTGCTGGAACTTATCTTCTGGAAAATGTCTCTCCAGTTCTCTGATCAGATTCCCTTCGTAGAGTAGACCCTCTGTTTGCGGGGTCGTCTGCTTTTCAAGTTGCCTCTCCAGTTCTTTGATCTGCTTCGCCTGTTCTTGTATCTGCGTGTTCTTGGCTCTCATCTGAATTAGAGTCGCATGGAAAGTATTCTTCAAGCTGCGATATCTGCTTTCAACCCTACGGGCGCCGCGCTCTCTTTCCTTCCTAAGACGATCCTTAACGGAAGCGCGAAGTTGTTTCTTGTAGGAATTAAGTCGGGCTTCAGCTAGCTTCTTGGCATGGGCGTGAGCTTGAACAGTAGCTTTTCGTATCTTATCTTGCATGTTTCTCTCGATCTGCTTTTCCCTATGCCTCAGCACCTCCATCCTGGACTCGAGCTGTCTAGTCCGCCTTTCAACAGCCTGTTTGACGATACGCGCTTTCTGCTTTCTGAACTTGGCCGCTTCCCTTCGAAGCCTCATCTTTCCTTCTCTAATCTTCTTCCGAAGATTTGCTCTGTCCTTCTTCACCCCCTCAAGTAATCTCCTACGCTCCTCCCAGATGCCCGTTATCTTGCGGTATTGTGAAAAAGAGACGGGTTGTCCGCATAGCGGACAAGTGTATCCCATGCCATGTGCCCCCTCCAGCATACGAATTCTGTAAGGGCCTTTATCATCGCTTTAAGGAGTTGCTTGCCTTTTTCGGACGCACTGACCAAGTGCCGAGCATGATTGAAGGGAGAACGTCTGCCACTGTGTTTTTACTGGTAAAGTGGTGCGCGAATCCCACCCCCCGCATCAATGACTGAAGATTGCTCGACGCAATGGCGAAACCTACTATTTTCTGTTCTATCCGGCCGGCAGAAAAGTGGAAAGAATGTCGGCCTATATGACTCTCTACGGGCTGTATGTCGTCGAAAGGTAAGATGCCAAAGGTACTGCGATCAAGTTCTGTCAAGTCTACGGTTGATTATCTTTCCTGTCAAAAGTCGGCGTGACTCTATTGCCTGACATTGTGGTCCCCATGATCCGTGGAGTGAGCCCGACTGAAATTCCGGTAAGTAAACCCATAGTTGTGATCAGTGGCCAAAAGTTCGTCGATGGTGTCCGCGTCTATCTAATATCTCCTAAGAGGAAGAGGCTGAAGGAGGAGCGAAAGCGTCGTTTCTTGGATTCGATCCCTGAAACAATTCGAATGATTCTGAGTGAATATCTAAGTTGCAGGCGAGCGACAATGGGAACCTCGTGAACAAAGACGAGCCTTGCTAGGTACGATTGTTCAACACATGCTACGGCTTAATACATGAACAAGGCCGATCTATTCGTTCAGCCATATGCCTTTTTCCATTAGCCGCATCCATGAATTTTCTTTGAACATGTACCAGTTTGCTGTTCTAGTTCTTCTTTCTGTCGTATCTCCTATTCTGAGATCTGCAATGAGCATCATTTCGTTTCTTGCTTGAAATATCTTATACTCAAGATTATCTTTCGGGCGTAGGCCTCCGGATTTGTAAGTCGCTATTCGGTATTTATGCTCAAATCCGAATATGGCCGTGCCTCCTCCACCTTGAGCTTGTCCGGGTGATGTATCCTCAGCATTCACAAACAATGAAAAGGTCGGGTTTCTTGATCCATCAGGCCTGTCAATGGAGATATTTGCACGGGTGTGAAAACCGTGCTTCTCGTCCGGATCGAATCTTGGATTTATGATGAGGTCCACGCGTTGTTTTTCGATTCTTCTTTGTTCTTCATCGTAGTCAATGCAGGTCAGGACACAAATGCTTCCGAAGCTTGTCTGGAATGCGAGGAGTCTGTTGCCGCAGACCATTCCCTCCCCGTTGCCTTCTTCGAATATGGACGGATGGCACTTTGCATATGCATAATCCTGTCCGTTAGTGACGATTCTGCAGACGTTTCTCTTGTTTTGGTCGTAATAGCTACCGCAGACGACAATCATGTCTTTGTACATCTCTCTTACGTCGTCAATCCATTGTTCTGAAAAGCTGAGTTCAGGAAAGCAGATTATGTTGACATGATCGTTGCGCGCAATGTCAAGAGCTGAGAATACTTTCCGTCGAACTTCCTCTTCCTGTTCTACTCTAAATGGGAATGTCTCGGATATTGAGAAGTCGAGTTGGACCAGGCAGACCCTCACCCAGCCCGTCTTTCTCTCAGCAATGAATACTCGCTGTACTTCAACCGAGTCTTCCCCTTGCTGTTTAAATGAGAAGGGTTCTCCTCTGAACTTGTTGATGATGGTATCAGTCAGGGTCCCGTCTAACAGTAATGAGGCTTTTAGCACAAGAAGGAGTCCTACTTCGACTTCTTTAGGAACCTGCTCTAGAGAAGCGTATTCACCTAAGCGTCGGACAAACGTGTCGAGAGAGTTTATTGCTGTAACGAATGATTTTTCGCCCCATTTCTCAAGAACAACCTTGGCGTCATGTAGCTTCGTCAAGTCTGGCATGAAGAATTGCATTGCTTCTGAAAGAGCAGCAAAACAATCTGCCTTGCTGTTCAGGAGAATTCTGGAGTCCCTAGGTATGTTCTTATGCTCAAATTTCCTGATGACGAGTTCTGTTTCCCTAGAAAGTTTCAGGCTTCGTTCTCTCAAGTTGGCTAGCGACTGGCTGCCTAGACATGACCTGAATTCCTTGTCAAGTGAGTTCATTTGTGATAGTAGGTCTGAAGCGTTGGTGGCTAATAGCATCTCAGAACGTGCTTTTTGTGCATCCTCTTTCGCTCCCTTCTTGAGGAAGAGTTCTTCGGCTTTTGCAAGAGAAGACGACGCGACATCATATCTGCGAAGAGTTGACAGTGTGATGCCCAAGTTGGCGTGTGCTTCAGGCAGAGTTGGATTAGTTTCTATGGACTTGCTAAAGCAGATGATTGCTTGATTCAGCTGTCCCATTCTTGCATGTTCTAAGCCTTTGTTGTACCACGCGATTGAATTGTTCGGATCTATTTCTAGCGCTCTTTGATAGCACTTCATTGCCTCATCGTGTTTCGAAACCTTTGAAAGCGCTGTGGCTTTGTTGTTCCATGCCATGACCAGGTTTGGGTCTATTTCCAGTGCTCTATCATGACATTGAATAGCCTCATTGTACTTTCCCGTCTTCTCCAAAGCCACACCTTTGTTCACCCAGGGCCCAAGATGGTTGGGATCTATCTCTATGGCCTTGTCGTAGCAATGAATCGCCTCATCGTATCGCTTGTTTTCCTGAAGAGCCACGCCTCTGCCGAACCAAGCTTCAAACAACCGAGGATCTAGTTCTATCGCCTTGTTGAAGGATTCAATTGCTTCTTCGTTTTTTCCGATCAGCCGTAATTGTACAGCCTTGTAGCTCCATACTTTGGCAAACTGTGGGTCTATTTCGAAGGCCTTGTCATAACATTGAATGGCCTCGTCGTGCTTTCCCACAATCTCCAACGCTGCGCCTTTGTTCACCCATGCCAGTGCAGAAGTAGGATCGAATTCAACAGCCTTGTTATGGTATGCTATCGCCTCATCGTACCTTCCCAGTCTTTGTAGCGCGATGCCTCCATTACTCCATATTGCAGGATTGTTTGGACTGATTTGTAGTGCCCTGTTGTAGCACTCAATTGCCTCGTTGTGCCTGCCAAGATGCAATAGGGTTGTGCCTTTGTTATACAGATGGATCCAGTTCTGACTGTCTAGTTCTATGGCCTTATCATAGCACTGAACGGCATCATCATATTTTCCAAGCTTCTCCAATGTTAGGCCTTTGTTCATCCATGCCACAGCATAGTTGGGATCTATCTCTATGGCCTTGTCGTAGCAATGAATCGCCTCATCGTGCTGATTGCCAAACGCCAATACTATGCCTTTGTTTGTCCAACCCTCAATAGACTTCTCATTCAATCCAATCATTCGATTGAATACGGCTTCTGCAGTACGAAGCTTGGATTGCTTGGCGAGCGATATCCCGAGTTCTAGCAAGAAATCCATATCATCGCGATCAACCGTTTTCAGGGCTTCGTCCACTTTGCCATCGGCAATGAGTTTCCTCAGGCCAGAGTACCTCAGTTCTTTTGGGCTAGGCAATTCGAATCCCTGGAACACTAACAATTATTCTAGGCGCTGATACGATTAAGAATCAACTTAAGAATCAAGTAACCGTCTTTTGAAGCAGCGTCAAATACTGTTGTGACTCAAGCATAATGAATCTAGTCCGCTTAAGTTCCAGCTCTTTAGAGCTTACGTTTCTAGCGAAGAGCCTAACGCTTTTTGTAACAATCCTGCGTGTAGGACCATGCCCTTTGCCTCTTCGCTTTCTTCGTTTATTTTGACGATAGCGTCACCTACTAGATACCATTCCTCATCCCCTTCCCAAGCAAAGACGATGACATCCCCAGGCACCGCGACATCCAATCCGTGAAAGAAATCCCCTCCATCATCATAAACCCAGTCTCGAAACTCCTCGACTACCGTAACGCCGTCGCCCTCTAACCGTTCTTTACTAAATGGATATACCACAACCTTACCCAACTTATCACAACCTCACCAAAGCATTAGGAGAATGTTCGGTCATCGGTTCTTAATCATTCTTGTGCTTCAAGCATTACGTGGGCGCACCACCTTATCGACTGTTAGCCATTCCGTTGCACCTCAGCTGCTGCCACAGGTTTCCTAGTTAGCTCGTAAGTCATATTCCTCTCAGTTCTCTTCGTACATCAGAAAACTTTGAGAGAACTCTGTGAGAAGATTGAACGAATCAGTCAGATTCAGCAGATGATCAATCACGTGAATATTGCGTTATTGCTTGCCATCACCGGCGTCGCTGCAATGTACCTCTTTCAGGAGATCAGGGAATCTTGTGTTGTTGATTTTCTACGCGTGTTTGTTGGAGATTTCTGGTGAGGGTTACTGTTTTCTTCTCATGAAATCCACTAGAATCTTTAGTAGAATCTACGGTAGAATAGAGAAGAGGGGTTGTTAGGGGATTCTTCCCCTAATTATCGTCGTCGTCAGAACAGAACAATTGTGTGTGCCATACATGGTGGGCACTGTCCTAGACCCTGGTGTCTCACCCGCTTCTGGTTCTCGTTCGCTAGGAATCTTGTCATCGCTTTTGCCGTTTGGTTTGCATGGCCGCACGTTTCCAAAGCATTTAGTGTTTGAGTGAACCCCTCGGAGTTCAGTCCGAGGATGCATGTTCTTTTCTATTCGATAGGATAGAATGAGAAATGGTTCAGGGAGGCGCTTTACCGCCTCTCTGAGTGAAAGGCAGCAGTACCGTAGGTATTCTAGGAGGTTGATAGGTTTTGGGATTTGAACTGGTTAGGGGACCGCATAATGTTGGAGAAGCGAACATACATCTGCAGTTCACGCCGAAGTATCGGCGCGACGTCTTCCGAGATGGGAGAGTGAAGGAGGTTTGTATGCGAAGCTTCAGGCAGACCGCGGAGGAGATGGGTGTGGTGTTGCATGCGGTTGAGTTTGGGCCTGAACATTGCCACCTTTTTGTTGGCGCTTGCAAGAACCATAGCATAGCCGAGTTGACGCAACGGTTGAAAAGTGCCAGCGCCCGAAAGATAAGACGAGAATTGTGGCATGCGGTAGAGGCAAAGCTTTGGGGGGACGCGTTCTGGAGTAGCGGATACTTTTACCGCAGCGTGGGCTCAACCACAAACGAGGCCATAACCTGGTATATTGAACACGTGCAACGCAAACACTGGAAAGCGCTAGACCACCAAGTCTACAAAGAACTAAAACAAAGGACGTTAAACCACTACGCGAATTAAGACCCCGCAGGCTTCAGCCTGCGGTAGTTCAGAGTCCTATCTGTCCTTAGGGGGATGTTTTTATGCCTAACAATCCTTGCGCTCGCACTGGTCGGTTTTTTCGCGACTATTTGAGAGGTCCCTCTGCAGCTGAAAACAAGACGACGCAAAGTCGTGTCTGTTGAGCCGGTCCACTGTTGTGTTATTACACGTAGACATTTCCCAAATCCCGAAGAGGCACCGCTAACGGTTCAAGTCCCCGCGGGCCTGCCAATCAGATGTCTAAGAACATCCTGTGGGTAAGATTTTACTGGTAAACTGGTGCGCGAATCCCATCCCCCGCACCAACGGACGATCTGACCTGATGGTGGTTTTCCTCGTTATGGTTGAGGCTAGATTCCTTTCATCCGTATTCTCTAATGATCCGCCCAGATTCACCTATCGCAGTCGGGAGATGGAAAGTTATAACTACTCGGGGCAATCATAGGTGGTAGTTCAGCGTTCCACTGTCTTGTTCTCCAGTGGAGGCTAAACTCCGAGGTGGGGAGCTATACAAGTACCAAGAAGAAAGGGGGAGGCGAGCGACGATGGGGAAAGATGAGTTTGTGGGCACTTGGAAACTTGTCTCGTTTGAAATGCGACGGTCCGATGGGCAGATAGTCTACCCCTTCGGCAGAGACGTAATCGGCGTCGGTTGCTATGATGCAAGGGGGAACGTGTCTGGGCAGTTGATGCGTTCAAACCGTCCGGCTTTTGCCATAAATGACCCTCAGAAAGGCACCTCAGAAGAGATAAAGGCTGCCTTCGAGGGGTACATGGCTTACTTTGGAACCTACGAAATAGATGAAGACAAGGGCACCGTTACTCACCACGTCAAGGGAAGCATGTTCCCGAACTGGGTGGGGTCGGATCAGATCAGATTCTTTGAGCTGTCGGGTAACCGTTTGACGCTTAGAACACCTCCGATCCAAATGGGCGGTATTGAGGTAACTTCGCTGTTGATCTGGGAGCGCATAGCATAAGACCAACGCCAAACAGTGGTGGGAAGCAGAGAGGCCCTCTTCGCCCAACGCCAATGGCAGAAAGGGGCAGGAACGGCCGATCGAATAGATGCCAGATTCGGTTCTTTGGGTGGCTTTTGACAGAATAATCAGAGTCTCTCTCAGGATTCTACGAAGATTCTAAGCGGATATTCTGCGGATCTATTGCGCAGAAATCCTCCTCTCGGGATTCCGTTGGTTCAAACCGTGAATGGTTGGCTAACCCCCCGCACCATCCATAGACACGGACAATTCTGCCGAACAGGCGTCTTCCGAGATGCTATGATGTCATTGAAGCATTCACAGCGATCAGTCTGGTCCTCACTCTAACGTTTCCGGGCTTTTGCAGAAGCTTAGCTATCGGGAACCTATGTGCATCGGACAGGCAAATCTCAAGACCTGCGCCGCCTGACTGTAGATGAACAAATCCATGCATAGAGAACGCATGAGAACCACTTCTCAGATCGACAGAACCTTCGAAGGTAAAACTGAAATAATCAGATTGTAACCCTTTGTCGAATGAAAGATGAGGCGTATCTTTACCTTCGTTTTGATCATTCTTGTCTCTACTTCCCTGTTAGCCTCCGCTCACACGGTTACTTGTGACACAAGTCAGCTCAAGCTTCTCGAATATCTTGACGGGGATAGAGCTTGGAACACAATAGAGAATCTAGCGGGAGATCGTTTTGAAGGAAGGTTGGCCGGTACACGCTCTGCTGAATCGGCGTCGGAGTTTATCGCAAGTCACTTTGACTCCGTCGGATTGAAGCCTGCTGGCGCCGATGGTACGTACAGGTCGAAATTCTTGACGCCGATGTGGCAGCTTAGTCAGATGCCGAAGCTAGAGATGGTTGAACCTAGCGGCAGTGTCTCGCGGGCTTTCGAGTATCGGAAAGATTTCGCCATCCAACCGGGAAGCGGTTCAGGAAACTTTTCAGCTGAAGTTGTGTTTTCTGGTTACGGAATAACGACGAGGGACCTTACCTACGACGACTATGCTGGCATCTCAGTCCAAGGAAAGGTCGTACTCGTAATCGTCGGAACACCACCGGGTGATCAGTTCAAACAGGGCAATTACGGGACTTGGAGTGCAAAGGCTGATAACGCATTGAAGCATGGCGCCGCTGGCCTGATTCTAGTCGACAGCCCGGCGACTCCAACTCCGAACTATATCGAAAGATGGAGCGGAGGGCGAACAGTCTACGAGAAGCTTGCGATACTCTGGGGAACCATCGAAATGGCTGACATATTACTCAAGAACCGCGGCATGACATTATCTTCTATTCAGCGACTAATCAATCAGGAGTTGAAGCCGCAGTCCTTTCCCATCAATGAGCAACTTAGGATATCAGTGCAAGTAAGCTTCAGGGAGAACGCGAGCGCCTACAGTGTTCTTGGATTCATTCAGGGCTCTGACCCTACCTCGAAGAAGGTAGTTATCGTGGGCGCACATTACGACCACTTGGGAAAAGATGCTGATGGAAAAATCTTCCCGGGAGCGAACGATGACGCTTCAGGGGTGGCAGTCATGATGGAGATTGCCAATGTCTTCTCGATTGCGGCGAAACCAAGCTGCTCACTGCTCTTTGCCGCTTGGGGTGGAGAGGAGGAAGGAACTCTCGGGTCGTATGCCTACGTGAACCAGCCCTACTTCCCTCTCACAGAAACCATAGCCTATCTCAACCTTGACATGGTTGGGTACGGAAGACAACTTGTCTGCCAGATCTCCGAGGCGCACAAGACCCTCAGAACAGTCCTGACCGAAAGCGTCGAACAGCTTCGCGTCTCAATTCAAATCGAGAAGTATTCCGGCGGCAGTGACCACGTTCCATTCGAGAGGAGTGTGGTTCCGAACCTGATGTTCATTTACTGGCCCGACGAGGCCTACCATACTCCTAAGGATATGGCTGAACGTATATCGAGAAAGAACTTGCTTGAGACAGCGAGACTGACTGCTCTCATGGCTTTGAGACTCTCTGAGGCCTCAGTTGCAACAATCACATTAACTGAGCCCGTATCCACTACTACGACAAGAAAGGCCATCACGACAGAGACGACCTCTTCATCCATGGTCCTCAGAACCACAACCGTGGTCGAAACTGATACTCGAAAGATGACATCCATGCAGTTGTCTACCGGGGTATTTTCACTTGGCACTCTGACGATTGTTGCCGTCACACTTGCCCCTGTCGCAGCAGCTGGAGCCCTCTACTTCAGGAGGAGGAGAAGCAAGAATCAAGTGTCAATTTCTTTGCAAGCGGCGCAGGTTGTTTGAAATCTTGTATAGCTATTGAAAATAGGTGGGGCATTTAGGCAGGCTTTGCCTTTTGGGGCCTCTTCGGAGGTCTTCCTCGACGCTTGCCTTGTTTCCCCAGTGGGCGACCACGTTTCTTCGGGACCGTCGTAACAATAGCCAGCGCCAGATCTCTCGTCTTATCCCTTATTTGATCAGGAAGATTGTTTATTGCGTTTCTCAGGTTTTCGGCAGAGGACAAGACGCCAGCAATTGATTCGGAAGTTTTTCTTCTTGGCATATATCATCCATTTCAACGGATGAATACCGCTCGGTACAAAACCTTTCGCTGAAATTCTTTGCGACTTGTGATATTATCATCCGAACTCAGTACATGATTTCCGCTCTCTTTGTCTATCGAACTGACGCTATCTTGACGACACAGAGGATGAGATTTCAAACAGCTCGGGAATCAAGGCTCTTTTTGGAAATTATTGAATTCTTCCATACTTCCTAAGGATTGTTTTGGTCAGATCTAAT
>Ga0315309_1000925_pt1 | contig 17864 bp, 16 predicted proteins | sample TDP4_MG_FD_203080 | JGI IMG/M metagenome (GOLD analysis project Ga0315309, IMG submission 203080) | Freshwater sediment microbial communities from Lake Towuti, South Sulawesi, Indonesia - TDP4 | ecosystem: Environmental > Aquatic > Freshwater > Lake > Sediment | place: Indonesia: South Sulawesi... | reverse complement strand
CATCTTGCCCGTTATGCCTTCCCAGTCTGAGAGCAAAGCGAAATGTGCTTTTTCTTCCATTTCCAATTTCGGCGCTCGCGCGAAATGCCTCAAAAACTTTTTTGTTTGAGCTTTTAGCGTGGACACTCTTTTGCGAGCTTCCTCTTCTTCGTGTTTGATCAGAATGGAAAGCGCCTCTTCTACCGGTGTAGCTCTAATTTTGGCTGGTGTCCCTAATAATTTTTCAACCAATCCCATTTTTTCGAGCTTCGGCAGTATTCTGTAAACATCTTCTCGACGCACCTTCGACGCTTTTGAAATTTGGCCGACCGAAGCCAACCTCAATCCAGCTATTGCCACGTAAACCTTTGCCTGATTACGAGTGAGCCCGAAGTTAACCAACATCTCAACATTTCTCTCTAAAGACGACAAGGCAAAATCTCCGAAACGATAGCTGTTACTGTTATATCACAGTCACATATATTTATTACGTTACGCTTCCATGTTAGGACTATCTCGCGATCATAGGCCAAAGCTACAATGAATCGGAGGTCACAATACGGACGTGAATAGCATATCTGAAGACTTACATGAGAAGAGGATCAAAAAAGCCGCGATAGTGATCCTAATCACCCTAAAACGCGAGGCAAAAAACAAAAGCAGTAAAGAGTCTGAAACAGAGATTCGCAAGACGATTGAGCAAGCCCTCGCGAGGATACCATACGTGATTGTGGACAATGTTACAATTGTCAAAGAATGAACATGCGCGCACGCGGAGGATGCGGACATGGGCGAGATGCCAACCGTGAGCATTTACATAGATGAAGATGTAGCTAAGGAAGCTAAAAATAGGCTTAAATGTCTCAAAACTCTGCTAAGACTGCTTAAAAGAAGCAATAAGACGCTTGCGAAAGCCTCATAGCCAAACAGAGATGAACGGAGGGTTGGGCGATGCACGAAGTGCGTCCCATAGCCACATTGGTGCGGCCGCCGGGATTTGAACCCGGGTCGTCAGCGCTCTGCCCTTTTGTTGGCAGGCTGATGTCCTAGTCCAGGCTAGACTACGGCCGCCTACCCGTCAAACTACAAGTTACAAGTTTGAAAGGAGGCTTCTAAAAACCTTTTCCAAATTAGGCTAATAACTTTAATAGTTTAGTGTGTGGAAGAAACTAGGAAGGAGAGGAAATTATGGAAAGGAAGGTGGCTGTGATAGGTGTCGGCCATTCCAAGTTTGGCGTGCGCTCTGATGCTACAATACAAGAAATTGCTTTTGAAGCGGTGAAGGGCGCCCTTGAAGACGCTGGTATAGGGCAGAAGGACATAGAGCTAAGCGTTGTCGGCACCGCGGGAACAAGAACCTACGAGCTGATGCCTGCAGTGCCAATAAACGAGTACGCAGGTCTTGAAGAAAAGGGTCCCCTGCGAGTTGAAGCCGCCTGCGCCACAGGCAGCGCCGCGGTTCACACAGCATATGCAAACGTGGCCTCCGGTCAAGTAGATGTGGCGATGGCGATAGGCGTTGAGAAAATGTGCGAAGTTGAAACAGCAACTTCCATGGCTGTGGGTGGGCGGGCAGGCAACTATTTATGGGAATTCCATCTCTTTGGCACATCTTTCCCTGCATACTATGCGCTTCATGCTACCGCGCATATGGCGAAGTACGGCACAAATGAGGAACACATGGCTAAGGTGGCGGTGAAGGCTCATAAATACGGAGCGATGAATCCCAATGCTCATTTTCAACGCGAAATAACCATAGAGAAGGCGTTGGAGGCGAGGGTGATAACGTGGCCGCTGAAACTCTACGATTGTTGTCCCATCAGCGATGGAGCAGCCGCCGTCATACTTGCATCTGAGGACAATGTGAAGAAGCTTAAGGTGGAGACTCCTGTGTGGGTGGATGCTATAGGCTTCTCTTCAGATACCTCAAATATTTGCAGACGCGACGATTATGTTGGGCTTAAGGCTGCTGTCAGGGCGGGCCAGATGGCTTATAGACGTGCCAAAATAGTTCCTCAAGATGTTGATGTCGCGACGGTTCATGACTGTTTCACGATAGCTGAGATAATGGCCTACGAGGACTTGGGCTTCTGCAAAAAGGGTGAGGGCGGTAGACTTGTAGATGAGGGACAGACTGAGATAGGGGGTAAGATACCAGTCAACGTTGATGGGGGGTTAAAGTCAAAGGGTCATCCTTTGGGAGCTACGGGCTGTTCCATGATTTACGAGTTGACAAAGCAGTTGGGGGGAGAGGCTGGGAAAAGGCAGGTTCCCCTCAAAAACCATGTAGCCCTAGCGCATAATGTTGGTGGAACGGGCCATTACGCTTATGTAACCATACTTAGGAGGTGAACAGCTTGGCTGAAGAACTTCCTTCAATAACCTCTAGGCCTATAACCTTCGTTCATAAGGTGCCTGTGCTTAAGACTCGTCTATTTTGGGAGAAGTTGAAGGAGGGGAAGGTCTACGCTACGAAGTGCAGGAAATGCGGTAAGGTCTATTACCCGCCCCAAGGTGACTGTGCCCCCTGCCTATCATCAAACATGGAATGGGTGGAACTGAGCAAGGAAGCGGTCCTAGAAACCTATACGCATGCCCTTCAGAGGCCTGCTGGATTTGATCAGTATGAGCCCTACATCATCGCCATAGCAAGAACTAAGGATGGGGTACGGGTCATGGGGTGGCTTGAAGGAATTAAACTGGAAGAGGTTAAGGTGGGTATGAAGCTTGAAATGTCCACGAGAAAGCTGTCTGACGGGTTTTTAGTCATAACGTTTAGGCCTGCTAGTGGTGCCGAGGGCCGGACTTGAACCAGCGACAACCCGGTTTCAGCCATCAACATCTTCAGCCGGGTGCTCTCCCAAGCTGAGCTACCTCGGCGCCAAATCAAAAAGGATTAACACACTCGTTTTTAAGTTTTCTGAAGACCGACTGCCCTGTTTACCTGACTTAAACGAGCTTTACCCCAGTTAATCGAAAGTTTATTAGTGCGCTGTTATAATCCTACAGAATTCTTAGGGGTGTGAATCTCGTGGAGTTAACTGAAATTGTCAAGAGTCATGCGAAGGCTTTGGGATGCGATCTGGTTGGAGTATGTTCCATTGAAGCTTTAAAGGAGTGGGAAGAGGAAGGAAAGAGGATTCTTCCGAACGCCAGTTCGGTTGTGATTGTAGCTTGCAGGCATTCCAGTGCGGCTATAGATTCAAACAATCTCAGAATGGCTCAGTTTGACACTCACTGCGTCTATGACAAGCTGGAAGGAATTCTTAATGGTTTGTCCGTGTTCTTAGAAGACAAGGAGTTTCTAGCCGTTTCCCTGCCCCTCTACCTACCCATCAAAATGAGCAAAGAAACGCAGGGACTAATCGGAGACATTTCCCTTAGACACGCTGCCGTGGAGGCTGGACTAGGTGAAATGGGACTAAACAGGCTTCTCCTAACCAAAAGGTTCGGTCCAAGAGTCAGGTTGGGCGCTCTTTTGACCACAGCTTCCTTGAAGCCAGACAAGAGATTCACAGAGAAAATTTGTAACGATTGTGGCGAGTGCATTAAGGCTTGTCCAGCAGAAGCAATAACCCAAGACGGAAATGTTGATGTGCGAAAATGTGCGAGGGTAATCCTGAAATACGCCCTTCCAGGATTGATCAGGTTTGTACCGTCTCTGGTTGGAAAGAGCGTCGACGAAGTTTGGGAAGCAACAAGAGAACCCTTCCTGTGGGAAATCTGGCAAACAATGACTTACGGCACCTTTTACAACTGCTTCGAATGTATCAAAGCGTGTCCAATAGGAAAATAATCTGGCACTTCAACCTTCAAACCCTATACATCAATTAGGCTATGTAGACGTCTACGACTTTCTTCATTCTTTTGGGAGGTAACCACCCAGTTTTCCTCAGCTCGTCCACTACCTTCGCTATTTGTGGTTCTATGTTTGCAACTCGGGCTATATCTGACAAGGTTACTAGGCCGACGAGTCGCCCATTTTTCATTACGGGTAGTTTCTTTATGTTCTTCTTGAACATCAGTCTTGCAGCGTCTTCCACGTACATGTCTGGTCCTCCAACTATTAGTGGTTTTGACATTATTTCCGAAACTTTGGTTACTTCCGGGTCCCTAGATTTTGATATAACTCTTTTTAGTACGTCTCTTTCCGTAACTATTCCCACTGCTTCCCCTTCTCTTGCTACGATTAGACAACCAATCTCATTTTCGTTCATCAGTTCCACGGCTTCTTTGACCGTTGCATCAGCATGTATGCTTATTACATCTTTTACCATGATTTCCTTAACATCCAACGTAGATGCGCCCCTCAATCCCATCGTCTAATTTGGCGTATAAGCTGCCGTGCGTGTAGGCAAGCGACGTGCATGCTATTTACCGATTTCTTATCACTCAGCAATGCAGTTTCAATACTCGTCAAATTACAAACCGTTAACGTGTAGAGTCTCTTCTTTCGTAGAGTCGCGTCCTTCCACTCTCCTCTTCAACTTCTACCAACTCGTCAGCGGCGCAAGTGTGGAAAGATACGACCACAACAGGAGATTTCCCTGTCACAAATTCGTGGGAGACACCTTTTTCGATGACATACCAGATTGGCTGAGGATCAGCGGGATCGAAGAGTTCGAGTTTAACCTGCTTATCGCCGATTTTTGCTCGCCCTTCACCCTCTGCGACCGCGGTGTGTTGAATGCTGTTTGGATGATAATGGGGAGAGGTGTTATAGTGGGGTCTAAGGACGAAAATCCATGCGGATTGGATGCCTGCTGGGAACCTCTCACCGATCAGGTTTTCGGGTAGGGTTGTCCATAGGAAAGGTTCGTTGGTTTCCAGAAGTTGCGCTTTCAAGTCGTCAATGATACCTAAGACTTTCCTGTTTTTCAAGATTTCCTTAACAAGTGCTGTCAATTTCGGCAAGTCCGCTTCTTGCATTGTCTTTCCCAATTTCCAGTCATTCAAGAGGAACACTAATTTAAATTATCTACTGCCTAGAACATGCAAAGGAATAATTGTAAGATAGGGAAGACTAATTTAAGAAGCGGATGGTTATGAATAAGGAAAGGCAGAGGATTCCCCCAAACCAGAGGATTACTTCAAAATTTCCAGTTTTGCATGAAGGCCCCATACCTAAGTTTGACCCAAAAACATGGGATTTTGTAGTTGAAGGCTTGGTGAAGAATCCCATGAGGTTGACTTATGAGGAGTTTTTGAAGCTTCCAAAAGTTGTGAGTGCAAGCGATTTTCACTGCGTAACTGGGTGGAGCAAGATGAATAACAAGTGGGAAGGAGTTGCCTTTAAAACCATCTCTGATCTGGTTAAACCGTTGAAGGAGGCTAGGTACGTGACGGTTGTGGCTGAAGGAGATTATATCACAAGTTTACCTCTTGAAGACTTACTAGATGATGACGTATTGTTAGCCTACAGACTGGATGATAAGCCCGTGGAGCCTAAGCATTGTGGACCATTACGTCTAGTGGTGCCTAAAAAGTATGCCTACAAAAGCGCGAAATGGGTGAGGAAACTAAGATTCACTAAAGAACAAGAACTAGGCTACTGGGAGAAAAGAGGATACAGCAACACGGCTGATCCATGGAAAGAGGAGAGATACGCATGAGTGAGTCTTGCAACTTCTGCAGGATTGTGTCGGGGGATAGTCCGGCAAGTATCGTTTATGAGGATGGCAACGTTTTGGCTTTCATGGATTTGCGTCCAGCCACCGTTGGGCACACCTTGGTTGTTCCCAGAGGACATTGGGAAACCATCGATGATATTCCTGAAGAGGTTTTATCAGACCTGTTTGCCGTGGTTAAAAGGATTAGCGTTGCCGTGAAGAAGGCCGTTGGCACCGAAGGAATCAGCATTCTTCAGTTTAATGAAGGAGCTGCTGGTCAATCGGTGATGCACTTTCACGTTCATGTTATACCCAGATTTAGGGGAGACGCCATATCAAAGCTAATAGGAGCCATGCTAGGACCCACGGGATTCAAAAAGGCAGCGAGGGAAAATTTAGACGAAATTGCAAAGAAAATAAAAGAAAATCTTTGATAAAATGACGCAGAAAGTTTAGCGGCCAGACTTAACGGTGATGAAACCTAATATCTACGGCTTCTCTGTTGTCTTCTCTTCGCCCAACAATCTCGACAGTAAACTGGTCTGCTAGGATCGGGTTTGAACGGAACTTCACATTCTTGACCGCAATCAGCACAAACTGCTTTATGCATCTCTCGGGATTCTCTATACGACACGCAAATTGCACCTCCTATTAGTTAATTCGAAGAACTAGCATTCCTTTTAGGATTCTAATTCTTACGTGTTCAATGGATTGGCGAATTGCCTTATTTAAACTTATGGTAGACCAGCTACATGTTGGTGGGCCGGGCCGGACTTGAACCGGCGACTATGGCAACTGTAAGAAAGACGAGAATAAGTAGTATTGATGTCCATGTGGATCTCTGGAATTAACGTTTGACTTTCTCACTTGTTTTCTTCACTTTTGCAAAATATGCCAGAAGGGCTGTTCCAACTACGGCTATTATCACTATTACGGATATAACCCACATTGGGAAAGGCTCTGCTTGTTGAGTTTCTATGCTGAAGTAAACCATTTCAGAAGCTCCAATATTCCCAGCCTTATCTTTAGCATAAACTATTATGCTATGTGACCCGTCAGATAGTTCAGATAGGGTTGTGTTTGCAGTAATGGTCACGTTTGCTCGACCACCAAGGCTATAGCCCATCCATAAGGGCGCTTCGTCAACGGTGAGGCTCAAGAGAACCGAACTTGTTGCATATGCCTTGTTCTCAGGTGAGAGAATCACAATGTTGGGAGATACGGTATCGACGGTGAAGTGAACAGTGTTTGATGCTCCTATGTTGCCAAAAGTGTCGTTAGCGTATACAACCACATAATGCGGTCCATCGAAAAGACTTGTCAGAGTTGTGTTTCCACCAATAGTTATGTTCATTTGGCCATCCAGATTATAGCCGATCCAAGAGGTTAATTCATTCACAGTGAAGGTCAAGGGAACATTGTTTACGGTATATGTCTTGTTTTCTGGAGAAATGATGGAGATAGTAGGAGGTATGGTATCTGGTGGTGTAAATACAGCAGTTAATAAAATGTTTGTGTTCATAGTAAATGTCTTTATTCTGTTGGGGTCTCCATCTTCAAGCCAACGGGACCAAACGTATCCGTCATAAGTTTCTGGCATTTCAAGGGTGTAGGAGTCTTCAAGAAGCCATTCGGTGGATGGTGTTGTTTGTGAAGTTCCATTGATGGTGAATGTTATGTCAGTCATAGGTGAGGAAGTGACGGTTAACTCGTGGTATGGTCCAGTATAATAGGCGGTTAATGTGATGTTTGTGGTCATAATGACTGTTCTTGACCGACTGGTGTTTCCATCGCTCCATTGGTTCCAATAGTATTTTGCATCTCCAACAATATGAATTTCGGGCATTATCAAACTAACTGAGGTATTTTCAACATAAACTCCTGACCAAAGAGTTGTACGAAAAACATCACCAACTGCAAACGTAACTCCAGAAGGTGAGCTGTAGATTGTGAGCGTATATTGTGCCAGAACAGTGATTGTAACCATGTCCGTGTCCCAGTTGCCAGCGTGGTCGGAGACATTTAGTGTTACCTCGAAGTCGCCAACGTTGTTGAATGTATAGTTTGGCTGAATGCCTGTCAAGGTCTGTGGCGTAATGTCTGTGAAAGTCCAGACATAGCTTTTGATTGCTACGTCATCGACTGATTTACTGCCATCGAAAGTGACAGTCGTTCCCACATTAACTGTCAGGTCAGGTCCTGCGTTAGCCACAGGAGGTTGTACGTCTCCCAAAGGGCTCATGAGCGGATAGTTGTCTTGGTTGTGTTCATCAATAACATACGGCGTGTCCCATATACCAGAATCATCTATCTCAGTAGCATCTGGATATCTTACCTCATAGTCGCTCCAGTAGTTTCCTCCAGAAGGATAGCCGTCATCCCAAACATTTGTTGAGTTGTCACTATTCACTTGTTTGGTGTTGTCCATGAAGTTATTATGGTGAACAGAGTTATTTGAAGAAAGCCAGACATAGATGCCATATTTGTTGTCTCTTATGTTGTTTCCGGATATGGTGTTGTTTGAAGACTCAACAAGGTGTATGCCAGCTTCGTTGTCTGTTATGATGTTGTAGCTTATGTTATTGCCAGTGTTCAATCCACCAATGTAGATGCCACTCTCAAGATATGTGGACCCACTGTTTTGTATTGTGAAGCCAATGATGTTGACGTTGCCAACTGTTACTTCAATCACGTTTCCAGTTCCGTTTCCATTAATAATAGTGTTGTACCTGTCCTCTCCAATAAGCGATATTGCCTTGTTCACAACCACATTCTCAACATATGTTCCTGCCTCAACAAAAATTGTGTGTCTATACAAAGTCTCGTTTGCCTTTATGGCTTCTTGGATTGAGGCATAGCCTAATCCCGTGTTTATGTTATGAACTGGAAGATAACTCCATGGATGCATGAGAGGATAATGATCCACATTGTTGTCAATAATATGTGGTTTGTCTCCTATTCCATCAATTCCTGTCTCACTTTGGTTTGGACCACTGTACAAATCAACACCAGCATAATCACTCCAAAAGTTTCCACCAGAAGGGTAACCATAATCCCAAAAGTTAGCATACCATGACGTCTCGATATGCACCTGCTCGGTGTTGTTTACGAAATTGTTATGGTAAAATTTGTTGTTTGAAGAATACTCGAGCCAGATGCCATACCCATTGTTTGCTATGCTGTTTCCAGATACGCTGTTATTGTTTGAAAAACCAACAAGCACGATGCCATACTTGCTGTTTATTATGTTGTTGTCTGTTATCCTTGAGTTGTTGGAGTTTGCAAGTAGTATGCCTTGCCTGTTGTTCTTCAGCTCCAGTTCTTTGATAGTGATATTTGCCGAGTTTACGAGAGCCACATATCCAGCGTCAGGAGGGATTTCCATGTTTTGGCGGTTAACCCAGTAGTATATCGGCTTGCCGTTCACAGTGTTCGATGAATCCACGTCATGAACAAAATGTGAAAGCTCTTGCCCGGAAACTCCAAAGCTATAGTCATTACCAGTCAGGTTGTTGTTTCTAAGCACATTGTTAGAAGAATAATAGAGGTAGATGCCATTGTTGTTGTTTGTTATGTTGTTTACATATATCGTGTTGTTTGAAGAATACTCGAGCCAGATGCCATACCCATTGTTTGCTATGCTGTTTCCAGATACGCTGTTATTGTTTGAAAAACCAACAAGCACGATGCCATACTTGCTGTTTATTATATCGTTTCCAGAAATGGTGTTGTTGTTTGCGGAATCAGCGAGCCAAATGCCATTCCATTCACTACTTGTTATGTTGTTTCCATAGACACTGTTATTGTTCGAAGAATCATCGAGCAGGATACCATCTGAGTTTTCTCTTATGTTGTTTCCAGAAATGGTGTTGTTGTTTGAATACCCATCGAGCAGGATGCCATCCGAGTTATCTGTTATGTTGTTTCCGGATATGGTGTTGTTTGAAGACTTCCAGAGGTAAATGCCACATCCGAATGCCTTGATTTCCGTATTTTTGATTGTCACGTTGCTTCTTTCTGACAGGTCTATTCCTGATCCGCTTCCTGGTCCTTGAAGGGTGTAACGTGCCCCATCAACCACGATGTTATCTTTCTGAACAACAATGGAATCAATAATGTTGTCTGTGAAAGTGTAGGTAACATTGTCAACGCTCGTAATATTTGCTGTTGGAGGGTCAACGCTTCCATTAGCCCTAATGTAAATTGTCCCCTGTGCTACGACTGGTCTTATGAACTCCATAACCACTGCCGTTGACAAGAGCATTAATACAAAAGCTAACAAAACATTCTTCTTCATATCCAGTCAGCATGCTATTTTGCGTGATTAATGTTAAAAGATTTACTCATAAAAAAACGTCAGAGAACTGGTTTCAATACATTAGGGTAGGTTAAGCGAAGTTTAAGCTTCCGTAACCGTTACCTTCTCCACGTTCTTCAATTGAGAAAGGGAGCCGTTTTCGCTTGTTAATGTCTTCGTCAGCGTTAATGTGAACTCCAAGTCCGATCTGGATGGAAATCCACACATGGATTTACGTTGACTTTTCAAAAGCGACAAGCTGCAAATACAATTGTAAATACAGCGGAGGAAAAAGAAAAAATGAGAAAACTTGTCACCATAAGAATCGACCCAAAGGTGTGGCAAAAGGCAAGAGAAACGGGCTTAAACATCAGCAAAACTTGTGAAAACAGCCTTAAACAAGAAATCCAACTCCTGACAACTTCTGAACACCAAAAGAAATGTATGTCGACGCCCGAAGGGCGTCCCGCACAGCCAAGTTTGGTGGGCCGGGCCGGACTTGAACCGGCGACCTTCTGCGCGTCAGGCAGATGTCCTAACCAAGCTAGACGACCGGCCCTCCTCTCATTTATAGTTTAAGTATCTTTTCAGCGTTTTCGCCTAAAAGCTTCCTTTTAAGCTTAGTCTCAACATTCTCCATATGATTTATCACGTTAACCCAATCCTTGTGGCTTACTTGAAAGTTGAAGGCGGGCCAATCGCTTCCAAAAAGGCACTTTGACCGTAAATTGCTATAGACGTAGACAAGCCTTTGCATTGCATATTCCTTTCCGGCAGCAAAGATTATGCCTTGCCAGCCGCTTATATCTGCATATACATTATCCCTAAGTTGCCTCAGTCCAACCACTTCCTCTGCCCATACGACTCCACCACAATGGGCAATGATTATGTTTAGGTTAGGATACCGAACCAAAACGTCTTCTAGGTAAATTGGCTGGGAATATTTCATTTTTAACTGAGGAAAGGTTGGGCCGCTATGAACCATCACCGGAATTTCCAGTTCATTCGCTTTTTCCCAGAGCGGCGTTACAACTTTCTCGTTTGGGTAGAAGCCGCAAGGCGGGTATAGCTTCAACCCCTTCATACCCCACTCCTGAACAGCCTTCTCCAATATTTCAACTCCGTTTTTCCTTCGGGGGTCCACTCCGACGAAGGCAATCAACCTATCTGGATATTGATCTGCAGCGTCAGCAACCCATTTGTTGTATTCTTCGATGGAAACCTTTGGCTTTGACAATCCTGGAGCCAAACCATAATCATTGGCTATCAAAATTGATTTGTCTATTCCCGCTTCATCCATGTCTTTGATGAGGTTTTCCGGACTGGCTTGATATATTGTGGGATACTTTTCTAAGTTTTGCATCATTTTCTCAGGCGCTATTCCTGTTTGTCTAGCTGCCTCTTCAACAATCGTTCGTGTAATTTCATTAGGGAAAAGTTTCTTCTCGGAAATGTGCGTATGGACATCTATAACTACCATTCCACCATCCCAACCTCTTGTCTAGTGAACCGTCATTTTAAGTTTCTATCTAAAGACAAAATGCTTAATAGTTTTCTTGTTAGGTAAGTGTTTGGGCGGGTAGATCAGCTTGGAATGATCGCAGCGTTGGCATCGCTGAGGACGCGGGTTCAAATCCCGCCCCGTCCACCATTGTTTCACAATGTTTCGTTGATTAGAGTTTGAATTGGGGTTATTCGGTGTTACACAAAAACCGCCGTTGTTTTGTGTAACACTTTGTGTAATGACGCCTTTGGCTTTTAGCTCTTCAATGTGCTTTTTGTTGAGGTAACACCATCGCACGCGATTAACGACTTTTCCGCGCTTGGACACGCCATTTTGCAAGTAATGAGCAACGTAGAGTTTTGTGTAACTATACGTTTTGCCTCCGGATTTCGTCACAGTGGGTTTTTCGACTAGTAACCCTTCTTTTTCGCATCTTGGGCACGTTATAGTTTTGTCATTCATCCCAGGCTTCACCTCCTTTCATTTTGGTCGGTAAGCTTTTTGTGTAACTGCAAGCTTATAAACGTTTTGTGTAACTTCATCTCTGAAATACACGGAATTCCAAAACTAATATTTCACCCAAAAGGCGTCTTAGACTAATCCGAGCGCTTGCTCTGACTAACCTTACACGTATTTAGCTGGTTCTTGATTGCTTGATTAAGAGAGAATCAAATCTTACGTATTTCTGGTAGGAAAGGGAAAAAAGAAAAAAGGGCGTAGGGATCAGCCCACATTCCGCGCGCGACGTAGTCAGTGTGTGGGTTTGAAGCGATAAAGGACGTTTGCGATGTCACCTGTGACATATATGTATCCTGTTGATCCAACCGCCACGCCGTTGAATCCCCATGTAGGAGGATAGTCTGGGACGCCTACAGCGCCGAGCTCGAGTCCCTCTACCACCAAGCTGACTGCGCCTGTTGTAAGGTCTATTCGAGAGAGTTGCCCGGATCCGCTCTCAACTACAAGCAAGTTTCCATCCAAGTCTACAGCAAGGCCCTCTGGACCAGATAGTCCCGTCGCAACCGGAGTCATTGATGGCAACCCGTCGGTTACGATCTGCCAAACGATGCCGGTGGCCCAGTCGCTGACCCACAGGTCATCTTCGGTCGCTGCGAGGCCCGCGGGCACATAGAGTCCACTCGCTATAGGGGAACCATCGCTTGCCCAAACGACGCTACCAGTCATAAGTTCGGCGACGACAATATCTCCCTGAAATCTAATTGCGTTCAACGGTACAGCAAAGCCAGGGTAATCCTCCACCACAGTACCAGTCTCAGGGTTCCAGACCTGAACTTCATTGGCGAACCACGATGACAAAATCAAGTTGTCTCCATCGACTGAGACTGTCTGTGGACTTATGATATCACCGGGCACTGTAAGGTCATGCCGCTCAAGGCTTATCGGTCTACCGGTCCGCCCGTTGAATTCTCGAAGAGTCCAGAGGTCAGCCACAAACACGGACTCGCCTCCATGACCGCGAGGCACGACTGCAACGCCTCCAGGTGCGATCATGCCATCCTTGCTGACTGTCCGTGTCTCTCCACTGGGAAGAATCTGGTAAATGGACCCGTCTCCGGCGTGTGAGACGTACAGCCGGTCATGCGAATCGAAAGCAAGATTATCCAACCCAGAAAGGCCAGTGGCAATTACCTCCTTGTCCCCAGTGTCCGCATCAACTCGCGAGACTTCACCCAGCATCTGGTCGGCCACGTAGAGATTGCCATGTGAGTCGAACTTCACGGCTGCCGGTGTGCCAAAGCCGTCAGCGACGGTTTCCATTGGATACGTGAAATCGTCAACATCGATGCGGACCACACGGCTTTGAGTCCAGATAGGACCATACAGAAGTCCATCAGGTCCGAAGTCCATGCCATTCAAGAAACCAAGAAAAGGAGTAAGAGGAACTCCGGCAATTTGTGCAGGGGGTGCTATAAGGTCTGGGTCGAGTTCGTATAGCCCGTCTCCCAGGAAGTCCAAGGCAACGAACAGGCGGCCATCGTCAGAGAATGTTATGGGATTGACACCGAGTGCAACGAATTGCTTAGTTACAGTACCTTCTGGCGAGAGGCGGCCTACCTCACCTGTCATAATCGACGTCCAGTACAGAGAGCCGTCAGGCCCGAAGGCAAGATCGTCCGGCACGTCCACACCAATGTCGGTACCGAGCCTTTGGAAGATGATCCCCGACTTCGGGTCCATGATCACAATTTCCCTGCCGACGACGCTTGCGATGTACAGCTGGTCGTTATCGTCAAACATGATACCGTTGGCACCGTGGATAGGCGCTCCTTGAACGAGAACCTTTCCCATCCCGTTGAACGTATTCTTTGTCGTTTTCGCCTGAACGCTCAATGGGAAAAGGAACGTAACAGTGCTTACCAGAAACAACAGAGTTATCAATGCAATTGATTTTCTTTTCATTCAATCACCTCCTTTCTCTCTATGAAAACATGCACGTACTATTTTGACATATGTCGCATTAAAGATTTGTGAATGATTTCTCTATTGCGCAAGTACGCGTGTTGGTCGCAGCGTCGGTGTCGCTGTGGTTTTCACAACATTATCGGTCGCAGACGAAATCAACGAGCGCATCTACGCAAGCTACCTAAATACTATACGTTTGTATGTTTGATCAGACACCACGTAAACCAGTTCGATCTCGGCGTTTGTATCGCTGAGGACGCGGGTTCAAATCCCGCCCCGTCCACTTTCACCTCATTGGATGCATTTTGACTTTTAATTTCATGGAACTTTAGAAAACGTATGGAATGAGTTTTTTGCTGTTTCTCATGTAATCTCTATATTCGTCCCCGAATTTCTCAATGAGCATCTGCTCCTCGACTCTTATTCTGTAAAGAATAAAGGGAATTAGAAAGACCATTACGAGGAAACCGTATAGGCTATGGAAGAATAGAGGAACAGAAAAATAGAGTAACAGCTCGCCCAAATAACCAGGGTGCCTGATATGTTTGTAAACGCCATATCTAATCAACTCGTGTTCTGGCAAGATTCTTACAACGGGAGAAAAATACCTGCCCAAAGTCCTTCTAGCCTGAGCACGTAAGGCGGATCCTACTAGAAGAAGAACTAAGCCAGTGAGACTTACGAACTCAAAGTGGTATATCATCCCTTGAATCACAATGAAATCTAAGGCAGTCACTAACACGCCAGAAAAGAAGATTATCCCACCTGCGATGAGAATTGCCAAATCTGAGAATTTGCCCTCTTCCTTAATGTCCCTGAAATAGCGTTTAAGGATTTTAGCCATGCCACCAAACTTGTTCTACCTTCTTATTCTCCTTTGTGATGTTCATCCCAAAAAAGAGGAGTAAAGCGAAGAATTTAAGCGAAGGTGTAAACCTAGCCCCGTCCACAAAACTCCTTTTCAAGAAAAAAGCACATATTATGCTTATTTTCGACAAATCGTTTTATAGATACAGATCATACTTTTCTTCTGTGACCCTCTTCCCCCAAATTTCGTGCGTTTTCTCCTCGGTTTTACTGAAGCCAAAGCATGTGTAAAGATGACCGGCTTCTATTAATTCGCTTGTGGTCCAGAGAAATATGGTTTTGTACTTGCACTCCTTGCAGAACTGAAGCGCTTCCTTTAGGAGTTCTTTTCCAATACCAAGCCCTCGATAGTCAGTATGAACGAGGAACCAGCGAAGTTGAGCATCTACTTTTGAATGCCCGACAATGGCGATGGAACCAATAATTCGACCGTTTGTCTCTGCCAACCAAATTCGATCTTTATCAGGACTGAACGATTGAAGAAATTCTGCGAGTCCACCCGCAACATACGCTTCGAATGTTTGGTCATATCCATACTCTTTTGCATATAAGATCCCATGAAGATAAGTGAGGTAGCCTATATCCCCTGGCTTAATATGATGCCGTATCTTCCATTTGACTTTCATGTGAACGCTTCCCTACATCTGTCATGGCATTTCGCCTAACTACCGTCAAACGTATCGCGTTTAACTATTTAATCGGCGCGTCCCGTTGTGAATTCTGATTTAGAATTCATAATTCTCTAATAGGCATTCAGGCTTTGCTCTGTATAAACAAAGATGATTTACCATGAAAACTAAAAGCTTGCTTGGAATTTTGCCTGTTTGCATCACTTTAGCTAGTCTAGTATTACCTGCCTGTGCAGCGGATACTTTGCTTGCTTCAGACTTCAAGGAAGAAAGTTGGGCAAAAACCATCGACTTTTTCGATTATGCTAGAGCCTACGCTCTTCTTCATGGGATGCTACCGCCTCCAGACAACTACCATGCTTACATGTACATGACCTACGTAAACACTAGAGGCTTGCACATGCTCTACGCAGGATTAAGCAACATAACCTTCGGTGGAGGAGCATATTTCACCATACCTATACAAACCTTCATGATGCACTACAAAACCGAAAACAACAGCCGAGACGTTTTAACGGCATCCACTTTCCTAATGCTCATGGCCTTCAACGAAACCGAACAATCAATCTACCCGGACTCGCCAGACATGTACGACAATCTTTGGTCCTCCTTTAGCATGGGCTTCGACTTTAGTGAAAAGTTTCCGAACGCCTCCTTTCCCTCCATGAACAGCAAAACTTCAATCATCCCACTAAGTCACTCCGACGACAAACTGCAATGGTCATGGGGCATGAAATACACAAACTTGACAGCCATCTGGTGGAGAACCTACATTTCACCAACAAACCACACCTATCACAGCTGGCCTATGGCCATAACAACCTACGATGAGCTAACTTTCACCTACAACCTAACAATTTCTCCAGATACAAACATGGCAACCTTAACTGAAAACCATGTCATAGGAAGAATCCGTGACCTCTGGCATTTCTGGGGATGGTTCATAATACCTTTCTACAACCACTACAACAGCACTGGTTGCTACCGATACGGCAACAAAATATCCAACGAAACAGTCTACCAATTTCTCCAAAGAAACAAGATCAAAATGAGTATCGTTAACTTTCAAACTTCAGTAATGTTTGATCGCAACACCTACAGTCTCTCATCTGACGGTCAGAATGTGACAGACAGCGATATTCTTGTAAGCAATTCATCTATCTCAACGTATGCGGACGATGGCGAGAAGATTCTCGACGCCTCCTTTGGCACCAAAGAAACCTACAACCTGTACAACTACACGGCAGATTCCTCAGAGAACACCTTTGACACTTACAATGCAACCACTAGAACCTGCAAGATTGACGGCTTTGCACAAAACAAGAATCTGTTTGTCTTTCACATAGGCTTAATGAAGTCCCTTCCCCTCCTCGTGGCTAACATGCATTCTCAATTATTCCAAAAAGCTAAAGAGAGCATAACAAACATGACTAAAGCCAACTACTTCTACTTGATCGCTTATCCAACCTACAGCGGCTACAGAGTTGTGCACGACCCAACCCTTACAATCTACCTGACAACATCAACCACGCCTGCCCACCCATACCTAGTCCCTGTCTTAATCATCGTTGGTATCGCTGCTGTCGGTACCGTAATCGCACTAGCTGTTGTTTTTGCCATGGAAGGACGTAAGAAGAACAACAACGCCACCTAGAATACACTAGTTAACAACCTAGGGCATTCCTCCCCCCTTTTTTGTCCCGTTTCTGACGAAAAGCCGAAATTTAATTATAACAAAAAAGGTATTCCAAACCGTTAGCCGAAAAACACGCTTGCTATTTCATAAAGCTTCAAATCAACGGTCTTTCGCTTACCAACAACATCCTTTAAAGGAACAGAAACAATTCTCTTTCCATGAAGGGCAACCATGCGTCCAAACTGGCCTTCGTGAACAAGGTCTATGGCGGCAATTCCGTATCTTGTTGCCAGAACTCTATCAAAGGCCGTGGGAGAACCGCCGCGTTGAAGGTGCCCGAGATCCACAACACGGGTTTCAATGTCTATGCATTTTTCAATTTCCTTCCCAAGATAATAGCCTACGCCGCCAAGTCTTGGGTGTCCAAACTCGTCTACGCCTGGACTATAAACAATTTCTTTGCATCCTTTTGGCTTTGCTCCCTCAGCAACAACGATGAGGCTGAAAGTTTTACCGCGATTCTGCCTCTGCTTGAGGTAACCGCAAACCTCGTCAACGTCAAAGGGTTTTTCCGGAATTAGGATGACGTCTGCTCCTCCGGCAATTCCAGCCTCTAACGCGATCCATCCGGTGTATCTGCCCATTACTTCAAGGATGATTACCCTGTGGTGTGCTTCCGCCGTGGTGTGAAGCCTGTCGAGGGCTTCGGTGGCTATGTGAACTGCCGTGTTAAAGCCGAAAGTATAGTCTGTGCCAGCTAGATCATTGTCAATTGTCTTGGGAACTCCTACGCATGGAAGTCCCATTTCATAAAGTTTGTAAGCCACACCTAAAGTATCCTCTCCTCCAATGACAATTACAGCGCCAAGGCCATTTTCTTTAACATTTTTCAGAATTTTCTGCGCTCCACCTTCGTTTT
>Ga0315309_1000924_pt1 | contig 17869 bp, 12 predicted proteins | sample TDP4_MG_FD_203080 | JGI IMG/M metagenome (GOLD analysis project Ga0315309, IMG submission 203080) | Freshwater sediment microbial communities from Lake Towuti, South Sulawesi, Indonesia - TDP4 | ecosystem: Environmental > Aquatic > Freshwater > Lake > Sediment | place: Indonesia: South Sulawesi... | reverse complement strand
AGACGTAGCCACCAGAAACATAGATACCCAATGGACCTGAGGGGGCCAGAGTGGTCCATTCAGTGAATACATCTGTCGTAGGATCCAGACGACCAATCTTGTTGCCAAGATACTCGGTGAAGTAGACGTAGCCACCAGAAACATAGATATGCCATGGACCTGAGCCTACTGTTGGTATGGTCCATTCAGTGAATACACCAGTAGATGTATCCAAGCGGCCGACTTTATTTCCGCTCCACTCGGTGAAGTAGACGTAGTCGTCGAAAGCATAGATACCCTGTGGAGCTGAGTCTGATGTCGGTATCGCCCATTCTGTTATGGCTGATGCATTGACCTGTAGGTATGGGCTTACGATCGATAGGGCGATTACTGAAAGCAACAGCACACTGCCTATGTGTCCGGAAATGCGATTCACTTGGGTACCCCCAGTTGTCAGTAAAGCAGAGGGCCCTCTTAAGCTATTCTCTTATGTTGAGAAGGCACTCGCCTCTGCACGATCCGTGACGACCAGTTATTGATAGTAGATGATGTTGGTGGTTCCTCTCACAGAGATGTATATGCGGGTCGGCGACCCCGCTAAGGCGTGAGGTCTTGGAGAGGCACCGGCGAGCTTGGAGATATACCTCCGATCTGAAGATTGCCATCACACATTCTGAACCTCCGGAACCCTTTTCAAATAGCCAACAGCCTCCACATAGACTTCGAAAACTGGATGACTCCCTAGGCAGTAGCCAAAGGCGCAGAAGGAGTCAAGGAACTCATTGAAAAACTACAATAGAAGAGACTTCGCGTTGAACGGCGACGTTACAAGAAAACTCTGAATCGCTCTACTTATTAGACGGAACGAAGTTCACAACGTACAAAAGGGGCTGACCGGAGTGGCCTTGACCGCTGAACTATACGAGGCCGTCGTAAAGATCGTAGATGACAGGATCCGAGAGATCAAGGTGACAAGAGAGGACTTCGACAGGCTAACAAAAACAGTGGCAGGACTCTCCGGCGCGGTCGAGAGGCTTGAGGGGTCTGTTGAGAAGCTTGCTGAAGCCCAGAAGAGAACAGAGGAGAAGGTTGAGGCGCTTGCAGAAGCCCAGAAGAGAACCGAAGATGCGATGGGGAGGTTAGCTGTGGCCGTTGGTGGGCTCTCCGACACAGTTGGCTATGGTCTTGAGGACATAGCCAAGGTCATGCTTCCTCCATGGCTTGAAAGACATGAACGTGTGCGAGTCGAGGAGTTGGAAAGACGATTCATAGAGCGCGAGGGTGAAAGCGTGGAAGTCAACCTCTACGGAGAAGGAGTCAAGGCGCGAACCCCCATCACCGTAATCGGAGAGGCGAAATCTAGAATCCATGTGGGCGACATCAAAGAGTTCGCTGGCAAAGTTGAGACTATTCAGAAAGCCCTTCAAGCACGAAAGATCCTCCCAGTAATGTTTGGATATTGGATTCATCCCTCCGCCAAATCCTTGGGGAAGACGATGGGCATACGCCTAGTCGCATCATACGAGAGACAATAGCATCCCCATGCCCCTTTATCCAGTTCGTTCAATTTCCCACCTCCGACAAGTCTGCCGCCTTCACGAGATCGGATTGATATGGTGAGGTTTGGTCTGTCTCATCGGATCGGCTTGAATTCTTTGATAGCAAACTTGCCGAGCCCTTGGTCTCTCGACGCTCCGAAGCCTATCTCCTGACCCAGATTTAGTAGCCTTTGAATATCGTCGAATTCTATTTGGCAAGGCTTGTGGGAGTTCGTAACGAAACTGGATAGCGGACTACCTGAGCTGAACCTCCAATGTAGAGCGTTCTGTGCTGCTAGGCTGTGGGAGCAGTTCATCATCTGGTTGAATGTATTGCTTAGTAGATCCTTTCCAGTTAAGGCCCTCGCAAACGCACCAGAACGCATTTCCAGTAGTATCTAAACATGTCTGACGATAAGTCTGGTGAGATTATTTGTTCAGGAACCGTTAGAATCTTGGATCTCGAAGCAGATTGAACCGAATGACGCGTTCAGTAGACAGCCTATGATTCCTGAGAAGCCATTCTCCGAACGGGGTGATGGTTAGATGACACAAGCGATCAGAATGGGCCCACTAGAATCTAGACCTGAAGAAAGGTAGGTGGGAAAGGCGAGATAGCGGAATACACCGACAGCTATTTCGAAGCTGTTCCCCTGTCCCTTCACCTGTTCGGATCCATGGCATTCAGATAGATGCCATAGCTTCCGGTTCCCTTGACGACCAGATACAGTTGGTTGTTGAAGTATGCGGCGGCTGGTGTAGCATCAGTTCCGCCTGTCGCCGGAGCTGTCCAAGAGGACCACGCGCCTCCAGCTGCCATTCTCCGCCAGTAGATCTTGTAGTTGCCTACGCTTCCCCTCACCAGGATGTATAGATGGGTCGGCGAAGCTGTCAGAGCGGGCCCGGCATAGGTGGCGCCGGGTTGGAGAAGCCAACCACCCCACGTAAGAGTGCCAGTATCCATGCTGTTCAAGTAGATGCCGGTTGACCCGTAGCCCTTAACAGCCGCGTATAGACGATTGTTGAAGAAGGCTATCGCAGGCGTAGTGTCGGTATAGCCCGTCGGGATAGGGGTCCACGCTGACCAGGAGCCACCTGCCGTCATCCTACGCCAGTAGATCCGATTGTTGGTGCCTCTCACAGCCATGTATAGGTATGTAGGTGAATATGCTAGCGAAGGGCCACTTGGCGTCGCGCCAAGTTGAAGCACCCAACTACCCCATAAGAGGGTGCCAGGATCCATACTGTTCAAGTAGATCGCGTTTGATCCATAGCCCTTCACAGCGCAGTAGAGCCTACTGTTGAAGAAGGCTATAGCTGGTGGTTCTGTGGTTGAGCCGGTTGGGATAGGAGTCCACGCTGACCAGGAGCCACCCGTCTGCACCCTACGCCAATAAATCCTAAAGTTGCCTACGGTTCCCTTCACAACATTGTATAGATATCCGTCTGAGGCCGCCAAGGCCGGATGATGGCTTGTGGAGCCGGGGTGGCTCGCCCAAGTACCGTACTGCACAGGTCCACTGAAATGGTATCCGTACCGCGCTTTTGCTCCTCCTGCCCACATTCCATAGCCAATGTAGCCTCTGCCATTGGTGCCCCATCCAGTTCCCCAGCTGTTCTGGAGGAGGAAGCGACTATTCGCATCATCGTATCCATAGACAACTATTGAATGCCCCCAGCCTGCATATCCGCAGGAGCATGTTGTAGGGCAGGAGCAGAAGGTGCCACTAGGCTGGGAACATCCTGAACATCCGCTGAACCTTGTCCACACCACGCCCTTGGTGCGAATCGCATCCTTGATCGCGGTGACCCCGTCCAGCCTGGTGTATCCGTTCGTTGGGTCGTCGCTTCTCTTCCTGTAGATTCTCCCGCAGCTATAGCAAGAACCAGTAGACGAACATGCTCCCGCTGAGCCGCCACTTGTGCATCCTGCGTTGTTACCATACGGTTGGCAACCTTCTGTGCAGACACCTTCATTCGCAAGGACCCAGCATCCCTCAGGCGTAGAGGAGCCTGAGCACGAGGAATGGCAGGCGTGTCCGCCTTGGTGGCAGTCCGTTGTCCGGAATGTCGCTGCTGGATGAGCTAGTCCCCTGCAGGGGCAGGCGGTGTCGCAACCGCCGGGGAGGCGACAATCCCAACCATTTCTGAACCTCGACCTGTCATACAGGTATTGGCGGCTTAGGTAAGTTGGTATGCAAGCGCATGAGCCGTCACCCGCCTTGGCACAAGCACAGGCCTTAGTGTCTGAGTTTCCGTGTCCGTCATAGCAGACTTTACCGCATTCCCACCACATGGCGGTAGTAGCTCCCGCGTGGCCTACGCATGAGCCTAGGCCGCCCTGATTGATTATCTGGGGCATAGGAACCTTCGAGAAGAAAGCGGTATCGACAGGACTCAACTTTATCTCGACAAGACGATCTGTATCGACAACTACTGCAGCGAAACCTCTGTACTGCAAACCCTCACTTACAATCTGGGCTCTGAAGATGAATGGGACATCGACAAGTTCGAATGCTATGGCTCCGGCTTGATCAGTAATTGCGCGTGGTGTCGCCACACGGATCGCGTCACACGGCAGGTCAGGAATCTGAACAGCGACTCCGGCCACACCTCTTCCAGCCGCATCCAAAACTCTTACAGTGACCCTGTGCCTTACCATCTCCTTCTCTGACCGAACCGTCAGCCTAGCTTCCGTGGTGTCCTGGTCCACCTCTAGATATGAGTAGCCAGCCGCAGTTGCACTATAGCCATAGACCACATAGCTTCCCGGTGGAGCCAGAAATGTGTGAGTGTCCGCATTCACATCTTGGAAGTATGCATATATCCACCAGTTCCCTGCCGGATTCCGCTGGAACACCCAGACATCAGAAGCCTTTGTAGGACTCCCCGCAGAATCCACAATTGACAATCTCACAGATCGGGACGCTGCGCTTTGCTCGATAGCGGGCACACCAGCTCCCACTGCATACGGAGACGTATTGGGTCCATTCTTCCAAGCATCCACGCAGGCATCATAAGTCCCACAACCAAAAGTGGAATCCCGAACTACTAGACTAACAGGCGAGCCTCCACTACCCGCGTGGGCAGAGTTGAAGGCAAGACCTAGTAGACTAGTTGAAAGGACAGCAAGTACAACAGATACTATGAAAGCATGGTTTATTTCTCTACGTAACAAGATGATTCCCCTTTGTAAGGCCGCATTGATTCTAGATAAGACTTTGTGTTCTCTGGTAAGGAATTATCATTGAGATGAAGTTCCAGTCGATGTCAGCTGACTTGCATGTCTCGGCTGTGGCTCTATAATGGCCCATATGAAGGCGGTGCCTCACGTAATGCTGCAAGGATACGTGACGTAGCGAGGACTTTGCTACGTTCGTCTTTGGCGTCTCACTGTTAGTATGATGGAAACTGATATGACAAATGCCAAAAGGAGGGTTGCATGCCAGAGAACTAGCTTTGAGGCTCCGATCTGAAGCACAACTATATCGTACCATGCAACAGTTGGCGGAGAATAATCTCTATGGCCAAAATCAACCAACAAGTCAACCGTAAATGTGCCCGCAGACACCGGAACAGACCGCTGACCCTCTCCCCAGCTCGATATGGCCTTCAATCCAACATACTTCTCTGCAGCGCTTACTGAGAACGTCAGAGTGTACACACCCTTTTCGTCCGTCTTGGTCTCCGCAAGAATCTCGGTGATCGGCATACCGTGAACGTCGGTTCCCTTCACTAGGAAAGCAATAGCACTAATTCCCTGGATAGGCGCCCCCTTGCTGTAGCCTTCTGGTGTCGACTGTCCTCCCGGCTCGCCCCATCTAACTGTTCCAGTAATAGTCATTGTCACATTGGCTTGCCCTTGAGCCATAAGAATGATCACAACCGCCACAAGAATGAAGGCACTGAGTCCTACCCAAACCCGTCGACGCACTAAAGGAGTTCTCTCCATTTTCTTCACCTCTGATATTCGGACTCTGCTTCTCGCCCGTACCTTATTAATCCTCAGAATGCTACAGCGTGTTCACAGATTAGAACACATGAAACTGCATTCTAATAATCTATTCTCACCGACTAGAACCGTTGGATCGGAAAGCATAGTACTCCATTGGAGCCTGCTTGGCGACGATCTTCCAGACGATTAGAACAGCGATGCTTAGAACAGGACACAAGACAAATGCGTCGACGCTGAATCTGACAAGCCACAAATAGGACAATGAAGCAATAGATCACGAGCGAAAGCCTGCGGGAAGTAAGGTTGAGGAAATCGAAGAAGTCAAGGACCAAGAGCAAGTTCATAGTTGTCTCACTGCTCTTCGCTTTCTTTGCCTTCGTGATAGGCCTTCTCCTTTGGCCCGCATCCAGTGAAACCTTAGTTGTGTCGCGAAGCATATCTGTTCGAGAGGGCTCGGAAGTCAAGGATGCGTTCACCTATTCAGCTGCTGGGATAAGTGCAGACATGGCGGCGGGCTGCAACATACCGGCATCATTCAAGTTGCAGGTAGTCCAAATGGGCTCAAGGGGCAGATTACGAATATACATAAATGACTTCTACGTGGGCTACGCTGACATAACCTCCACTGGACAAGCAATGATCACAAGTGGATGTGGATGTGCAACATCATGCATCTGCAAGATACAAACGGGCCAGAATGTAGTTCGATTCACTAGCGAGGGTTTCTCAGGAGAAATCAGATACGAAGTCTATGTGAAAAAGTAGGTCAAGAACCAAGCTTTCTCTTCAGCAAACGGAACAATGCTCCTCCAATGTCGGATAGGCAAATGACTTTAAAGGCAGATTCATCATAAGCGCCCTACTGAGGCGCGGGCATTGGATACCAAGAAGACTCTTCCAATAATGCTAGTGATACTAGGCCTCATCTTCCTCTCGGGAGGAGTGGCAGCCTACTACGGAAGAACGGGAAGAGCAGCTGCATGTGAAGCATGCGGAATGGAGATTGAAAGAACGGATCCGTCAACCTTCACGATAACAACCCCAGACGGAGTGACTAGGTACGGTTGCTGCCCAATGTGCAGCCTGATGATTGGCGCATACTACAGGAATACGGCTGTAGCAGGGAAATGCTTCGAGTGCGGCAAAGCAATCGGGATCAACATACTAAATGGCGATCTCACTGACGCAACCCCTGTCGGACCCCCATATGATATATCAATAATTCTTGGAAAATCCTGCGTCACGAGAAAGATCTTCTGTAGCTCAATGTGCGCTCATAAAGTGAAGACCTCCCAAGATTGGGCTAGAGACCTGCCCATAGTCCCGCTGGCGACAGCCTTCCGGACAGCGAAAGAAAACATCCCGAAATTCACAATTGTACCCCGCCAAGTCAGAGTCCCCGAGATCTCCTATGCTCTGATTGGACTTGGCCTCGCACTTATTGCATTGTCACCAATCTCATGGAAGCTTCTCCCCAAGAAATGAAGCCTTCATAAGACAGCAATTAGCACCGCGAGTCAGAAGCAGCATTGACCGAGGCAACTTTAGTGGGCTCCAACCGTGATACCGGCATATCCAGTGAAAAAGCCATCCTCGTCCTTCTTCTGACTCTCTTTGCCACGAATTTCCTTCACGCCGCTCATAGCGAACTTAGACACAGGTATGCATCCGCAGCCAGTTCAGCAGTCATCAGATCAGTCGGCTTTACCGGACTTACTCTCTCTTCAGAATGCACAGCTACTAGGAACCCCGTCCTAGAGCAGATATGCGCCTGTCTGGGAGACATTCCAGGCTCCTACTGCTACCATGTGTCCTGCGCAATCGTTGGAATACCGATCATAGGAAATCAGACGGATCAGATAGCCATAATCCGTCTACGGTGAGGCTCTAATGCGTTTTCAAAGACATGTGAACCTTTATGCCTACGCCGTGAAGTGCATTTTTACCTACAAAGCGAGAACAGTGTCGATCGTCTCGTCTCTAGTCATCGCGATAATGGTGCTTGGCGCCGTCGCTTTCCTGGCAGACGGTCTTGAGAAGGAAGCTGAGCTAAGTGCAGCCTTCGCCCCTGACGTAACTGTTCAGTATCTTCAGGCGGGTAGGCAGATTCCCATACCGATGAAATATGGAGAGGTCATAGACCGTCTGGAAGGAGCGAAAGCCGCCCCTAGAGTGTGGGGGTACGTGTATTTTCGCAATAGGTTGTACACAGTGATGGGCATAGATCCGAGTAAGATGCCTATTCCGAAGGAGATCAACCTTGCAATTGCTTCCGGCCGTTTCTTGAAGGTTGATGATAGAGGGGCTACGGTGGTTGGCGACTTTCTGGCGAAATCTTTCGGTCTAAGAGTCGGCGATGTAATTGTGCTCTACGATCAGTCGATGAGGCCTTTCAACGTCACTGTTGTCGGAATATTCACAATGGACGTTCGACTGTACACGGCAGATTTGATTCTCATCCCCATAGCGGATGCTAGGGCTTTCTTTGAGATCGGTGAAGACCTTGCAACCGATCTATGTGTTTATGTCGAAAGTCGAGCTCAGAGTCGGTTCGTTGCAGAACAAATCCTGAAGAACATTCCTAATGCACGTGTCTTGACGCGTGAAGTCTTGCGGGAGGCTCTTCTTGCCGCTTATGGAGCGAGGTCAGGCTTCGTTTCAGTCGTATGGCTGATACTGCTTGTTTCTGCCATGTTGGTTGCATGGAATCAGGCGAGTGCGGTCTCAACCGAGGCTAGGCGTGAGGTTGGAATATTGAAGGCGCTTGGCTTTAGCACTTCTGACATTCTAGAGGTGCGACTGGTCGAGGCCGTTGTCTTGGGGGCGCTGTCAGCCTCAATAGGGATATTCCTCGCCATCATATATGTTGTATACCTTGGGGCTCCAGTCCTCAAAGAGTTCATGCTCGGCTGGGCCGCAATATACCCAGAGTTTCCACTACCTTTGCACATTAAGTTCAGCACGCTCTTCACCCTCTACGCCATCGCAGTTTTTCCTCTCTTGGTCGGAAGCGTAATCCCAGCGTGGACCTCTGCGATAACCGAGCCAGATGTGGCGATGAGGGGAACGTAGCGGTTGATAAGGACAGAACGATTGACGAAGATATACAACCGTGGTGAACCAAGAGAGGTAATCGCAGTCGATGGCATATCATTGGAGGTAGACTCCGGTGACTTTCTTGTAGTTACAGGGCCCTCAGGCAGCGGAAAGACCACACTTCTAAGCCTGCTTGGACTCCTAACCCGCCCGACAAAGGGCAAAATCTTCGTTGACAGCGAAGAGATTTCATCATATTCAGATGCTTGGCAGACGAAAATGCGCAGAGATAAAATGGGCTTCATATTCCAGCAGCATAATCTCCTTCCTCAATTGCTAGTTTGGGAAAACGCATCCCTACCACTTCTATGCCGCGACACAGGGATCAATGAGCGAAAGAGAATTGCCTTAAGCATCCTAGGAAAGCTCGGGTTGGGTCCACGGTCGGATTTCAAGACGGCCGAGCTCTCCGTAGGCGAACAACAAAGGGTAGCCATTGCCAGAGCACTCGTAACAGATCCGGAGGTTGTACTGGCAGACGAGCCCACAGCCTCGGTTGACGCGGAGACAGCAGCACATATCCTTGAGGCATTCAGAGATCTGAAAAAGTCAGGCAAGACCGTCGTTGCTGTATCTCATGATGAATCTCTTGTGGGAGATGCAGACATCGTTGTTAAACTGAAGAATGGTCGTGTGGTTGAAAGCCACGGGATGTGGCCTTCCTGATAGTGACGTTTGGCACATTGATCATGCTGCTTTTTTCCATCTTGGCAGCCGGCCTAGCGATGCTTGTTTTCGAGAAGGCACTGAGAATATTCCGCTGGTGGAGCAAGGCAGACGAAGAAGAAAGATACGAATTGGAAAAGGAGTTTTACCTCACGTATGCAGTTGTGTATATCGTATTTGCGATCCGAATGTTCGCTGTTCCACTGTACTTCTGGACCATGCAGACACTTGTTTCAATGATTCCCGGAGCGATGTGCCTGTGGGGTGTCTTCAACGCTCTTCCAGCTCTATGTTGGTCGACGCTAGCGTTGAAGTTCGCTCTGCCCGTCCTCTGCTCTGGTTGGCTGATCTTGGCTAGAATAAATCAGAGAGCCAAAAGAAACCCTTTGATCAGAAACCTAATGGGCCTGTACATAGCCCTGTCGCCTCTCCTAATGGTTGATTCACTAGTGGACTTGATGATTCTCTCCCGATTGAACCCTGTGCAGGTTGCATGCTGCACCAGCGCAATAGATGTTTGGCCAAGGCCGATTCCCCCTCTGGTGCTAGGTATCTCAGGCCAACTCGTTCTCCTCGTCAGCTACTTGGCTCTATGGACGGCCTACGGTCTTCTTTGTCATGTGGCGTCACGAAAACCCATCTTTGAGTGGGCAGCAAGGGCTTCATCTCTGGCCCTGATTCTAATGTCCATCTTCACAGTAACCGAAGTGCTCACTCCGTGGATCTTGAACCTGCCACTACACCACTGTCCCTTCTGTCTATTCTATTTGGCGCCAACAAGCATTGTTTTCTTTGCTACGCTATGGTTCTCGATGGCCGTTCCATGGTGGACTCTACTCACTGCAAAGCTTGGAAGAACAGATGCAGAGAGCGGAGAGCGGGAAAGCAAACTGAGAAGAGACCTGTGGACAGCCGCTAGCCTACTCACGATAATAAGCGTTGCGTTGATTGTGACACATCTAATTGTTGCAGCAGCCTAGAATCCGACCGCCAAACATGTACAAGTTTCCTCTCAGTAGTGCCGTATCCATCGATCTCGATGAGGTAGCGGATTGGAAAAGGATTTCTGGCGCCACCTTAGCAACCCAGCCCTAACCGCCTAGTCCAGCCAACTCTATCTGGCTGACAGAGATGCGACCAACTTGATCTATTGGAGACGCCTCTGACGCATCAGCGAGGGATGTGTCGGTGTTCGAAAACTTGGATTTAAATGTGGGTGCGTGGCGAAATCCTGATGAAAGGCCGTTGAGATCAAGCACACATACCTCCTCCGGCATCGTGATAGTTGTATTTCTCGTAATGCTTTTTCTCATTGTGTTTCTTGTAATACCACACGTTCAGAACCTTGCTCTGAGATTAGGGCCTAAGATCGTTTCATATTGCGAAGAAGGACGGATAACAGGGAACACAACTGAGCACATGATAAGAATTGGAGATATCAATCTGATCGCCGAAGTTTTGTCTAGTCAAGAGGTTGCATTCACGCTTGAGTTTACATCGATCGGTGGAATCTGGGGAAAGAACGTCACCATCTTCTTTCGACTAGATCCCGGACTACAACCGTTGGACATACCACGAAGTCTGCAAGTAGAACTTGAGAGAGGACAATCTGCAATTCTAAAGATGACTGCACGAGCGATGTCGGATGGTGAATGGTTAGTAACAGGCATAGCTGTCAGTCGCTACGAGCAGGAGAGTCTGGCAGTTCAGGCCACTCTGATGATCAAAGTTTCGAATGGAATAATCACAGGAGTCAAGCCACTACCCTAGGGGACAAACTTTGAAACCATTCACGGTCTCAAGGACTTGACCGAATGAGTTGAAGAGATGATGTATGCTCTTTGAAGAAACTGACTTTTGAAACTTGGCCCAGTCGTTTAGATAGATTTCCTTAGGCGTGCTAATGGAAGAGAAACGCACGCATCACTTCATCCAACGTCTACCGTTCAAATCGAAAGATCAGTCCTCCCAATCTCTGCAGTCTTAGGACAAAATCGCCCGACATTCGCCCTCATTTCCGGAGGGAAAGACGATTTGATAAGAATCTTGCGCTAGTCATTTATAGCGGAATAAGACAGAACCTTCACGCGCCTCGATCGGGGGATATCTATGCGCCAGTCCGTCGTAGATGACGCTATAACATCTTTCTTCATCTGGCTGCTCGTTACAACGATATTCCTGCTTGTCCCAAGTGTCAACCCCGAAGCCACTTGCGCGTCTCCGTTATCGGCATCCTCATCCAGTTGCGGTTTGCGGAGCATGGGTTGCAATGGGCGGGACCATTCAATCGAACCTGGGCCCGTGGTGTCTCCACCGACAGGTCCCTTTCACCCCGTCGAGAACGTTTCGGGCATCTCCACATATGCACTACCATCGGTGAAGGTTGCTAGTCCGGGGATAGTTCAGCTAAGTGGATACATCTATAAGAGCGATGCTTGTGCATGCGCGACCTGTGCATGCTACAAGTGTGACTGCAGATCGCCGCTGAGAGGGGTTCAGGTTGAGGTCTGGGAGGACGTTTACCTCTTGCCCGACAAAGATCTGGCATATGTTCACACGAGTGACTCATGTAACTGCGGGCCTGGCGGGATTGACTGCGCTTGCAGAAGAGGAAGTCATTGTTCTTATGACTGCGGATGGTTCTCTGTTAGCGTAGAAGTTGGCTCCGGAAAGAACCTGTACGTCAAAGTGCGCTTTGACGGATATTCCGGTGCCAACGGAGTTCTGGACATGCGAGGGGTCTCTGGAGCCAAGAGGCTTATAGTCACGCTTGAGGGGAATGCGTACTTTGTTGCTCAATGGTCTCCCAATTACTTTGCGCCAGGAGCGTATGGTTTTGAAGCCTGGTTAGACACGTTGAGTCAAGGAAACGGCAGGAACGATGATGAGATCGCTCACATATACGTTGACTGCTGGAAGACCTTTGCCTATTTCCGGGACACGCATTCCTATCCACAACCACTTGTGACAGCTCGGTTCTATCCGAGTGACGCAAACGGTCCGTACTGCTCTGGATATGAGATCAGGTACAATGCGTGGAACAACGCGTATCTCGACAATGAGAGAACGGATTCAATCATCCACGAGTACTCCCATTCGCTGAACTACGGTTTCAATGATAATGGAATGGGAGGAAAATGGCCTTCAAGCATATGCAGTTGCAGTCCTTGTTCGTGCGCCAATCACGGTTGCATGAGCTGGCCGAACGGCCAGCCCCGGTGTGGGTACGTGTGCACCTGCAACCCCTGCACTTGTACTGCGTGCAGCTGTGATGCAGTTACAGAGGGATGGGCAAGATTTGTTCCGTGTATGATTCATCGCGATTCCACTTATCACTGGACGCATTTGTCAACTCATGACCTAGCTCCGGACAGCAGCAACAGGGGGGAGAAAAATGAATGGGGTTTTGGGGGACTTCTTTGGGACATCTACGGCAAATACGATATGACAGATTTGTACCGTTCAATGAACCGCGACTACAATGAACCAGGAACCACACAGAAGTTCTATGAGAACTATGTGTACTTCAGCTCTACTACGAAAGGGCCGCTCTGCCCAATCTTCGCGGCACACGGTTGGTTGGGAAGCTACTGGAAATGTTGCAGCCAGTGTAGCTGCAGCAGCACCTCCTACTGCAATGGTCTCTACGGAAGTTGTTCATCATATGGATGCGGAGGATCGAGCTGCGGATGCACAGGAACATTTTGCAGCTCAGCTTCAAGCAGCAGTTTTCCATGTGGCAAGACGAAAGGCTCGTGCGGAACGTATGGTTGCGCAAATGCCTACTGTGGTTGTAGTGGGTCGTTCTGCAAGAATGCTCTAGCAAGTTCTTGGCCATGCGGCAAAGTAGCGGGCTCCTGTAGCTCCTACGGATGTGCCGGGTCTGGATGTGTGTGCGCCGGAACCTATTGCAGGAATGTGGGGAGTTCCTCGTGGCCATGTGGCAAGGTGAAAGGTTCGTGCGGGAACTACGGATGTCAGGCTGGCATATACTATTGTACCTGTTCGGGCACCTATTGCAAGTCTGCTGTATCCGGGTGGCCATGCGGGAAGGTCAGCGGACCGTGTAGCTCGTATGGCTGTAAGGCCAACGATCCCAAAGGATCATGTCGTTGCGTCGGCTATGTTTGTTCGACATACAACGCTCTTCCATGTGGCGGCAAGACCGCGTGTGTAGGGAACTGTGGTGTTGCTGGATGCGCATGCAGTGGGCTGTACTACTGCAATGCCAATAGATGTACTGGATGTGGGCCGGCCGTATGTGCTTGTGGAGGTTCTGGATGTAGTACGAGTGCTTGCCCCACACCTAACGCTTGCGGGGGCACGGGCTCGTGTGGCAGCTATGGATGTCAGGCTGGCTCATATTGTACGTGTTCTGGGACCTACTGCAGATCCGCCTCCACCTCCTCGTGGCTATGCGGCAAGAGCAGAGGATCATGTGCCTCATATGGATGTAAAGCCAACGACCCGAAGGGATCATGTGCCTGCTCCACCCAAGTCTGTACGAAGAATTGGAGTACGTTGCCGTGTGGCGGCAAGACCGCCTGTGTAGGAAGCTGCGGCGTCTCCGGTTGTCCATGTAGCGGCTTATACTATTGCAACGCGAACAGGTGCACGGGCTGTGTGACCACATGTGCCTGCGGTGGATTGGGATGCAGCGTAACTGTGTGTCCAACACCTAACGCCTGTGGAGGCAAAGGCTGCAAGCTTTCTTGTGGAGGCGTGGGATGTGGCACGAGTCAAGGCTGCAACAACAACTGCAAGAATGCTGGAAGTAGCCACCAGTGTTCTGGCAAAGGATGCAGATATAATAATGGAGCTGGATGTGGAGGAGCTGGGTGCGCGTCAACGGCATGTGTCACCCAATGCAAACTGTATGGCTCGTACACATGCACAGGACCCTGCCCGGTCGGAACTCGAGAGTTGGCGTATGATGATGGTTCCGCTGATTTTGGCTTCATAGCTTGGGCGGGGGCCGTGGCATCTGTGAAGTTCAAGGTATCATCTCCCGTCAAAGTTCTGGAGCTCAAGTTCATGATCTGGGGAGAGCTTAGGCCTGTAAGAGTGCACGTGCTGGATGCTGGTTTCAGGAGCATGTTCTCGCGTGACATAACGCCGAATGTCGTGTATCCTAATTGGTTTAGGGTTGATGTCTCTGGAGGCAACGTTTGGGTGTGTGGAGACTTCTATGTGGGTTGGCAATGGCCGGCAGGTGGAGAGCCTTGGTTCGGTGTGGACAACACTCCGCCCCATCACCGGATGAGCTATTTGGGCTCTTTGGGGTCGCCAGGGTTGCCCAAGGAAGGTGAAGACTACATGATTCGAGTCATCATCCAAGAGTCAGCATGGTTAGCGGTTCCGACTGGCTCAACTGACGTTGGGCCAGCGATCGCCTTCTTCAACAATCGTCTCTACGCAGCTGTGAAAGGGAATGGTAACACTCGTATCTACTTGAACAGCATGGATCCCACAACGCTGGTGTGGTCTGGATGGAGTCTCCAACCAGGCACCACGCCTAGCAGCCCAGCCCTAGCGGCTTCGTCCACGTACCTGTACATGGTTGTGAGAGGTACGAACAACAAGATCTATTGGCGTAGGATGTCGACAGGTGGCTCTTGGTCTGCTTGGATAGCAGTCCCGACCGGTTCGACTGACGCTGCGCCTGCAGCAACTATTTTCACTTTCAACGGGAGGCTCTACTGCGCTGTGAAAGGGAATGGTAACACTCGCATCTACTTGAACAGTATGGATACTGGCACCCTCGTATGGGGTAGTTGGGTGCTTCAACCCGGCGCCACGCCCAGTAGCCCGGCCTTGACATCTTCAAGCAGCTACGTGTACATGGCTGTGAGAGGCAGCGACAACAAGATTTACTGGCGTAGGATGACGACAGGTGGCTCTTGGTCAGGATGGACAGCGGTTCCAACGGGATCAACTGATGCTGCACCAGCCATATCGATATTTGAGAATCGCCTCTGGATTGCTGTGAAGGGATTAGGTAGCAATCAAATCTATGTTAACAGTATGGACGCGAGTAGCGGGCTATGGTCCGGATGGACCCGAATCGACGGATTGACCCCGAGCCCCTACGCTTTGACAGCCTCAACCATCAAACTTTACTTGGCGGTCAGAGGCATCGACAACCGCATCTACTGGCGAAATCGGACGAGCGCGGGCTCAGCTCCTTCAAGCGCCTTCCAAAGCACAAGCATCCCCAGCCTAGCATCGATTGCAAACCTGATGCAAATCGGATCTCCTTCGTCATGCCACAGGAATCGTCTCCTTTCTGTCTTCCAGATCCCATCGAACCGCGTCTCTCCACCGCTGGCAATCGCAATTTCATGGGCGCTACTTTTACACATCAACGAGAAGGCAAAATCGACCTAATCTCCGAAAACCGTCAATACGGAAATACTGAAGAAAGGGAACACACATTGGTAAGATATTACCGGATCGAGGGATTATTTTTTCTCTTGGATAAGAAAGCGCTTGTGTTCGGAGTTCTCTTCTCTCTGGGAGTTGGTGGCCTCTTTTCAAGTGGCTTCTATAGTTTGAACATTGTCGCCTCTGAAATGGTTCACTTTCATGTGAATTTCCCGGTGTCCGAGGGAAAGACTGCGGGAGGTCTGGGTCCTCCAGGTGGCTTTCGCGGCCAACTCCAACCTGTGGTCGTCAACATCGCGAAAGAAGGCTTACCTAAGAAGGTATGCTGCCCGTGGATAGTCGGGATTTCTACACATTGGATAACGAACCTTAGCGAAAAGGAGTACACAATCAGACTGGAGCTAGTGAACTGTTCAATGCGGATTGACTGGATTTGTACACTATCAACTTGGGATCCTCAGACTAAGACCATAAGGCAGAAAGTTTCGCCCTGTCAACGTGTTCGTGGCCTTTCTCTGGACATATATTTTCACATCGAGCCTGAATTACGTGATGTCGAAACGATCTACGAGGGTGGCTTGAGGATTGTTGACGCCGAGACCGGCGAAGTTCTTTCCTATCTTCCAATCAAAATTGTTGTGAGGTAGAGATGAGAATCAGTTTCGGCAACAATTGGAGAAGGTATCTGTTCTTTCTCGCGGGGATCTTTCTATTTGTTTCTCCATTCGCATTGTTGGCTAGGCTTTCTTACTGGGCTATGGGCAATGTTTCAAAGCCTTCCATTCATTCTACATGCCTTCGAATGACTGTTGAATGGATCTTTTCAGGCAGATTATTGCTGGCAATTCTCGGTGACCCGTTATATGCCGCTGTTATTGCGTTGCCGGTCTTGGCCTTCTTCTTCGGACCATTATGGTGCGGTTGGCTGTGCCCTGCGGGATCGATTCCCGAGAGTCTCAGCAGGCTTGTTCCAAGCAAGGCCAAAATCGACCTAAACGGGAAGATAAACCCCGCCGCGGTTAGATACGGCTATTTTGGCGGCTTCGCATTCCTCGCCGTATCAGGTCTCGGCTTTACCGTGTGCTGCTATTGGTGCAACTTCGCTGTCATGGAGAAGATTGTTGAGGACATACTTCTGTTGAACTTCGGTGACTTGGGAATATGGGCTTATTCGACAGGCATAATCACCTTGATCGTGTGGTTGGTTATCTTGGGCGTTCTTCTCAAGGGGGGAAGGGGGTGGTGCAACTTTGCTTGCCCGATAGGAGCTATCCAATCTCTAGCGCACGCCGCTGGCTCACGCCTGAAGAGCACTTTCAAGATATCTTACGACAGGTCGAAATGCGATGATTGCGGCCTATGCATGAAGACCTGCCCAACATGGGCAATTACTCGTTCCGAGAACAGCATGAAGGTAAATCGCCACGTGTGTATTGTCTGCAAGGAATGTGTGGTAGCATGCAGCCGAGAGGCGCTGAGCTATTCGAGGGGTTGAGCGCATGGTTGGAAAATTCACAAGACAGAGTAGGACCATGCCTTCGAGCAACTTGTTGCTTTTTCTGTCGAGCTTCATCTGGCAGCTCTTGTCTGTAAGCTCTTGCAAGGCTAATTGTCTCAACTGTGGGACTTGTGTAGCCCCACTAGGTCTAATGGGAATCATATTGCTCTGGAGTCGAACCATCCGAACAAAGAATAATCGGACCGCTCGTATTTCCGATGTAGGGAGTTAACGGTACAACCAAAGTAGAGCCTTCCGCCCGGACTCTGTCGCCGCCTGTTCTCGCGACATCCTCCGCCAGCATATGAGGTTGGTCAGGCCTCTTGTCGCCAAGTAGAGCTTGACTGTGGAGGAGACGAGTGCGGTAGCCATATAGCCTGATATGCACGAATAATCAGTGGGGTAGTCGCAAGGGGCACATGATGACAGCTGGGAATGTCATCTCGATTCGCGCTACATCTCTAGCGGCAGTTGCCATGCTCATCTGTCTATCTCTTTGCTCGATTGGCTCCTTCTCTGTTAGGGCGAAGCTGGATTCAGAGATCGTTGGAACACTTGTGAACGATTTTCTCACTGTCGACTTGTACGCCCATGGAGGATTTAGAGCACGGCTCTCATCGGATTCGGATCTGTGGATCACCTTCCCGAGCGACACAGGCATGCTCTCGCTCAAGATCGACCAAGCTGAGTACAAGCTTTACCCGGAGCCCAACCCCAAAGTGAGACTCTTCCACCCTTTTACAGTCAAAGAGA
>Ga0315309_1000922_pt1 | contig 17871 bp, 21 predicted proteins | sample TDP4_MG_FD_203080 | JGI IMG/M metagenome (GOLD analysis project Ga0315309, IMG submission 203080) | Freshwater sediment microbial communities from Lake Towuti, South Sulawesi, Indonesia - TDP4 | ecosystem: Environmental > Aquatic > Freshwater > Lake > Sediment | place: Indonesia: South Sulawesi... | reverse complement strand
GTAAACTAGTCACGCTGAGTGATGAGCTTGAAGTCTATCCAGGACACGACTATGGAGAGAAACCGCATTCAAAACTTGGCTACGAGAAGAAGAATAACTATACGTTGAAGCCTAGATCGAAAGATGAATTTGTAAAGTTCATGGCTGAAGATTAGTATCCTTCGAGTTTTCATAATCTTTCGGCTTATCGTCCTGCGCAGCCTTCTCTTCATGAATCTGCTTTAGGATACTACTGAGTTCTTTAAGCATCTTGTGATGCGCGAATAGAATTGTCATAAACATGACTTCAATTATCTTCGGTCTTACCGCCATGCTACCTGCTGAAGCGTATAGTCTACATTGATCGAGCAGGTTCTCAAAGACCTCGCGGTCTGGAGCTCTAAGCGCATCTTGGAACCCTCTCCAAGCCTTAACCTCTTCCTCTAGCACCACACGATATGATGGGATAGTCCTCCCCAAGGTGGTGACGCCTAGAGAATGAAGTGATGTGTATGATGATATAAGTGACCGAGAGGAGCGAAAGTGAGAAGGATAGCGCGAAGTTGCTTTTGGATGGAAAAGATCGCATAGCAAAAATACGTCGAAAAATCCCGTAGGAACCGCGGTGTCGATCCATCTACTTGATTTTATTTATAAGATCCAGCGGTTCAATTTCCTCCCTAAACTCATTTTTCCATGTAAGAGCATTTTCTCCTAGAGACAACTAGCTGAGATAGGGGTTCAAAATTCTGTGTATAAGACTAATCTACTTCGAGCTGATTCCTCTGAACTCAACTCGAGGCTTGATCATTGTGGTTTTCTATTCTACTCAATGCTATGAATGCGGTAGACTTTGCCTCCGCAGATTATTGATAGCTTATGTCTGGCAGAAGATCGGGGGCTTCGTCGTCCATCTAGAGAGTATGCGGGTCCTCGATGCTTTAGATTTCGCTGAGAAGAGAGTCGATCTATTCGATGATGAAGGATGCTAAACTGAGAAAACCTGGAAGGCCTAAGGTGTCTGAGGGATCTTTGAATAGGAGGAAATCTTTTGGAACTGTTTGTGTGAGCCTAGATCTGAGTTTGATTGAGATTCTTAGAAGGTTGAGGCGTGATGTTGGGGAGCCTTCATTGAGTGGGGTTGTCCGTAGGTTGCTGAGGGAACGTTTAGCTGAGCTTGGTCTGCTCGGAGAGGAGGCGAAGAGAGCACTAGGCGTATCTTAAGGCGATTTGAAAACTCGCTTTACCATTATTTGACAGAGAGGATATTATCTCAGCCCTCTCTGACGGTTGAGAAAAGCGTCGTTGAAGATCTGTTCCAGCTCTTGACGCTTGAGCTTCTGAATTCTTCCTCTGGATGGTCTGCTAGACGATTCTTTGCCATGAGAAGATCCTCCTACACGCTAGGCCCGGGATCGAATCGCTGGCATCACGCAAACGCTATGCGTCTACAGCGTTGATTCTGGCTTTCGTCTAGAAATTATAAAAGGAGTCTTGAGAAGGCTTAGAGATGAATATTAATCAACTCGAGGAGAATAGTATTGTTTGATAGCCATGGGGAACGATGCTGGAAGGCCGGGGAGGCCGGTTGCTCAAGTGGTTGAGAAGAACCAGTTTGAAGCTGGATCGATAAGCCTCCCAAGCAAGCTCTGGCGTATACTAGAACGTTTGCAGAGAGATCGGATGGACCCTTCGCTATCGGCCACGATAAAAGATCTGCTTCTAGGGAAACTGGCTGAGATGCACTATTTAAATGAAGAAGAAAAGAAAGCGCTGGGAATCTAGTACCTCTTTCTGATTCAGCTAGATTGAACTTTTCAGCCTCACAAAACGAATAAGTGCGTGGCTGCCGAACTTATGAATCATCTAAACGGTAACTTCCAACAAGGGGATGTTAGTGATTAGCGTCATGTCAACTAAGACATCTGAAGCTGTTGCTAAACCAAAGTTCAGCATCGTCAACGTGGTTGCAACAGCAGAACTTGGCCAACCCGTAGACCTAGAACGTCTCGTTAACGTACCCGGCTTTCTCTATGACTATGAAATCTATCACTGCGCCTATCTCAAAGACAGCAAGACAAAGGCGAAAATCTCGATTTTCTCTTCGGGAAAAATGATCAGTATAGGAACGAAGAGTCTGAGAGGCGCAACGCAAGATTTGAAATATGCGGCTCAAAGACTCGTGGACCTACATTTGATGGAACCCGTTACAATCAAAGCGAAAGTGCAAAACATAGTCGCCGTGTGTGACACGGGATCTTCATTCGACCTCGAGTTGCTTTCACGAATGCTTCAGAATCTCATTTACGAGCCTGAACAATTTCCCGGGGCTATCTATTGGGCGCCTGAACTTCAGGGAGCGGCAATACTTATTTTTCCTTCGGGCAAGATTGTGGTTTCAGGACTGAAGAGGCACGAAATGCTCAGAGTTGTAGAGAAACTGCTTGTGAACTTGATCTACCAACTAAGAAATTTGACGATCTGAAGAGCCATGCGTAGCGGTGCTCACTCTGAACCACTGCCTTCGGGCGTCCTGTACGAGGCGAAAGAAGAACGCAAAGAAACGAGAGCTCCTAGCGGTTATGTTTTCTTATGCAACAATCGGACTGAAAGAGAGTGTTTCAACAAGAAGCTGTTCGGATTGCCAATGTCGGAGTGGAATAGAGTCTCCCAAGTGAGAAAAGGTGACATCTTGTTTCTGCTCAATTACCAAAACAATCGCTTGCATGGGGTCTTCGAGGCGATCAGCGACGGCAAGATGAATATAGACTCTTATGCGTTTGACGGCTACTTTCCGGCTCAAGTCCGGGTTAGAAAGAAAATAAGGTGCCCTTCGCTCGACGAAGTGGCGCTTCTGCCTTTGATCAAAAGAGGATGGATAAGAGTTAGTAGAAGGGGAATAATGCTCTTTCCACCTAAGCTCGGTGAGAAGTTTATCGAAGAGCTGTGGAGAATATTCCTACAGGTTCCATCTGTGCCGCTTGCAAAGGTGGATCTCGTCGGCTTCAAGGCGAAGGACGGGCATATCACAAAATCATATGGGGAGAGGCAGGTCGACGACTGGCTTCATGAACATCTTCCATACAAGCATGTTTACAACTGCCCGGTGAAACGAACTGAGCGCCAAGTCCTGTCCGACTGGTACATTCCCAAAATCGACTTGCACATCGAATACTGGGAGAAGGGGCCATGGCGAGAGACAGATGCAATGCATGTCAAACGCAAGTTCTACGAAGACCATTCGCTCAATGTCATTAGCATCTACGAGGATGATCTGCGCCTAGCCGACCGAATAATCCCAGCAAGAATTAAGGGAGTCGTACCACAATGTAAATTCAGAAACGTAGCGAAGGGAACAGAGAGTTGATGCTCTCTACAGTCTTAACGAGAACGCGATGTGAGCAAATCAAGTGTCTTTGCTTGTTCAATTCGTAGCCGGTTGAGTTGTATGAAGAGCTCTTGTAATTGATTCAGATACGTCAAAAGCATCTCTTGACGTGCGCCTATTAGAAACGTAACAGCAGGGATGAGCTACTACAAGAAATAATTCAATCGAGTATTCCACGGCTTTGCGAGCTGTTATATCTTCTAAAAAGTTATGAAGCTTGACGATGGCTATTCATATTCTTCAACAGTTTCATTTAGCAGATCAAATTTGATTTTAGTCATCAAGAGCTTGTAGCAAATACCCTTCTCTTTATCGTAGTACTTGTCTACTAAACCAGCACTAACAAGTTTTTCGAGTGCCCGATAGACAGATTCCCTATAGGAGACACCGGCTTTCTTGATTTTGATTTCTTGAAAAATCTCAGCTACGCTACTCGGTCCTTTGCCTAGGATCTTGATGATTTCTAGGCGCGTCTCAGAATCTAAGGCCTGAATGATTCTTCGCATATCCATTGCAATTGGTATTAGTAACCGTTACCCATTATATCGCTTTGTTGATGGTCGAAGTAATAAACTGCCTTTCCATACAACAAAGGCTTTTCTGCTAGCTTCATCCGACTTGTAAAAACAATCTTCTCTCTAAACTGGGAATGCGCGAATATGACTAATTCAAGTAAAGCCCCTCGGTTCAGAGGACTGGATTTCTTAATGCGGTTTCATCAGGGACGATGGTCTGAAGACCGTATCATTGAAGGGGTCAACAATACGGCTAATTATCGAGCGGTTCCCTATGGGAGATCACAAGTCTATGTTGACGATGAACGGGAGACAATAGAAGAATACTGGGAAAAGTATTCTGGAATAGAAAAACATGGAAAACGACCTGATATTCTGGTTTTTAGAAAGAAAATTTACGAAAAAATAGAAGGCCGGCTCGCAGAAGATCCGACTTTGATGGACGAAGACGAATGGCGGCCACTTGTAGCCCAGAGTTTATGTGGAATTGAAGCTGAAAATAGCTTATGGCGAGCCTCAAAAATGCCTGACAAGGATTTGAAGCTTCCATTGCCCAGAAAATCGAACATAATAGCTCCCAATGTCTGGATTAAGGCAGAAGATGTCGAGAGACTCCTGGAATGGCAAAGAGCCTATGAAAAGCCGATTTATGTTGTACAAGTTTTCTTTGATGTAGGATATACAGCGCGACTTGAATACATACTTGGATTAGTGCAGGATATAAGAAAATACAAAGACGAGCAACAAATGAATAGACAAATGAAACGGTTGGGACTGTTGATCACTACTCAAAAGTATACAGATTCGCGAACGGGGATTAGTGAGGAAAAAGAAGTGCTCCGTCTTCATCCTGCCGCAGCAACTCTGTTTGGGTCGGTTTCCGAAGAACCCTCCCTTGAGCCTAAAGTATTGGAGAGTAAGAGTGGCAAGATAATGCCATACGTCTATTTTTCCGGAGGAACGCTGATCCTCACTAAGGCAATTCTAGACGAATGGGATCAGCTTTAGGTATGCGCAGTTCTGATCTGTTGGGCTAGTTTAACGTTCATCGGAGTCAGGCTATGTATTCTCTCGTAAGCTGATCTATTTTTCTCTTAATGTATTCTTCTTGCTTTCTACCTTTCTTGCACAGTTGATCAAATAACTCTGCCAACTTCTTTCTCTGGTCTTGAGTTAGCTTCCTTGGGTCTAAAACCCGCGTCTCATCTAACTGTCTGGGCTCTAATTTCAGCGTATCGCCTCCATACGAACGGCCCACTTGCCTTAGATTGTTTTTCGTTGTACGGGAGTTTAAAACTGCGAGGAGGGCCTTCAGGCTTATCTCATCCGAACTTATGTCAGGGTATGGATATACCAATAGAAACGTATTCAAGGCAAGCGCTCCGGTCTTGTTCAATATAAACCTCGATCTTGTGCGACTTAGGTATGTATATAGAATCGGAGGAATTTGTCGCTGTTCCATTTCATACCATCGTTTTCGCGTTTTGACAAGACTACGTTCGTTTAAATGGGCTTCTTCTCCTTTTCTAATGTACTTGCTTACATTGCTGCAAACTGCCGTGTCATATTCACGTTCTGTACAATACAGTAGCCAACGCTTCTTTCCCTCTTCTCCTAGTCTCGTGAAATCTTCGCTGTCAAAAACGTATCCTTGAACGTACCTTGTCTTTGTAAGGACCGGCTTTAGTAAAGACCTTTCCAATCCTTCTTTTACAACTTCTTCGTCAGTGAGCGTAAAGAAATCGTTTGCTCCTGTAGCAATTCCTCTCACCACATGAGCCAATTCTCCTAACTTAACGAACTTTGGGCTTTCAATCAATTGACCACTTCGAATGAGCGTCGTCCAATTCTTGTTAGAGACTAGTTCTGCCGTAGAGATTTTTCTGACGCTACCCCACTCCTGTTGTCCCTCCACGGTGCTATCCAGGGCTTTGATAATTTGTTCCTTACCTGGCCATTTTGTTATTTCCATCAGAACAACTTCTGCACTTTTTGGTAGGGATTTCTGTAATAGAGTTATACATGCAGCTGCATCAACACCTGGAAATAAATTGATTTCATCAGCAAATGAGACTATGGCCTTTATGTCCGCATTTTTGATCAAGAAATCTTTCAAGGAATCACTTGTCCTTGACTCGAAAACTATAGTAGGGGTGATGAATGCCATCCGCCCTTCTTTCTCTAGAAAACTCAGGGCATGAAAGATAAAATAGACAAAAAGGCTGGACAATCTACTTACTCGAACGCCAAAGCGTCTCTTGAAAGCTGGCAGGAGGCTATTCTTGTATATGGAAGGAAGCAAATGATGTCTTGTGTAGGGCGGATTAAATACAATAGCGTCAAATAGGAAGACTCTGCTTGGAAATAGATATCTTCCAAGAGACGTTTTCGGGTACAAATCATTTTGTGATCCCATAAGAAGAAAATCGCGATAGGCTATGTTTCCTTTGGCTTTGGGGAGATGAGATAAGAGATTGGCTGTTCCCATAAGATAAGGAATGAAGGCAAGTTCCACTCCAAACAAGTTGTTGTGCATTTCTTCTTTGTTCTGTCCTAATTCCTCCAGCCTTCGGATCGCTCTAATAAGAAATGTAGCGGGCCCTGTCCCTGGCTCAAATACTTTGTCTTGAGGTGTTCTTATGACCCAGTCAACCATGAAATCGGCGATGTAGTCGGGCGTCCAAAATTGTCCCATCCTGCGCCTCTCTTCCTGAGTTACGATCGAGTTGTAGATTGCGCCAATGTTTTCTCTGTCTGCCCTCACCGATTCTGCAAATTCTCGTATTTTTTCCATGCTTGGTCTTAAGCAAGAAGGAAGTGTCTTTACGAGTTGGTCCAAAGGAGACGAAGGAAAAAGCTCCAAACCAACTTCTTTGTTCACTTGTTCGGAGATTGTATTCAAGTCCGCTAGTTCGGATAATTTCACGTAACTGGACTCTGATGTCTGACGGATATATTCTACTATCAGGAGCTTGAGTATTATCGAGAAAGCAACGAGTTTTGAGATCTTGGTCAAGAATCCCTTTTGTCTATCCAATCCGTTACTTTGTATCCACTGAGCTATTCTTGCGTCGGTGTCGAGACCTGGCAAACGGGCTTTAAATACTTCTTCAATTTCGCCAGAGAGCGTATTTATCTCATCCGTTATGGAATTTGAAGCAGTGCCCACATTGTCAACCAGCATTGCTAGGAAAACTAGTGAAAATTTGCAATTTAAGCGTATACATTCGCTTTCTTGAGTTTAGATAGCAGACTTCTAACTGCTGACGAAAGTTGTTCACGATTTTTGAGTCCAAGGGAAACTATCTTACCTGACCGAAATACCAAGAAGGTGGCCTTGACGTTCTTTGTCAATTTCAAATAGACTATGGCTCCGGGAAACATTTCCGGCTCGGATAATATTTTGGTACCCTCGATGTTGTCTATCATATTTTCAAGGTTAAACTGAGTCCTCACGTCAATTATCGCTACGAGGTTTTGGATTTGCGGTTGCCCTTTCATTCGGGCTATTCCAGCGTATTCAAGGCTTCTAGCCATCAGAAAAAAATCACGCTGCGCTTCCTTTTCACTCTTGGTCCCAACGCTGATAAGCTTGCCCGATGGGAAAATTGAGATCTTTCCTCTCATTCTCTTAGCCTTGAAATATGCTGCAAAATACACATCTGGGTCATACTCTACGTCACGCGGAAATTGTTTTCGGAGAATTGCGAGGTCAACGGGTCTATCCAGACTGGCCGTTGCAACAACGTTTACAATTTCAAGCGAGAATCGGTTTTTTGGCAATCAGAATCTCCTTGGTGAAAAATGACCCGCACTCTACCCTATTTGATGAATTGCGTCTCTTATGGTGTCATAGTCATCTTCCGAAATTGGGATCAGTGCCCGTCCCACCAAATATCCACCCCATTTCTCTTTATTCGCAATGAAATTGAGTTTTGATATTAATTGTTCGAAAGGCAGAAAGTCTTCAGGTATAGTTACTTTCTCAAGCCTGATGCGTAAGGGGAAAGTCTCTCTATCGCCACCTCTAAATCCTTTTGTGCTGAATATCTTTTTGTGATCTTCATACGAATTTGAGACTACTTTGAAAATACCTCCTATCCTTTTTGGCTTTACGTAAAAAACCAATTCATCACCAAGCTTCACTTGCTCAATTAGTTTTCTGAACCTTGCTCGAATACCCCAAGTATTCAGCTTCTGTACTTTCTCCCAGTTTACCTCATTTGCAACGCAAAGCCAATATTTGGTCATCTTTATCCCCTAGGCAATTTGCCAAGAGCTACCATTTGACGTTTCCGCTATCTCAAGTGGGAGCGAAGGATATCGTTCCGATCATTCAGTCGGCAAGTGATGTCTCATCCTTCTTCTTTCTATGAGTTCAAGTACGTAAAGTGGTTTGATATAAGGTGCTTGCTAAGTTCCCGGTCTCGAATCAGTTGAGCCTCAATCTCTTCCGCAAACTCCCTTGTGAACCCTCTTGGAAGCGTGACGTTCTGGTCTTTTTCTTTGGAGGCCTTAGAGCGAATCCCTCTTCGAAGTTTCCTGCTTTGAGAAACTTGTTCACCAACCCATCGTACGGTGGAAAAGCCCCATTGCAACCCAGAACCCTTCTAGCGTCCGCTACCATTTCAAGTAGCGAATTTGTCCATTTCGGACCAACATAACGATTCTTCTCAAGTGAGTCGAGAGGCTCAAATCGCATCGGATAAGATACCACTCCCCATTCGAGGAGATCCCGAACTCTTCGAAAAAAATCATCTGGAGAATCTCGATAGTTGTACAGGGTATAGACGACTACTCTTCGTCCTCTAATTCCGAGACCCTTCAACCGTTCGATGGCTCTTTCTACAAAAGAATTTATTTCGCTATAGTCGTAAGCCAAGCGAATTGTCTTGACCCTGAGTCTATTGATGCGTGCAGCCACTTCCTCTGTGACATAGCGAACATCTAGACCTTGATTGAAATCGACATTGAGTCGCATTTCGAAAAGTTCATCGAATACTTCTTTCCAGTTTGATGCGGCCAATATGTTGTTGTCCCATAGAATAACGCTATTGTGACCAGGATAGATTAAGTGCTTGATACTATACTTGAGCGAGTTGAGTTTTCCTTCTAGTTCTGGTACAGCGCAGAAACCACAGCTCCTAACGCAGCCTCTCGAAGCAAAAAGGATACTGCTTTTCCAGTTTGGAACTAATGAATAGTCAGGAAGTAAGTCTTCTGCTTCGCGAAGTAGCCCAATGTGAATATGGTCCGCACCGGAAGCTGAGGCATGATCCGGCATGAGCGACGCGTAGATTCCCCCTAGTGTTAGCTCAGCCTCTGGATATCGGGACTTGTAGAACTTTACGGATTGATGGACAGGTTTCCATGCGTAAGTAAAAAGGCTGGTTACGTATATCTCGTCTGGTCTGCGTTTTGGACTGTTTTCTCCTCGGACCAATTCTATCGAATTGCCTTGTTGCTTATGATAGCTTGCTAATTTCAGAAGCCCCAAGGGCGGATACTTGGTGTAATATTTTGGTTCAACGAGAAGTATATGCAACTCTATCTCACTGGAAGTCGCGATTAAATAGGTAGTAAGCTTCTGAAAACTAGTTAAAGGATCCTATTCCGCCACCCTTGTAGCTATTTCAAAATGCGCAAGCTTATCGCTTAGGGATCCTATAAGGCGGTCTTGGGAAGATTCCTTTTACAGGCCTCCGCCAAACCGGAAATGAAACTATCAGTTCGCCTAGCCCAAGGGCCATTGCGTCTTGTTTTGCACTTTGATCTAGGTAGGCATATGTGGCATGCTGTAGTTCTGAGCCACCTGTCCTCCCTACGATATGTGTACTACAATTTCCATGAATTTGATCGTGCACCTGGCTCTTGAACTGTTGAGCGCTAAATAGAATAGTCCCTCGCGACCGACCTTTGCGGGCGATATCGACTATCATTCTCGAAAGACTTGTTATTTCACCACGTGGAGCAAATTCGTTTAGTTCATCGATCAACAATAGAATTTTTCGCGGAAGAGTTTTAGGTGCTTCTTCGTACAGCTCCTCGATAGCCCGCATTACATCACCCACAACAAATGTCTGGGTTTCCCGGGGAAGAGGAAAAATATCGACTACAATTATTTCTCCTGCTTTGATTTTCTTAATCTCTTCTCTGAGATATGTTTCTTCTGGCGTTCTTTCATTAACGTAAACGTGATTTCTAGTCAGCCTGTGGAGCTCGGCTTTTATCCTTTGTGGAGCGGGAGCGCTGATGCCAAAATATTCGCCAAAGTTCTCATCCGCAATTCCTAATAGATCAGACCAATTCCTCACTACGTTTAGGCCAATACTCATTCCAGCGCCTTTCCTCCATGATCGGCTGAGGCCTGTCGTAAAACGCGCCACAGTTCCCCAAGGATCTGGCACTTCTGAAAACAACAGATCTAGTTCATCATAAACATCATTCAATTCAAAAGCATATAGCGTATGCTCAGTCGGCGGCTCATAACTCGCTGGCTTACCCTCCCTCGCTCTAGGCAACAAGCACCTAACGTTTTCAAATGGCACCGGCTTCAGGTCGAGTGTCTCATACAGTTCCTTATCTTCATCTGTGATCTCATCAGAGGACGCTGGTTCGCGAATATGTAAAAGGTCAGAGTACTTCACATTAAAGATGATAGACGCTACCTCTTTCGGTATTTTTTGATGGAGAAAAAGTAGTAGAAACATCAAGTAGGATGTTTTTGTAGCAAGACCGGAGATTCCTGATGCATTGGCATGCGCTCCCTCTGGACCAAGTAAATAGTGGGAATCTAACGGAATAGTTGCCGATATCCCGCTTGTCTGCCTAGTAACTCCAGCTGGGATTGCCACCCCTTTAATTAAGTCCGCTCCTACGGCTTTTCTTATCATCTCTTCGTCAGCGTAATAGACCTCTTTGTCAGGCGGCACCGGCATCCTGATCTCAACGCTCCGGCGGCCAATTTGATATCCCAAGTTCCTTAGCACCGTAGCCTCACAAATAAGCCCGCCAAGCCTCTCAACGGGTTGCTCGGCCTCAGGTATTTTTCTACCTATGATGTTTGCAAGATGCGATTCAGCATCAGTAATCGAACGTATGCTAGTTACCATACCAATAGTCCTTGTATTCTCCACGCTTTCAACAACAACGAAATCGAATGGGTTGATCAAGATCCCGTCCTCTAACCAAAAGTAAAACCTGTCCGTCGTAATCGATTCGAACCGAGTTGCGGTAGTACGCCCTATAGGACTTTTCAGTCTTTCTTCTAAACTTCTCTCAGCTTCTCGTAGCATGCCTTAACCATCCTCCTATCCGCCCCAAGATCTCCTTGCTTGTAAAACTACTAGATAGACACTCTTCAGCGAATTTAATTGGGTAGATCGTACTCAGCCATTTCCTATGCGGATAAATGGCTGGATTCCTTAATGAGTAGATCTCGGCTGAGATCTCGTCAATACGGTCAATGTCCTCTCTTTCCAGGTTATCCTTGCGCAGATTGTAATCGATTTTGACGACACCTTCTAGAGGTTCTATTTGTGGAAGCGATCTTAGTCTGACATACCAAAATACGAGTTGTTCTGTGGTTTCCTGTTGTTTTCTAAAGACAGCAGAACGCTGTCCCTCCTTGACACCTCTGAGGTATAATGGTAACATAATGGGCTTTCCCCTACCTACATCAAGTACTGGTTTACGACTGAACGATTTCGCTAATCCGATTGTGTTTGGAAGCTGCATAAATTCATGTTTTCTTATTGCTCCATCCATTACAAGCCACTCAGTGCTTAGTCTTTCAAGAGAACTTCCTACATCATGTTCGAAATCATGCATTATACTTCTAACTTTGCCAAGCATTGAGTACTTCACATCCCCCTTTATATCCGTCTTTTGCAGAAATTCGACCCTTGTCCTTGAACTATTTCTCTCGAGCTCCTCTCCTAGATTATGCAATCTATCGTATGTGGTATCACTTAGTAGCCCGCTATCCTTATGTGGGAAAATGAAATATTGCCGTTTCTTCAAGGTAAGCGGTCTAACATTTCGTAATTCCCTTTTCACGACAGTAACGCCTATTTCTGAGACTATGAGGGGGCAGGAGAGTCTGCCCTCACTATACTCACCGACGTACTTCGTGCGCAAAGAACCGTCAAGGAAATAGACAAGAGAGCTCTTCTCCAGTCTCTTTACTTCTATGTTTCTTCCCTCGCGTAGCTCAGGCTCTAGACTAACGCATAAATTATCAAGCGCAAAATTCAAGTCATCATCGCCCAAGTCAGGATCCCACATCCTTTGTTCCTCGAGCGGGTCCTCAAATGGCGAGACGACTAATTCTCCGTTTCTAAGGCAACTTCCAATTTTTGTTATTTCTTCGTAACCCAAACGATGTAGAAAACTATCTCTCACATTACTCACTCTCTTCAAATCTGATCCTACCGTAGGCCAGGGCAGCTGAATAAGAACCGGTCCTCAAATTCTCATTAGAACCAAGCCCACCCCTACACACAGCCAGAACCTTATTGCCACACTTGTTCGCAATCAACACCAGATCCTCAGTCTTCACCCGCTTCTCTTCATCTTCATTCAGAATCACAGCCGCATCCGTCTCAGAAGCCCCGCTAGCGATTATCCCAACCTTTCTCATAGGACCAGCACATTTAGGAAGTAATCAAGCAGTTCTTATCAGTTTTGTGTGTAGTTGCATTCAAAATTAGATTCAAGAATTAGGCACTAAATACTGAGCTATCCAATATCGGTTACTGTCCCGTATGTATTCTGCCATACTTCATTGATTTTCCTACGGGCTAGTTTGATTGACTTTTCTTGCTCGGGTTTGTGTTGCCATTTTCCAGCTGCCGGAGAAGGGTGGTAGAGTACGATGCAGTCGTATCCTCGGTATGATATTATCTGCCCCATCATGCTCTTCACTCTTTCTGTGAATTGAAAGAAGTATTCTGCGGCAACTCTCCCGAGGACGAGTATCAATTTCGGTTTGATAAGATCTATTGCGCGGTCCAGAAACTTGCTGGAGCAATGTTGAAAAGCGAAGCTTTTTCCTATGGTGACTGCGCAGTTCGCTCGTTGTATCCAGAAGAACATATCTTTTGCTTTATTACGTTCAATTTCGAGCCACTCGCATAGCTTGTGAGGAGCACCTTTGGTTCTTCGGGCAAATAGGTCGCGTTCTTCCCAGTATCTTCCTATGTTTGCCTTCCACGCTGAAAGGGGAGGCATCTCACTAACTACAAGTATGCCAGGGTCGGCAGAGCTATACACGAAGGGTGTTCTATTTGTCGGGTCAGTTCTGCAGAATCGGCATTGACGTACTTCTTTAAGAAACTCCTCGATTTCCATCTAGAAAACCTCTCAACGCATCTAACAATGGAACCAGTATAAACCTGTTGTCATGAAAGAAGATTCTTTCCATAGGGACATATTACTTCATGCGTCACGCCTGCCTCCAGCTTGCTTACATATTTCTTCAGCAAAGAATCTTTAGCGAGGCTTTAGAGAATGATTTGTACAAACTCGACAATCCCCAAAGACCCGGCTGCAACACGTTCAAATTGTCAAATTTTAAGACGCGTAACAGCCTCTGCAGGGTTTTATTCGGCTGTTTTTCCCAGTCCACTCACGATGAGACATCTTACAGGCCCTGCTCTAGAAGCCGTCAGTTAGCCTTTCTTCTGAGCTATCCCAGCACTTTTAGCGATCAGTCTCATTCAAGTTCGCGGCTGTACAGTTGAAGCCTATGTTCGGCTTGGGTGAAGTCAGAGTCTATGTTCTAGACGATCTTCTGAGAAGGCTAGGCAAGGACTGTGAGAGATGCGTCTACGGTCCAGCTAAGAGACGCTTCTTGACGAATGAATGCTGCAGATGCATAGAGCGAGCTGAGAGGCTGGTCCACTTCATCGTACCTGACCCGAACTACATGCATAACCCTGAGAAACTCGACAAATGGCTGACGGTCAGCTAGAAAATTAGTTCTTTAAGAGGGTCCTAAAATGTGGACACTGCGCCCATATCGCAGCGAAGTAAAAATTGGGTATTCTTCCACAGGTTTTCATTTTGTCATGTAGGGCAGAAGCATTATAGACTTGAAGGATGGTATATCCATTTGACCACCTGTGTCGCTTCGAAGATTTTCGGGTTTCCTGGCCCTTCTAATTATCTTCATGATGTCTATATCCACGGGTTCAGCAGTTGAATTTGCGTTATCGGAGACTTATCCACGACTTGGGTTTACGTACAGAACACAAGGAGATATTGTCCTAGAAGGATTTCGCATAACGTACGCCATAACTTCGAATGGGACGATCTACGTAACTGTGCATGCAATATTCGAAACGAGAGGAATGCGACCTTTCATGCAAATGTCTTTCGAGGGTGTTCCAGAAAGCAAGATTAGTGTATACGACCCCTGTCTTGTTAGCATTACTACCTTCTACATACAACGCGGCCATAACCGCGATTGGTACGTGGGAGCCTTTTGGAGCCAAGCATACTACAAAGCTGAACAAAACACCTACTCAATAAATCTCACAGATCAAGTTGCAGAGAGCCAGAAGGGTCTTTTGAGGGCAGTGAACAAGGACCCAAGTTTGTTAAACAAAGTCGTGGTAAGGGGAGGCATCGATGTTTTCTTATTTTTCAAAGAGCTTGCTGGTCAAACAGCAGAGAAGCATTTTTACATCAAATTTGACGTTTCTGGATTAGCCAACACAACCAGCTTGACTATGGAAATTCTTCTCCCTGAAGAAGCTTCTGTGGAACAAGCAAAGATTGACGATAAAGAAATTGCACGGTATCCGCCTTACCTGCTCCAGTGTGAACTGCAGGTCAAACCAAACGAGGAGTCTCCTGTCTATCAAGCAGTTGTTTTTTGGAGCCTACCGCTGCCACCCAAGGTTGTGCAGTGGTATGAGCACCCAATTGTACAAACGTTTATGGTGGTAACATCTATATTGGGTGTTCTCGGTATTCTGGAGTCTATAGCACGTTTCGTGCGTTCTATTCGTCGTCGGAGACGATCCTCTTAGCTTGCGGCAGAATTTGCATTATTGGTTGTAAGCCGCCTGATCTCCCTCCATTCAAACCAAAGTCGTTTCGATTTTTTGGAGCTTCTACGACGCAAACAGAAGATCGGTTTCGGCCATCCCTTGGCGAATGAAGAAATAGTAGTCGAGGGACAATTATGTTAGATGAGTTGCCATGCTATCTTGGCCCGAGATTGTCTCAATTGTGAAGGACCTCGCTTTGGTCATAACAAACATTACTCTTGCAATGCTTGCTTTTCGCCAAGCTAGAAACGTATCAAGGCAAGTTGAAACCACAGAGAGGATGCTCTATGCTCAGAATGCAATAGGCATCCACTGCGGTCTGCTTAGACAGGCCCATATCGACCGACTTTGGCTTGTCATAGAGAATAGTGGGCCCGGAGCTGCTCTTAACGTCACCTGTAACGTTCATTCCCAAAATGGGAAAATGAGAAAAGGTCTTGCTGTAGGTCCTCTCGGTGTCGGAGCAGTAAGGCACTTCTTCCTCGACCAGTTCCAGAATCTTCATCCTACTATCGTTGAAGCTGAGTGGAAAGCAACAAATGCCCTAGGACGAGACTACGACGGGCATACGTGGCTTCCTACGGCAGAAGCCAAAACGACCATCGAGCCGATTTCCTAGACTCTTCTTGGGTAAATGTTTTCATTTCGCAGCCTCCTCCACAGGATCCCGCTTGAACAGCTGTTTCCCTGCCTTGTCAAACCAGTACTCGACCTCTCTACAGGGATCGTCCTCTACGCCCTGTCCTTCAAGCACCGTTATCACATAGACCTCTTGAATTCTGAATCCGCGGAAGTTAGGGAGTTTACCCGGCTCGGCTCTTTGACTCAAAGCGTTTCCTCCACTTTCTTGAATTTCAGTACAATTATCGGCTTGATTGTGTAGTTGCAGCCTTTTGCATATTTTTCCTTCCACGCCAAAGCGCCTTCGACAGAAGCGAAATACTCAATGAACTGCTTGTTTACATAGAGCGAGTAGTCAATGTGGTCAATTTCCAATTCGATCAAAGCAGGCTCTCAATTTTGATTCTTCGTTTGTTGATGACTGCGCGGATGATCATTCGGTCGCTGAATGGGGTTCTAGGCGACTTGTATAAAGCGACTAACTCCTGGTCGGTCATATGCCAGTAGTCAGGCATCGGCTTGTCCGGCTCCGGGACCTGAACCCGGTTCCCGCTCTTCTGGAGGAAGCCGTTCATAGGTCGCTGCGGGTTCATTATGGTCCCGTGGATCCGCACGTAGTTCAGGATCCAGTCACGGATCTTCTGGCTGGCTGATTCGCCTTCACGCTTACAGAGCTCATGGAATTCGCTGAGGATAGGTGTGAAGCTGTCTGGGAGATAGAAGCTTGTATTAGTGCTGGCTCGGGTCCTATGCTTCTCAGCTTTTTCCTCAGCCATGCTTTGACACTTCAGTATAGTATAGTTGATTACGATTACAATGTGGGTGGTACCCTACTCTAATGGAAATCAAGGTCCCAGTTTCACCATCCGCAGAACATGCATTTCCCATCTGGATTCCGTAGATGACCGCAGAGAGGGAAGTAGCATCCTCGAGGCAGCTTTCCGATCATGCTTTCTTCACCCGCTCCTTGAATTCTTCAGTTGCGAAGTAAACTCATTGGCCGGACTCTTGCTTTCGCTTTAGGACACCTTTGGCTAAGAGCATGGCGAGTCGATCATTAGCGTGACCCAGACAGAGAACAAACAATCGCGTTGTCTTTGCTAGACAACTATTTGTTCTTAATGACTTTCAATATTTTCCAATAATTCCTGATTATTTCTCAATAGTCTTCTTCATATATTTTCCATGCACATTATTCTAGCCGACGCGGTTCGACGGCGATTCCTGCCGAAGCGCTCTCTTGAACGCTGTAGACGCATAGCGTTGCGTGATGCCAGCGGATTCATCCCGAGCCCCAATCAAGGGGAGGATTCTTAACAGTGAAGAATAGACGTGAATTCTTCAGAGGTCGAAAACATATTCGAGATCTGAAACTCAACGAGCTTAAACACGTCTTCGATTCAGCCTTCATAGACCGGGAGAAAGCTGAGGTAGTCTCAACGACTGAATCGAATCTCCTCGATGTAGTACAAGGCGAGGTTCTCCGTACATCTCGATATGTGCGCCTATTCACCCTTAGCCCCAGTCAGATGAAATCTAGATGAGTATGCGTCAATGGAGGCATCTGGCAGAGCTCTCAATAGTTGTGCTTAACATCCTGCGAGAATACGGTCCTATGAGGACCGGTGAGATCGCAACGATTCTTGAGGAGCAATATCGGGTGCAAACCTCTTGGTTCCAGCTTGAGCGTGTAATGAGCCTACTCAAGAGCAGAAGGCTAGTCACGAAAGAGTGGAAAAGAGACGATCGGAAGGTAATGCTCGTATTCTGGAAGATAAAGAAGCTATGAATGCGTAGTCGCATCATATCATCTCTAGCCGCATCTGATCTATTCTAGTCTTCAAGCATGCCTTATACTGAACATTGCCGAAAGTGAAGAGAATGAAATTTACGACCAGGATGAATTATCGAAGCTACAGAGAAGTTGACATCAAGCTGATCTTTACAAAGCCGCTCCTAGGAGGACACATAGCCTCAGCGCCATACTGGCTTAACGGCAAGCCCTCTGATGAGTTTGACGAACTCCTCCACAGAACTGACGACGGCAAGATAGTGATCCTTCGAGGCCAGTTCAGAGGGCTCATCAGAGAGATGGCGCGACTAGCTGATCTTCCTGAAACTCTAGAAAATTACGTATTCTGCAAGGACGCTGAAGTGCACATCCCTCAAGGAAAATCGATTCTACAGGTCACGCTGCCTGTCATCGCTCGGTTTAGAGGCGCAGGTCTGAAGAGACATGAAGCTTGCCCACCAGGATCTTGGACGAAAGCTTCATTCAAGATTCCAACTTCAGTCATCCCGGTAGAAAAAT
>Ga0315309_1000921_pt1 | contig 17873 bp, 20 predicted proteins | sample TDP4_MG_FD_203080 | JGI IMG/M metagenome (GOLD analysis project Ga0315309, IMG submission 203080) | Freshwater sediment microbial communities from Lake Towuti, South Sulawesi, Indonesia - TDP4 | ecosystem: Environmental > Aquatic > Freshwater > Lake > Sediment | place: Indonesia: South Sulawesi... | reverse complement strand
TAGAGAATTCATCCGAGCAAAGAACACTATCGGATCACTTCATTCCCCTTTCAGGACAGTGCAGCTTAAGTCTTTCAACAGCGATTCGAAGAAGTTGCATATAATAGTCTCGAGTCAGTTTTCTGCCCAGACCTATTCCTTGGCATTCATGCTCGGGCAGTTCGAATTCAATCGTTCCGCTTTCAGACCGTTTCATAACGAAGGGGTAAAGCCTGCAGATCAGAGGCCGCTTGGAATATATGCTACAGGAGACGCCGTCTAGAAACACGCACCTGTTATTTTTCTTTCTAATCTCAAACTCGTACGGTTTAGAATTCTCTAGTCTCCGCGCAAATTCTTTAATGCGCATGCCAGTTTCAGCGGCTATCGCTCGCGCCTCTGAAGCCAATATTAAGACATGGCGGGTGCGCTTATCGGTGTCTCCACAACATGTTGCACAGCGAATACATTTCCACCTTAGATTGTGGGGATAAGCTATCTTCTCCTTTCTTGAGACAGCGTAGACTAGCCTAGGCTTAGTTATGATAAATCGGCTACTGTCATGAGCTACCGCGTCGAGGTTGCTTTTCCGAACGCTTTTCAGATCGAGACGATCCTCCCTTCGATTTGTCAACGAATTCCTCTTAGAGAGCTATAAGCCCTGTGAACTCTATTGGCAAGATCAACTTGTGGAGGGACCGCACCTATCAGTTTCAGTGCCTCGATATGCTGAATCGCCACTGTCTTTAGGCCGTACGCATTGGTTGCCTCGCAAACTGTGCCAGGTGCGATGAGGTATCCCCCAACTCGCATAATTGAAGCCTGTCTATCACTTTTGGCTCTTGAGATCGCTTGTTGTTCGTCTCCTTCCTCGACAGGAATAGTAGATTCTTTTCTTCCGCAAGCGTCGATGACCATAACGCTTCTAGTCTCTCTGATGACATCTGTTTAATCATAGCGTCGTCGTCACTGAATTAAATATCGAGAGACAAATGGTCTCATTCATGCTGTTGCTGGCTACCTAGCTTTAACATGCTTAACTATAGGAGGCCTGACCTTCCTCAATATGCGGTAACCACATATCGGACACTTTATCTCAGGGGTCATGGATAGTTGCTCGGCTGTAATCTTCGAGCCGCAGTTGACACACTCATACAGTATTCCTCCGATCCTCTCTTCCTTCTCGTCGGCCAAGGAAATCAGCCTCTTATACTGGCTACAAACCAATGCAATTAAACATTTTGCAAAAATCGCTCTGTACATCCATAGAACACAGCAAGAAGCGCGGACAGAAAGAATAAGAAGTCTTGCAGTTCCTACAACTGGAGTGTAACGGGAGAGCCTTTGAGCACAGCGCCAATTGCCTACGACATAATCGGAGACATCGCAATCATCAAACCGATACTGAGGTTTCAAGCTAACGCGACCGAGATTGCTGGAAAGATCGTTGCGGATAATAAGCACGTAAGAACCGTTCTTCGACAAGCCACCCCAGTCTCAGGGGAATACAGAACTCGAAGTCTAGAGTGGATTCTAGGCGAAAAGAAAACTGAGACTGTTCATCGAGAGCACGGATGCCAGTTCAAGGTCGACTTAGCAAAAGTATACTTTTCTCCGCGCCTTCTCTACGAGCGGATGCGAGTAGCAAGGAAGGTTGCTCCGAACGAAACGGTGATCAACATGTTCGCAGGCGCCGGGTGCTTCTCTATAATAATTGCGAAGCATAGTCAAGCATCGAAAGTGTTCTCGATAGACATCAATCCTGAAGCAATAAGGTACATGTTTGAGAACGTCTATCTCAACAAAGTTGCAGGACGAGTCTCGACAATTCTAGGTGATTCAAAAGCCATAATAGAGCTTCATCTGAGAGCAAGAGCTGATAGAGTGCTGATGCCTTTGCCAACTAGGGCCATCACATACCTAGGCGCTGCAATAGCAGCGCTGAAACCAAAGCTTGGGAACATTCACATTTACGATTTCGTACACGCGAAAAAAACCGAGAACCCTCTACAAAAGACGCTAGACAAAATTGCATCAAAGCTTAGCCAATTTGAGCCGAGCGTTATTCGAAAGGACACGAGAATCGTTCGAACAATCGGTCCTAATTGGTACCAGACCGTGGCAGACCTTACACTGGAGAAGCCGTTGAGAATGAGCCCAGAAGGCGCGGTGGAGCAGTCTCCAAAATCAAATCATTAGCCTGTGTCTTTTTTGCAAGACATCTCCCAAGAGACGGGTAGATCTCTAGGGACAGTGACACCCTCTTCGACTCACGGTGAAACGCTGCATTAAAGAATGTGCAAGTTACGATGATTCGACGTTTGAAATCGATCCTTTACTGAACAACCTCACCAGTTGCAAACCTGTTGCCTACCCGGGTGATCTTGACCTTCACATGATCTCCAGGCTTCGTATTAGGCACAAATATGACGAAACCTTGTATTCTTGCTATGCCTTCTCCTCTGCGACTGGTCTCCTTAATATCAACTTCATATTCTTTTCCTTCGTCAACAGGCTTCGAGAACGATCTGCCCCCAAATCTTCTTCTCTCAAAACTCAAAGCTTTCTCACCTCGCCCATTTTCTTTCAAAGTCACTTTAAAACTGTCAGCCTGCCGTTTCGTCCGACGTTGAGCTGAGCCTCGCCGCGAAATGACGAAACATAACCATTCTCGATTTTGACGGAATCATTTACAGAGACTTCATCGATCTGATTGTTCCATAGAACGAGCTTTATCTTGCCAGAGTCGTCGGCGATGATCGCATTCGCAACTCTATGAACATTAGTAGTCCATCTTGAAAGAACTTCCCGCGTCGCTGACTTTTCAATAACCTTACCGCTAGCGGTGACCTGCTTCATACCGACCTTCAAGTCGCTGATTCTCAAGAGAAAAACCTCTCAATTAGAAACATTTGGCATGCCAAGACTATTTTAAACGGACTTCGCAAGGCACGTAATCTCCAAAAGCGTTTCTACGTTAAGAAATTCAGATCTGCAAGGAAACTACAAAGCATTGAATGCGCGTCTTCCCCATAACTTAGTGAACACGGAAAAAACATCGCCAACATCACGATCAGGCTACTGGTCCACTTCCCTGCAAACTGACTTGACCATTAAGACCAAGCACGTTGGATATAAAGATTGTCAAGTGAATTGACCGGTTTCGAGAATCAAACTCTCTAATCCGTCCCAGTTCAGACCAAAATCATTGACGCTGATATGGAAACCTTTAATATTTCTCATTCGATTCAGAGAGCAATTTGTTGTATACTGGTAAGGGGGGGAGGATAAACGCTCGCAGATATTGTTGCGCTATCGCCGATTGCAGGCGTCCTAGCTTTAGCGTTCGTAGCATATCTAGCTTTTTACATCGCTAGGGAAGATTCAGGAACAGAAAGGATGAAAGACATAGCTGAAGCGATAAGAGAAGGTGCGATGGCATATCTCTCCCGGCAGTACCGTACCTTAGCTGTTTTCGTAATCACCGTTGCTATTATACTAATGTTGGCGTTAGACTACCGGATTTCTATAGCCTATGTTGCAGGGTCCGTCTGCTCGGTTCTAGCAGGGTTCATCGGAATGAGAGTCGCGGTTCTTGCAAACGTGCGAACAGCCAATGCAGCTAGAAAAGGCCTCAACAAGGCTCTATCTTTGGCCTTCAAGGGTGGAGCTGTGATGGGAATGTCAGTTGTAGGCCTAGGCCTTTTAGGATTAAGCGTGTTCTATTACGTGTATGGAGACCCAAACCTGATCATTGGTTTCAGCTTCGGAGCAAGCTCAATCGCACTATTTGCTAGAGTGGGGGGAGGAATATACACAAAGACAGCGGACGTAGGCGCTGATCTTGTAGGAAAAATTGAAGCAGGCATACCTGAGGATGACCCTAGAAACCCAGCAGTTATCGCGGACAATGTCGGGGACAATGTTGGAGATGTAGCCGGAATGGGCGCCGACCTTTTCGAGTCGTACGTCAGTAGTATAATAGCCACCATGATCATTGGAGCAACAGTTTACGGAACGAAGGGAGTCATCCTCCCTCTTCTAGTCGCTGCCACAGGAGTCTTGGCTTCCATAGCGGCAACGTTCCTAGTTAGAACAAGGGAGGGGGCGGACCCCAGCTTCGCTTTGAACAGAGGAACCTTCTCGGCATGCGCCATCGTCATAGTAGCGGCATACCTAATGATATATTATGTCATGGGACCTGACTTGGGTCACGGCGTTTTCTATGCGACTCTGTCGGGGCTAATCGCAGGCGTCATAGTGGGAATAACCTCTGATTACTACACTTCGGGAAGCAGAGGTCCGACCCAATCGATTGCGAAAGCAGCTCGAACAGGAGCCGCTACCAACGTTATGACAGGGTTCTCTTACGGCATGATAAGTACCGTTGTCCCTGTGACTGGGATCTCATTAGCAACTTTGGTGGCGTGGTACTTCGCGGGAATTTACGGGATCGCTATCTCAGCTGTAGGCATGCTATCAATAACAGGCATGGTCGTTGCCGCAGACTCTTACGGCCCAATCGTCGATAATGCCGGCGGGATTGTAGAACAGAGCGGACTTGGTGCAGAGATACGAAAGGTAACAGATGCCCTCGATTCGGTAGGAAACACGACTAAAGCCATATGCAAAGGATTTGCAATAGGCTCAGCAGCCCTAACCGCCATCGCGCTCTTCTCAGCGTATTCTCAGGTTACTGAAATAAAGACGTTGGATGTTCTCAACCCCTATGTAACAGTAGGATTGTTGATAGGTGCAGCTATCCCAGCACTCTTCTGCGGTTTGGCAATACTTGCCGTCGGAAAGAACGCTTTCAGAATGGTTGAGGAGGTGCGGAGACAATTCAAAGAGATTCCGGGGCTTATGGAGGGAAAGGCCCGTCCAGACTACTCTCGGTGCGTCGACATAAGCACGAAAGGCGCGCTCAAAGAGTTGATTGCCCCTGGATTGTCCGCGATAGCTGCGCCTCTCCTGATCGGCTTCATCTTCGGCAGGTACGCTCTCGGAGGATTGCTCGCCGGCAGCATAGTGACAGGTTTGATTTTGGCACTTTTTATGGCCAATGCTGGTGGAGCATGGGACAACGCCAAGAAGTATATTGAAGCTGGGAATCTAGGTGGGAAAGGTACGCCGACACATGCGTCGGCTGTTGTAGGTGACACAGTTGGAGATCCCTTCAAGGATACGGCCGGTCCTTCACTCAACATCTTGATCAAATTGATGTCGATACTCGCTTTAGTCTTTGCTCCCCTATTCGTAATGTATGCTCTTGCTTGAACAAACTGATTCACGTATACACTAATCTAGGTACGGCTCTAGCGAACAAATGAATCTGGCGTTTCACCTAGTCAGATCTCGACCGATCTTTCGGCCAGGTCTTCAATTTCTTCCTCTATAGCATCTGACTCGTTCAAGCGCATTGCAGTCATAGCAACAGACTCAGAAAGAATTGCAATGCCATCTATTTGCATGCTGGGCAGGAATTAGCACGATCTCCAAACACAAGCAGATGATATGTGCAATTTCAATCTTTCTCGTCGTTCACAGCAACTCTAATTAACGTTCGCTATCTCAAGAGCAATCGGAGACCTGTTCCCGAATGGCAAGAAGTATCGGCATCCACGCATTGGAAACTCTTCCGCTTGTGAAATACGGCGACAGCTTGGCGGATATGATTGTGCAAGCGGCTGAAAGAGAGGGCGTCCCGATAAAGAGCGGAGACGTAATCGTGGTATCTCAAAAGATCGTATCAAAGGCTGAAGGGAGAGTCGTAAAGCTGAGTGAAGTGAAGATCTCTGGCAAAGCGCATAAGTTGGCGTGTATAACTCAAAAGGACCCTAGACTTGTAGAGTTAATAATGCGCGCCTCACGTAGGATCATTAAGGCTGATCGTCAAGTTCTGATTGTTGAGACGAAGCAAGGTCAAGTATGTCTCTCAGCGGGAATAGACAAGTCGAATGTTGAAGGCCCCGATTCTTATGCGCTCCTTCCCGAGAATCCTGATAATTCCGCAACTAAACTGAAACGAAGAATAGAGAAGTTAACGGGTGAGCGGATAGCTATCGTAATCTCTGACACTTATAGTCGCCCTTCTAGACGTGGTCAAGTTGACTTGGCCATCGGTTTCTCCGGAATCGCCCCGATAATCGATTATAGAGGCAAATCCGACCTCTTCGGGTACAGGCTTAGATTCAAGTATGTCGCTGTCGTAGATGAGCTCGCTTCAGCTGCTGAGCTGGTCAAAGGACAGAGCACTGAAAGAACTCCGGTCGTGATCATCAAGGGTCTTCGAGGAATAAGGCTCGTGGGAGGCTACTCGTCCAAAGACTTGAAGATTCCTCGAAGAGAAGATGTCTTTAAGGGCACTCTATAATAATGACCACTCTTCACCCTGAATCAACTATTCCGCACGCTACAAAAGAAACATACGTTGTGGCCTGACAAGGTCTTAGCCAAAGCGATCCTACTGAAGTTTATGTCCTTTACAGTCTACCTTACCTTTCGCTCTACGAAGAAAATTATCACAAGAGAAACAAAGAATAAAGGAAATAGTCGTATTTTCAACTGGGCAATCAACACTTTCCTTCTTCATTCGTGCAAGCATCTTTCCGCCGACCACACCTTTGAGAGCTTGAACACTTTCCTTTGGAAAGGACAAAGCTTTCGAAAGAGCCTTAACATCAACAACAAAACGTGCAACCTCTTCACTCAACACAACGCGCCTCTCAAATCGGTTACTCGGACAAGTTCTTTTGGAGTTAATAGAACTTATTGACTCCTTGGCGCATTTTCTAATTCTACTCTTCCCAGGAATTTGATTTATACAGCTAAGGATTTGTTAGTTCTTCGGGTTCTTATGATGAAGTAACAGTCCGGTTGCGGAGACCGCGAACCCTATCGCATCCATTTTCGTGCCTTTCACGTTCTTTCCACGTAATCCTATTCTTGATGGACTTCCCTGCGTTAAGACTGATTCTCCGCAGGATCGGCTCTAGCTTTGGCGCCAGTTTTCTCGGCGTGTCCAAAGATATCTTTAGTCAATCCTGTCCTTTTCAGATCAGGAGTCGGTCAAGAACGTAATATCGCCTTAGACGTAAACGAGAACTCCAAGTGGTAAACGCCCTTAGTGTATGGGTGCTACGTATCAGCCAACAATATCGCATGGACCCCCTAACTACGGATTGACAAGGTAGCCGCACCATACTACTATACGGAAAACTTAACGATTAGCCTTAAATACGATTGTGGGTGAATTAAGGCTTGGACAAACCCTAAGGAGCTTAAGAAGTTCAGAATGGCGGAAGTTTGTTCGACCTGTGGCCTTCCCAGGGATCTTTGTGTCTGCGGCACCATAAGCATGGAGCAACAGTTGGTCAAAGTTCGTCTTGAGACGAGGAAATGGGGTAAAGCCGTAACGATTATCGAGGGTTTAGATGCTAAGAGCGTAGACTTGTCTAATTTAGCTGGCAAGTTGAAGAGTTCTTGCGCTTGTGGTGGTACAGCGAAGAATGACACGATTATGCTCCAAGGCGACCATAGAGAGAAGGTCAAGAAACTACTCGTCCAACATGGCTTTCCAGAATCTAGTATAGAGGTCCATTGATCCTGCTCCAAAAATGCAAAGCCTAGGTGACGATATGGGTTCATTCATCGAGACGCTTTCGAGTCTCAAGAAGGGAACTCGAGCTCAAAAGGCCTGCCCCAGATGCGGCAGTACGAATGTTACAAAGTCGGGACCATTCGATGGTTGGCTCTTCCCGATTCGATACGTATGTAGAGACTGCCACTATAGCGGTACCTTGATTCTCGAAGTGGAAAGAGAGCCGTAGACAAGTTTCAAGTCTCAAGAACTGGCGCCGGATTACGAGTTCGAGGGTTCAAAGCACTTATGCGTTTCCAGTTCCATATTCTTGAACTACTTTGGAGTAAAGACTGGCATGACACCGAAGGAGAGGGCTCTTGCAGCTCTACATCTCGAAGAGTCTGACATAGTACCGGTCTTTGAGGCTTGGACCTCGCGGCTGGTTATCGAGCGCCTACTTGGACGGGAATGCCAAAACGTGCTAGATTTCATCGATTTCTGCAAGAAGCTGCGGTTAGACTTTATCGAGGTCCCTAATGGAAGCCCTCGAAACTTTAAGCCGACATACCTGCGAGAAAATGTCTACGTCGACGAATTTGGCAGGATCTTCGAGTTTAGGAGCGATACAAAGACCGATTGGTATAAAGGACCTTGGTTTAAGGACATTGAGTCATATCTTGATTTCGAGTACCCAGACCCTCTGTCGATAGGTCGGTTCGATAATATTGAACTCGCAGTAAGAGAGGCTGGTCAACGGTATGCTGTAGCGGGAGAGATCGATTGGGGAATCTTTGAAAGGTCGTGGACTCCGGTCGGAATGGAAAGATTTCTCAAGGCCATCTACACTCAACCATCTGTCGTTAGAAAGATCATCGATAGATCACTAGAGTTTAATCTCGAACTTGCCAAATCAATTGTCGACGCGGGTGTCGATGTTGTACTTTCGGGAGACGACCTAGCTCATAATCACGGCCCATTCGTGGCTCCCTCGGTCTTTAAGGATTTCTTTTTCGAACCTTTGAAGAGTCTAGTTCAGTGCGTGAGGAAACGGGGTGTTCCATTCATTCTTCACACTGATGGAAACATCTATCCAATTTTGAGTTTGCTCATCGATGCTGGCATAGACGCGCTTCATCCTCTGCAGCCTCAAGTAATAGACATCCGGAAATTCAAGGAAGCCTATGGGAACAGAATCTGCCTTATGGGCAACGTTGACATTTCCACGGTGCTCCCTTTCGGAACCCCCCAAGATGTCGCAAAGACTACGAGAGCCTGCATCGAAGCAGCCGGAGCCGGTGGCGGATATATCCTATCCTCAAGCAACTCGCTTCATGAGGGAATACCGCTCGACAACATAATCTCAATGGTTGACGCTGCAAAGAAGTTCGGTCAACAGCCCTTCAACGGAAGTTGACTCCGGCTTCGCATGCGCCGCGCATGCGAAAAGAGCTGGCACCAACGTAAGATTACGCGGAAGGGCTTAGTCCTAGGTACGTCTCAAGTTCAGAAGCGACATAGCCTAAACCGAGATTCTCCATCGTTGCCTTCGAGGGCACCCCACGATCGTCCCAGCCTCGCTTCTTGTAGTACAAATCGAGTAATGAGTCATATTTCTGCAAGTCTAGTTTGGCGCCTTTGTAGCGTCCCATCGTCAAAGGTTCTTCAAACCATCTCGCCGGAGGCGTATCCATCCTCCGGCTCCAGTTTGACCCATACTCACGAACCCAGAATGCTCTAATCAACGAATAGATTCTATCGCTCGCCTTAAAGAGATCATCTAAGCTGACTGACACGCCTGCCGATGCCTTTAAAAATTTTGGATACCAGTCGAGTTCAAAACCCAACTCTATCCACGGGAACCTGCATACACCTAAGCTCTCGAACATTCCCCCTCTGATCCTTTGAAACTCAATAACCTTATCGACCTTTTCCGGAACATAGCCCTCTCGCCCGAAACTCGCCTCCCACGAGATTACCCAAGCATCCTTATGGTGAGCGCCGATCGGAGATGTGCCAAAAGCCAAAGCCATTCCCGGCATTGAGTGACATTCGTATGCTGATATCTCAAGACCTTTGATGTTCATAGCCCATTTCCAACAATCATGTCCCAAACGTTCAGCAGCTAGCTTCGTCCCTTGGCTGAGCAATTCTCCTAGCCGTCGTCTGTAGGCTATATCTTCAATGATCGATTTAGCAGCCTTGAAATCGCCCCACTCCAATTTCTCCTTTATTAGTCCTCTCTGTGAAGCTTCCATTGCGAAGCCTATAACATTCCCCAGCGAAATCGTATCCAATCCGTAGTCATCAGCAATCCTATTCAATACTGCGACCTGCTTCAAGTCGGGCAACCCAATATTCGAACCTAGCATAGCTACGTTCTCATAATCGAGCTCTGATGGAGAGTGCTCGGCGTCGTAGATAACGTTCCCGCACATCATGTTGCAGTCTGGACAGCCTCTTTGCGAAGTCTTCTGCTTCTCCATGGTGGCGCCGCCTATTTCGTCAGCGTAATCGAACACTCCCTCCTTAAAATTGAAACTCGGCAAGACGCTATTCTGCTGGCTCCACTCAATCGTTGACATCGTGCCCTGCCTTCTCCAAAAAGCATAGTTAGGCTTCTTCAAAATCTCCCTAAAACTCTCTGCACGAAGACGTTTGACTTCTTCACCGTCCGCCACGTGTATCTCACGGTCTCCCTTGAGAACAAGTGCCTTAATCTTCTTGGAGCCCATCACAGCTCCCATCCCCGGTCTGCCTCCAGATCGCCCTTCCTGAGAAACGACCGTCGAATAGCTCACAAGATTCTCCCCAGCCGGACCGATGCTTAAGATTCCAATGTTTCTGCCGTGATGTTCTCGAAGTTTTCTCTCCGTTTCAAATGTTCCGATGCCCCACAAATCTTTCGCGTCGATCACCTCGACTGTTTCATTAATGATCAGGACGTAGCTCGGCTTCTTAGCCGCGCCTGAAATAACGACAGCGTCAAAACCAGCTTTTCTCAAGTGAACAGCCGCCAAAGAACCGAGATTGCCATCCCCATAACCACCAGTTAATGGGCTCTTCGCAGCTACGACCAGCTTGCCGCTACCAGGAAAACCTAGACCCGTGAGCGGACCAGCTGCGAAGATCAGTGGGCACTGTGGAGAAAGAGCGTTCATGCCGGGATTCGCCTCGTTCCATAAAATCTTGGCCGCCAAACCTCTACCGCCCAAGAACGCCAACGCCGTGACCGCATCATACGCCTGAACTTCTGTTTTTGCCCTAGACAAGTCAAGCCTCAGTATTCTGCCATTCCACCCCTTCAAAATTAACCCTCCAAATCACTTGTCCACTATACACGAGACATGGCTTTTAGATTTGTCATCAACGTCTATCGCGGAAAGTTCAATCTTTTCCGCTACAACGGTTAGAAAGAGACGGTAGAAATCGCTACCGGCTACGTCTTCTTATAATAGCTGCAAAAGGTTCTCTTCTCAAAACATCTTGTGTTGCAATCTACTCCGAGCAAGCACCGCCGGGACGGCGGTCGCTTCGCGCATTCAGAAGAATCGCAAAATCGGGCCTGATTCATTCTTCCTAGGCAACCAAAACAAACTTTAGTGTAAAGTCTTTCCATCTCAGGCTCTCTAAAGCCTTCGGGTTCCCAAGTGGTGCTCGTTCTTTCACCTCCAATAATTGATTGTGAAAGACAACCTTAAGTCGATATCGCTCAACCGGATAAGTCAAGGCTGCGGGCGGAAAAGTGACAGTGACGGTCCGTGCTAGGAAGCTTTCATATTACGCATGGATGTCGGAGGTGAGAGGCGCAACTTCCTTCATGGCAAATTTCGAGCGAGTTGCTGCTATTGACGCACAGGCCCGTACAAGAAAGAGTTGACTCAGCAAGACGACAGTCATGGAACCTTGTTCGCTGCTAGATATTGAGTTTGAGAGTTTCCTTCAATCCCTTGTACCGGTTTCGAACAGTAACCTCAGTAACATTTGCTACTTCAGCGATTTCTTTTTGAGTTTTCTTCTCGCCTTCGAGTACGCAAGCGACATACAGAGCCGCTGCGGCCAGCCCCATTGGATCCTTTCCTGCTACTATGCCCTTCTTCCGCACCTCCTTGAGGATCTTGATCCCCCTTCTCTGCGTCTGCATTGTTATGCCTACCTTCGTCGCGATCTTGGAAACGCATCTGATAGGGTCCTCAACCGGCATCCGCATGTCAAGTTCACGCAAAAGCAGCCTGTAACACCTTGCCACGTCCTTCTTCCTGATTCTGCTGGCGGCTGCTACTTCTTTCAATGTTCGAGGCGTCTCAGAAGATCTGCAAGCTGCGTACAAAGCGGCAGCCGCTATCGCGACAATCGATCTTCCTCGCACAAGCCCGCTATCAAGTGCTTTCCGGTAAATTATCGCAGCTCTCTCCTTGACAGGTGCAGGAATATGTAGTCTATCGGTAAGTCGATCCAGCTCCGCCATAGCTTGAGCCAGGTTTCTGTCTACTGAGGAGTGAACTCTCGTTCTAATCTGCCACTTTCTAAGCCTCAGCATCTCAAGCCTTGTAGCAAGAGGAAGCTGTCTCCCGTAAGCATCTCGATTCACACGATCTATAACTGTCGAAAGTCCTTTGTCATGAATTGAATATGAAATCGGAATCCCTACGCGGCCTCTTTCTTCCTTCTCTTCCTTTGTGAACGCTCTCCATTCAGGTCCGCGATCCATCGCGTGTTCGCTCAAAACGAGACCGCAATCTTGGCATATGACCTCGCCTAGATCGTAATCCTCAACAAGGTTGTCACTGCCACACTCAGGGCAGTTTGTAACCCTCTCCGATCTCTTTCCCGCTGACGCCATTTTCTCATCCTTCCATTCGATGGATCAATCTAAGCCATCATCAAACGACAAATATCCGAAACCCAAAATAATCGGAATCCGTTCGTCTGGCCCAGAGCCAGAACAACCTGTCTTCCCTCATATTTAAGCCTTTCGGTCGCTCTTATAGCGCAAAAGACTGTTCGCAATCAATCCTTTCGACTTTATCGATTCAATGAGCAAACCCAGGCATGGTAAACTCTTAAAGCTCCTCAATATCATCAGTTAATGGGTTTGGAGCGAATCGAAGCCAAACCAAGTAGCCCGGTCGTCTAGCGGTCAAAGTGGGCTTGAGACACGATCAAGGATAGCGGGCTCTGGATCCACCTTCGAAAGGAGAAGATACCCGCCGACGGGAGTTCGAACGATTCTTCCGAAAATCTCCCCCGGGCTACCACAATGACTTGAGCCTAACGTTTTCTGATCGTCACAATTCCTAACGTCGAATCGACAATGACGTAGTCGCCATTCCTAATAGTCTTGATTGGATCCCTTTCCAACCTGTCAACCAAAGGTATACCGGCAAGTACACATCCAGCTGCTATTATTGGCTCTGTCTCCGTATTTATGATAGCGGCCGGGGCTACTCTGTTCTTCGCCATAGAATAGATAGTGTAGGACCCAACAGTGCTCCCTCTCCCCATTGGAAACACGAAGATCTTCCCTCTCAACGACTTGCCCTCAAGCTCGTGATTCTTTTCGACCACCCTTCCGGTCGCTGGATCAACGCCGCCAAGAAAGGATACTGGCTGGCTTGTGACGAGCGCCTTTGCCATAGCTCTCCCAGCGACTACGAATCGTCCTTTTATTCTAACTTCTCCCGATCGCAAATCCTACACACTCTTCAAGCGGCGCTAACGCTGCTTGGACTTTGGATAGGGAAGGCAGATAATGTGTCGCCTTGCAGGAATTCGTCAGAATCTGGTGAACGCCAATCTTCTCAAGTGGGGAGACCACCATACAAGTGTCTCTAACAACTACACCTCCAGCATCCTCAATCGCGGATATGTATCCAAGCTTTTCAGCTTGCTCGCATGTCTTCCTAGCGGTGAAGCACCAAAGCTTTTCCTTTAACCGTCTTCCACGCACAATTTTGGCCACCGTGCCAAGCTCTTCCAGGCTGCAATGCGGGCAACCAAGACAGACATGCCTCGGGTTTTCGGCGGATGTCAGCTCCTCTTTTGCTGACTGCAACTCGGATTTACCTATCGAAATTCTCTCGAGGAAATGAAGGTGGCGTTCTTTGATGAGGCGACTCTCAGCCGTTACGCCATGGATGTGATAGAGCGCAATGGCCCCCGAGGTTGCCATGCTCGCGCCCAGAGTTTTCAAGTGGTCGAAGTTTCTTCCCATACTGGTTGCTCTGATGAAAGGCACGCAATGACCAAGTCTCCTCCCAAGAGCATATCCAAGCAAACTGAAGTCAAGGTCAGTGCGAAGTTCGCTCTGAACTTGAACTATGTGCGACGGTTTTCTATTCTCATCAAGGTGAAGCCCATAAAGTGGAGTTCTGCCCGCTATAGAACTTGCGAGAGCAGTTGGACCTCCTTCTCTATTGGTTCTTGCCCCTAACACGGAATTTGCGAAAGATATCGCTGATGACTCAGCCCATGCGACACTCTCGCCAAACCTAGGTCTGTTACCTACGAAATAGGGAATACAGGTGCACGTAATATTCATTCTCATCCTCTTGAACGCCGAAATGATTCTCAGCTGCCTACGGGCGAAATCGCTGGGCACCTTCATTCGGCGCCATTCTGTCAAGTCCATTCCGGCAGGGTTTAGAGTTGTCTTTACCGCTGCTTTAGCGCCTTTCCTGCACAAGTCTTCGAGGAATTCTAGGCCCGTCTCACCGATCGTCTTGTACGATACTCCGGATACCTGCACGCTTTTCACCTTGATCATTCTTTCCGCGTCGAAGATATCGCCGACTGCAACAAGCAATTTCATCGCCAAGGCTTTGGCCTCGCCGTATTCTCCTTGTAGCATTCTTTCCTCTTGTCTTGTAAGGAACAAGCTTGCTCAGCCACGATCGTTACGTCTAGGCGCCAGGTATAACAGCTTTAAAGAACTTCTCTTTCGGTTTTAGAAGGCTTCGTGTAGCGTCTATACCGACCTTCGTCGTCAGTGCAAGTTCTTGATTCGAAGATGGGTCGAGTGTGGAACCTCTAGCGTTAGGTATCACAATCAAGTCCTTGTCACCTTGAAATCTCGTCGCGATTGCCCACTCAACTTCCTGCGGCTTATTTATGTCTATATCGCTGTCCACTACAACTGCGTGTTTTAGTGAAGGGTGTGAAGCAAAGGCAGCCAACAAAGCGTTCTTGCCGTCACCTTCGGTTTGCTTCTCCATCGAGATAATGGCGTGAAGCCAACAGCATCCGCCCAGCGTAAGCCTTACCCCTTTGACACTTGGAACGACCGCTCTGACCCCTTCAAGGATCTTTGACTCGAACGGAAGACCCATCAATAGCTGATGCTCAGTTCCGCCGGGCAAGAGTGCCTGGTAGAGGTAGTCTCTCCGGTGCATAATGCGAACAACCTCGACAAGAGGCTGTTTCCTGACGATATCGTAGGTGCCGGTTATATCTACAAGAGGTCCTTCAGAGACTTGTCTTTCCAAGAGTATTTTGCCTTCAAGGACGAGTTCAGCATCGCTAGGGACGCAAGCATCCACATGCTCACAAGTTGTCAGTTTGAGACCTTGCCGCATGAGCGCGCTCGCGAGTTTGTACTCACTCACCCCGAAAGGAAGAGGTGATGACGCGGCCAACGTAACCGCTGGGTGTACCCCTATCGCTATTCCCACGTCGAGGCTCCTACTTCCTTCCTCGCGAGCCATGTGGCACAAGCGGTATAGATGCCGTGGAACAATCCTGATAGACAGATGATCCCGGTCAACTAACATCATCCTGTGAATGGAAACGTTCTCGACCTTATCGTCAAGGCTCTTTGCTGACACTATTCCTGAGGTTATGTACGCGCCTCCGTCTTTTTCATAATGTTTAAGGATAGGTATTCGATCCAGTCTCGGCCTTCTTTGAACTTCCTTCACAAGTCCATCATCAGAAATTGTGGGGCTCGACAGGTTTCTCATCGAGCCTATCAGAAGATCTGAAATCTCATTCTCTTTAACTCCCAGAGCCATCGAGATCCTCTTCCTTGACCCACAAATCCCTGAGACTAGCCTGTTGCGATAGCCCCGAACATTCTCAAACAAGAGTGCAGGGCCGGTATCATGCCTCTTCATCAGGAAGGCCGCTTCGTACCTCGTCGAGACGGGATCCTTTACCTCAAGAAGTTCGTCGTTCATTCTCAGTTCTTTGAGAAACGATCTAAGATCGCTCATAGCGTTCACCTAAGCCTCCATAGATTTCTCATTTGTCGCTTAATCCCTTCCAGGGTTCATATAGTTCTTCTTGAAGCCCTATATGCATCGCAATTTTTTCGACAATGAAGTTTACAAGGTCTTCAATGCTCTTAGGCCCATGATAGAACCCGGGACAGGCAGGAATCATTATGACGCCTAATTTCGATAGCCAAAGCATGTTCCTCAAGTGGACCGCGTTCACAGGAGTTTCCCGGGGCACCAGTATTACCTTTCTCCTTTCCTTTAGTGCCACATCTACTACGCGAAGCAGAAGGTTGTTGGAATATCCTTGAGCGATAGCTGCCAATGAACCCATGGAACAGGGGACAACAACCACCGCTTCAAACCTTTGTGATCCGCTAGAGATAGGTGCAGCGAGGTCGTCGATCTCGTAATGCTCACTTGCAAGTTTAAACAGATCACCCCTGCTCAAGCCCAACTCATGTGTTATGATTTTCTCCGCCGGTCTGGATATAATCAGGCAAGTCTCTACATTCTTCTTCGAAAGGAGTTTCAAAAGATTCAAGGCATAGACGGCGCCGCTCGCTCCAGTTATACCAACAATAACTTTCATTTCTCTCACTTGCGAGAACCATTTCTCCCTTAACTCTTCGCAATCTCCGTGAATGATTTGTTCGTTCTTCGAATAAAGAATTACCGAAAAGCCGATGAAGGCCGGTTTAGACTCAGTCGGATCTTTGTCTTGGAACAAGAACGGAGCTATTGGCCCCGTTTTAGCTCTGCCCCCTGCGTTCAGACAAAATAACCATCCAATAAATTGAAGAAACCGCACACCCTGGTCATCCACTACAAGACATTTTCCTTTTGATTCCGGCAACTCGCTCGCGACCGCTTGGGATAAGGCTAGGACGGAAAACATCCAGTCCATTTCCCTGCAAATTCTTCGCTCGCAATTGCCTTTCTCAAAATCTTCGAAGACCTAGAAGTTTCTCTAGAGAAGCGTTAAGTATGAAAGAACATACCTCATCTGGAACATCACGAACGCATAGTGAGCGAAGCGAAGTCGAATGAACCAAACAAACTCAGCAGCCTCGCATTGCAATACGTCAGTTTCGACGAAGAGATGCAAGAAATTTCAAGTGGTTGCGGTTGGAGGAACTTTCGATCTAGTTCATAAGGGTCACAGGAAGCTCTTAGACACCGCTTTCGAAATTGGAAAGACGGTAATGATTGGTGTTACTAGTGATCAATTCGTCAAGAAACTTCACAAACCCCACAAGGTTGACAGTTATGAGATACGGGAGAAGGAGTTGAAGAAGCTCCTTAGACGAAGGAATCAGCTAGGTAGAAGTATTATTGTCAGGCTAGAAGACCCTTACGGCCCGACAACCAAAGAGAACAACATTGACGCGTTAGTCGTCAGCCAAAGGACCAAGCCGACTGCACAACTTATCAATCGTTTGAGACGCCGAAAGGGCCTAGAACCGCTTCATATCGTTCCCATCACTTTGGTGCACGCTGAGGATTCTCGACCGATATCGACCACAAGAATCCGTAGAGGCCGAATAGACAGAGAAGGACGCATACTCTTTTAGCTAGGTTGAAACTACACTGTTGATGAGCGTGAGCCTCCCTCCAATTTTTTGGAAGATTCGGCAAGCCTCCAATTTATGGTACCCTGCTCCGTCGGAGTTAGGTCAGGGGCGCTGGACCTTGCAAATCCTTCTGGCTGTGTGTCCATATTAAATCAAACGGCCGGGATAAATTCGAAATGCCTGAGACTTGGTTGTGTTTCACAGAAGATAGATCTAGCTATAGAATTGACGAGGCTGGCTTATTCTGCAACGTTTCAGAATTCAGCGGTCACGAGTGTAATCCGGTGCGACATCAGGATGATTTGACGCACAGGGACCCGAATTCTGATACCTTATAGAATAAGCTTTAAAGACTCAAAAAATAATTAACACTGAAACGTTTCAGAATGGGGATCCCACCGATGCGACGAGCAAAAATTGGGAGAATACCAGCCGAAGATTACTATGACGAACGACAGAGACGCTGGGTCTGGCTCTTCCCTAGAATCGATAGGAAGATGAGCGCAGATCAGATTGTTGACCTCGATA
>Ga0315309_1000920_pt1 | contig 17888 bp, 17 predicted proteins | sample TDP4_MG_FD_203080 | JGI IMG/M metagenome (GOLD analysis project Ga0315309, IMG submission 203080) | Freshwater sediment microbial communities from Lake Towuti, South Sulawesi, Indonesia - TDP4 | ecosystem: Environmental > Aquatic > Freshwater > Lake > Sediment | place: Indonesia: South Sulawesi... | reverse complement strand
CCGATGGTGGGAATGGTTGGACTGATAGATGATGCCGATAGGTATGTAACTCAGGATTTTAAAAACGAGAACGATTTGATAGTGCTTCTGGGTGAAAACAAGGCCGACCTTTCGGGTAGTGAATATCTATACTTGGTCCATAGGCAAAAGAAAGGTAATCCTCAAATAGATATGGAGAGGGAGAAGGCTGTCCAGGAAGCATGCCTTGAGGCAATCGAATCCAGTATTATTAATTCTGCCCACGCCTGTTCTGAAGGTGGACTGGCAGTTACCCTCGTGGAATCATGTATTGCTAACGAAAGTAGAATGTTGGGCGCAGTAATTAAGCTGGATGAGTTGAAGAACAAAGATATAAGGATGGATGAGATTCTGTTCGGCGAGGGGCCTTCCCGAATAGTGGTTTCTTTGAGAAAAGATAGATTGAGAACTTTTCAGACAATAGCGCAAAGACATTCTGTTCCCTATAGTGTTCTGGGTAATGTCGGTGGGAAGAGGCTTCTGATTAAGTACAAGGAGAAAAAGATAATCGATATTCCCATTACAACCTTGAGTGATACTTGGAGAAAGGCAATTCCTTCAAGATTAGGAGACAGAACCTGGTGCAATTGAAAGGGTCTTAGGCTAAGTTTCTGCATCTCCTTCGGGGGAGAGGGTCTGTGTGAGGAGGAAATAGAAAAAGGAGAGTAATCTATCGATGAAACAAGTAAGAATAATTCCCTGTCTGGACATCAAGGATGGGCGAGTGGTTAAAGGTGTAAAGTTTGTCAACTTAAGGGATGCCCGCGATCCGGTGGAAGCAGCAGCGGCTTACTGCGCTGCCGGGGCAGACGAACTCGTTTTCCTCGATATAGCTGCCTCTGTTGAGGCAAGGGCTACGCGTCTGGACTGGGTAAGAAAAGTGAAAGAAGTAACGACTATACCCTTTTGTGTAGGTGGAGGCGTCAGAGACTTGAAGGATATGGAGGCCCTTCTTAATCTGGGGGCGGATAGAGTCTCTATCAATACAGCGGCTGTCAAGAATCCCAACCTGATTAAACAAGCCAGCAAAAGATTTGGTAAAGAAAAGCTTGTTGTAGCTATTGACGCCAGGAAGAGTCCTCCGGGCAGCGGTCGCCCGAGGTTTGAAGTTCTGATTATGGGGGGAGAAGAACCGACAGGATTGGATGTGGATGAATGGGCGAAGCGAGTGGAAAAATTAGGTGCAGGAGAGATCCTCTTGACCAGTAAAGACGCTGACGGTACTAAGGAAGGGTATGACATTGAGATGACTCGTCTCGTTTCGGAATCAGTGAATATTCCAGTAATTGCCTCAGGTGGAGCAGGAAAGCTCGAACATTTTTACGAAGTTCTGACTGAAGGGAAGGCTGACTCAGTCCTGGCTGCTTCTATTTTCCATTTTGGAGAATATAGAATAGCAGAGGTGAAAGAGTATCTTCGTAGTAGAGGAATCAACGTAAGAACTGTTGAAAACAGGTAGCCACCGTGGTGCAAACTGAACCCAAATAACGGGTGAGCCCAAATAATGGGTAAACTTTGCGGCTACCAACATTGATTTTCTTATTAGAACGAGAGGGTAATAATCGAGTGGAGAAGTTACCGCAGGAATCGTGTGCAATATTTGGTATTTTCGGACATAAAGACGCTGCCCGGCTTACATATTTAGGACTCTATGCACTTCAGCACCGCGGGCAGGAAAGTGCTGGAATTGCAGTTTCTGATGGGAAGGAGATGACTGTCCAGAAAGGGATGGGACTTGTTGCCGATGTATTTAGTCGCGAAGTTCTGGAGAGACTTTCTGGGCATCTCGCCATAGGACATGTCCGCTATTCCACTACTGGCTCATCTACCATTAGAAATGCTCAACCATTTTTTGTCAAATACTCTCAAGGCTCTATTGCTATTGCCCACAATGGCAATCTGGTGAACACTCTTCAACTGAAAAATGGCCTGGAGAGGGCTGGCTCAATTTTCCAGTCGACTATGGATAGCGAAGTGGTGATTCATCTCTTGGCGAGGTCAAAAGAGCCTAATCTGGAGAAGAGATTAATCGATTCTTTGAATCAGATTGAAGGAGCCTATTCTTTCGTTTTGCTAACAGAAGAGGAGTTAATTGCAATAAGAGACCCTAGGGGATTCAGGCCGCTCTGTCTGGGCAAGCTTGACGGTGCCTATTGTGTTGCTTCTGAAACTTGTGCTCTGGACCTGATTCAGGCAGAATATATTAGAGATATAGAGCCAGGAGAAATACTCTTTATGAATATGGATGGGCTTCGCTCTATCAAACCGTTCCCTCCCGTGAAACATTCCTTCTGTATATTTGAATTCATATATTTTGCCCGACCGGACAGCAACATTTTTGGGAGGAGCGTCTACCTAACCAGAAAGAGGTTGGGAATGCAACTTGCCCGGGAATGTCCTGTGGAGGCAGACTTAGTTATGCCCATTCCGGATTCCGGAAACTATGCGGCTCTGGGCTATGCTGAAGAATCTAAGATTCCTTTTGAGATGGGCATTGTCAGGAACCACTATGTGGGGAGAACATTTATTGAACCTTCGCAGTATGTGCGCGATTTGGGTGTGAAGGTAAAACTTAACCCTGTTAGAGAAGTCCTGAAAGGGAAACGCATAGTAATTGTTGAGGACTCCATTGTCCGGGGGACTACATCGAGGGTTAGAATAAGGGCTTTACGCGATGCTGGCGCTAAGGAAATACATATGAGGGTCAGTTGTCCTCCCCACAGGTTCCCCTGCCATTTTGGAATAGATTTTCCCACCAGAAGTGAGTTGATAGCTTCATCACATACCCTGGAAGAGATAAGAGACTATATTGGTCTGGACAGTATAGGCTATCTCAGCCTGGAGGGAATGGTCAATTCAATGGATCTGGACAGAGAAGAGTTTTGCGTAGCTTGTTTTAGTGGGAATTATCCTATCCCCATCACGGAGGAAGTCTCTAAGCTGAGGTTAGAGGAGAAAAGAGGCGGAAAGGCCGAAAGGTCGAATTTTTCCAATCTTAATTAAGGAAGGAGAGAATGGCAACCAAATACATTTTTGTTACGGGTGGAGTGGTATCATCGTTAGGCAAGGGGATAACTGCAGCGTCTATCGGGTGTTTACTGAAAAGTTGTGGTTTGAGAGTGAATATGTTGAAAATAGACCCCTACCTGAATGTAGACCCGGGGACAATGAGCCCTTTTCAGCACGGCGAAGTCTTCGTTACCGATGACGGGGCTGAGACCGATTTAGATTTAGGCCACTATGAGCGATTTCTCGATGTAAATTTAAGGCAGGTTAATAATATTACCAGTGGGGTAATCTACGACGCTGTAATCAGTAAAGAAAGGAAAGGCGATTTCTTAGGCAAAACCGTTCAGGTCATTCCGCATATTACTGATGAAATCAAGTCTCGTGTTAAGGCGTTGTCAAAAAATTCTGATGTAGTAATTACTGAAATTGGCGGGACCACAGGCGATATTGAGGGGTTGCCTTTTCTCGAGGCAGCCAGACAGTTCAAGCAGGACGTAGGAAGAGATAATGTCTGTTATATTCATGTGACCCTTGTCCCGTACATCCGGGCTGCCGAGGAGATGAAGAGCAAGCCAACACAACAGAGCGTGGCTAAGCTAAGGGAGATTGGAATCGAGCCTCAAATAATTATCTGTCGGACCGAAAGGCCGTTGGCAGATGATTTAAGGAGAAAGATAGCACTATTCTGCAACGTTCAGGAAAAAGCAGTTGTTGAGGAAAGGGACGTTTCCACAAGCATCTATGAGGTTCCGTTGATGCTGGAAAGAGAAGGTCTCGATGAGCTTTTGTTAGAAATGTTACGGCTAAAAAGAAGAAGGAGCGATTTATCCAAATGGAAAGGAATTATCAAGAAAATAGGAAACTTGAAAAAGGATGTGGAAATTGGTGTTGCGGGAAAGTATACCGAGTTAAGGGATGCGTACAAGAGCATCTGGGAGGCACTGGTTCACGGAGGATTAGCTAACAATGTCAGGGTCAATATAAGATATATTGATGTAGAAAATAGGAAGTTGGAAAGAGAATTAGAAACTGTGGATGGAATTCTTGTCCCAGGAGGATTTGGCGAAAGAGGAATAGATGGCAAAATAAGGGTGTGTAGATTCGCTCGAGAAGGCAAGATTCCTTTTCTGGGCATCTGTTTGGGCATGCAGTGTGCAGTAATCGATTTCGCTCAGAACGTGTGTGGAATGAAGGAAGCACATAGCACGGAATTCAAGCCAAATACTCCCTACCCGGTAATTGATTTGCTTCCTCAGCAGAAGAAGATATTTCAAAAAGGAGGCACGATGCGATTGGGTGGCTATCCCTGCGAAGTTAAAAGAGACTCCCTTGCTTTTCGTGCCTATGAGAAAGAGTTAGTATTTGAGAGGCATCGCCACAGGTATGAATTGAACAATAGGTTTCGAAACAGATTGAAGGCAAGGGGGCTTGTTGTTACTGGCGAATATGAGAAAAAGTGCCTGGCAGAAATAGTGGAGATTAAGGACCATCCCTGGTTTGTAGCGGTTCAGTTCCATCCAGAGTTCAGTTCAAGGCCGAACAGGCCACATCCTCTGTTTAGAGACTTTATCAGAGCTTGCTTAAAGGCGAAAGACAGTACATAGCCTCAAAGTTTCCGCCCTACCGACTGTTTAATATTTTTTGCTTCCTCGCGCTCAAAAATTCTCCCTGATTTTGCTCGTCCACTCCACGACTCCTATCATTTATGGGTTTGCGGGTCAACATATCCAGACCGTTCGCTCCCACTCTCTAAGAGAAAAACTGATTGCTTTTTAGGAAGAAAGCTGTTATAATCTAAAAACTGTGAATTGATTATTAATGTAGGTAGTGTAGGCCATTATGCCGTAATGATTCGGTAGTGTAAGGGCTTGTCCCCGTCCCGATAAATCGGGACGCCCGTAAAGGGCTAGACTACTGAGAATTCTTGGAGATTGTGGAATGAGAACTTTTATTGCTGTGGGAATATCTGATGAAGTGAGGGAAAAGATTGCCCAAATTCAGGCTGAACTGAAAAAGGGGGAGCCGGACGTAAAATGGGTTGAACCGGAAAATTTACACATTACTCTAAAGTTTCTGGGTGAGGTAAGCGAAGATAAGCTTCCCGGAGTGATTGAAAAAACAAGACTGGCAGCTTCCGGAATCTCCCATTTCCGGGTTCACATTATTGGCTTGGGTAGTTTTCCCAGCCTTACATCTCCTCGAGTAGTCTGGGTCGGGGTAAAGGAAGGCAAGAATGAACTTAGAAATTTGAGTGAGAGAGTTGAAGGGAATCTTTCCGATTTAGGATTTACCAAAGAGAAAAGGGAGTTTTCTGCCCATCTAACGATTGGCAGGGTGAGATCTCCGCGAAAAAAGGAGAAACTGGTCAAAAAAATTGAAGAATTCGCAAATTATGATGTAGGCGAATTCTCCGTGGACAAGGTAGTCATCATGGAGAGTCAGCTGAGTTCCAAAGGGCCTACTTATAAGATAGCAAAGGAATTGGAATTGGAATGACCATTAAAAAATTGAAAGATAAATTGCTGGAGAATCGGTATCGTGTCAGATAGCAGTTACCTTTGACGACGGTCCGGTTCCGAGTGTGACGCCAGGAATCTTGGAGCAGGACGGAACCTTGCTAGGGAAAGCAAAGCTATGGACCATCGTTGGGTATGAGTTTTTCGCCGTTTGAACTGGAGTGGCTATGAAAATCCTGGGGATTGACTACGGAGAGAAAAGGATTGGGCTAGCAGTGAGCGATCCGTCAAATATGGTTGCGCGTAGTCTGAAAGTTCTAAAAAGCAATGCGGCTCGGAGCTGGGTTAAAGAATTGAAACTAATTATTGACGAGAATAGGATTGAGAAAATTGTTGTTGGCCTTCCCGTGAATATGAATGGTTCTTTGGGTGAGAAAGGAAGGGAGGTTCTGGCTTTTGTGGAAGTTCTGAAAAAAGAGCTAAAACTGCCTGTAGTGACCTGGGATGAAAGGCTAACAACGGTCAGCGCAGAAAAATTGCTCAGACAGACAAAGTTATCGAGAGAAAAAAGAAAGGATATTTTGGATAAGCTTTCTGCTTCCATAATTTTGCAAAGTTATCTGGATAGTATTTTCCCGAGTCAAAAAGGGGAGAGGCGGGAGAGGAAAAAATGAGAAAAATAGTAATAGGAATGGGTGTCATTGTCCTGGCTTTTTCAATTCTGGGAATTTTGGTGCTCTTTATTTCATCCCACCAAACCTCTAGAACCTCCTTGATAACGATAGAAGAGAGAATGACCGGCCAGCAGGTAGCAGAATTGCTCAAAACCGAAGGTCTAATCTCGAGTAAGAATTTCTTCTTGTTTCTTCTTAGATTGAAAGGAGCACATAAAGGAATCAAGGCGGGAATGTACGAAATAAATACAAAAGAAAGTACATGGAAAATTATCAACAAACTCGTTTCCGGGAAAAGCAAGAAAATAAGGTTGTCCGTTCCTGAGGGACTTACCGCCCGTCAGATTGCCCAGCTAATTGAAGAGAAAGAATTGGGAAAGAGAAAAAAATTCTTAAAAATTGTTGAACAGAAAAGGCTGGAAGGCTATCTTTTTCCGGAAACCTATTTTATCGAATATGGCACTTCAGAAGAAGAGATTATTGAGATGATGGTCAACCAATTCAATAAGGTGTTTACAGAAGAGATGGAAGAGAGAGGGAAGAAGTTTAACTTCACAAAAAGGGATACGGTAATCTTAGCTTCTATGATAGAAAAAGAAGCTGCCCGGGATGAAGAGAGGCCGTTAATCTCTGCGGTTTTTCACAATCGCTTGAGGAAGCGCTGGTATTTGGAATCTTGCGCCACTGTCCAGTACGCGCTGGGAGAGCATAAGGAGAAGCTGACCTATAAAGATTTGAGAGTGGACTCTCCTTACAATACTTATACTCATTTCGGCTTACCGCCTGGACCAATCTGTAATCCTGGTCTATCTTCCGTCAAGGCTGTCTTGTACCCGGCGGATAGCGACCTTATGTTCTTTGTTTCTGAAGGAGAAGGGACTCATAGATTCTCCAAATATTATCAGAAACACCTGGAAGTGCAAAAAGAAAGATTAAATAAGAAATAGATTTTATAGGGAAAAGAATGCCTGAATTGCCAGAAATAGAAACAATAAGAAAAGGGCTGGAGAAGAGAATTTTGGGGAAGAAGGTCAGGAGAGTGGAGATAAATAGTACTAGGATGTTGAAGGCACTCTCTCCGGAAAGATTCAAGAAGGAGGTCGAAGGAAAGACTTTCAAAGAAGTTATCCGTCGAGGGAAGTACCTAATTCTTGCATTGTCTTCAGGAAAGAAGATAGTCGTACATCTCAGAATGACCGGGCAACTAGTTTATGGAGATAAAGATAGAAAAAGCAGGATTTCCTTTCTACTCTCGGATGGCAGATATTTGAATATTAATGACCAGAGGCATCTGGGAGAAATCAGACTGGTAGAAAGCTGGGAGAAATTTCCCGGTATTGCCCGGATGGGAATTGAACCTTTAGTGGAAAAATTTACGGCTAATGTTTTTGCTGAAATGTTACATAAAAAGAAGGCTAGAATTAAACCTCTCTTGATGAATCAGGAGTTTCTTGCCGGTATGGGAAATATTTACGCTCAAGAGGCGCTATTCAGAGCGGGAATCCATCCTAAGAGGCAGGCGTGCACGCTGAATCGGCAAGAAGTGAAATCGCTGTTTTCTGAAATAAAGAAGGTCTTAAAGAAAGCTATAGAATACGGAGGAACCTCCCTAATCAGTTATGTTGACGCAGAAGGAAAAAGAGGAAATTTCCATTCCCACCTTCTTGTCTATCGTCGTGGTGGGGAACCATGTGTTAGCTGTAAGCGGCCTTTGAAATTCGTTAGAGTTTCTGGTAGGGGAACCAGTTTTTGTGCCAACTGCCAGAAATAGAAAAATTGGAGCCTTAAGAGCACGGCTTTAGAGAGTTGTCTAAAAAATTTAAGTAGGAGGAGATATGAAAAAGGTGAACACCAGACTCACTATTTTTTTCCTGGTTTTTATCGCATCTGTCTTAACTTGCACTCTGCTTAGGGCAGGCGGAAGAAAGCCACCTCCAGAACCTAAGACAGTCGAGGAAAAGATTGCTCGCCAGTTTCACGTTGAGCAGGCCCTTGTCCTTGGATTGAAAGACAAGGGTTATGGTACAGAAGAGGTTATTAGGCTACTAATACTGGCAACTGCGACGGGCAAGCCGGCAGAGGAGATTGGTATCCTGAAAGAAGAAGGAATGGGCTGGGAGGAGATTACTAAAAAGTTCGGAATTGAAATAGATACTCTTTCCCAGGAAACCCAGAAGCTTCTATCCGAAGTTGGAGCAGGTGAGGAACAGGAAATGGTAGAGGAGAAGAAGCCAGAAGTAGAGCTGGAAATTGAGAAAGAATTGAAAAAAAAGTTAGAGATAGAAAAGATGGAATCGGATGAGTTACATTGAATTCTATGAGAAAGGTTTCTTAAGAAAGAGGAGGGAAGAGCTTGATAAATTACTGCAGGACTGTCACCTCTGTCCGAGGATATGCCGGGTAAATCGCTGCGAAGATGAGAAGGGCTTCTGCGGCGCGGGAAGAAGAGCAGTTGTTTCCAGTTATAACCTCCATTTCGGTGAAGAGCCGCCAATTTCCGGCTATCGTGGTTCAGGCACTATTTTCTTTACGCACTGCAATCTTCGTTGCTGTTTTTGTCAAAATTACCCTATCAGCCAGTTAGGAAACGGTCAGGAAGTTGAGGCCGGAGAAGTGGCCAGAATGATGGTAAGGTTACAGAAACTTGGGGCACATAACATAAACTTTGTTACTCCCACCCATTTTGTTCCTCAAATAGTTGAAGCTCTGGAGCTTGCCATAAAAGACGGCTTGAAAATTCCTCTGGTATACAACTCAGGTGGATACGATTCTCTGGAGACTTTACAACTCTTGGACGGCATAGTAGACATTTACATGCCTGATGCCAAGTATTCTGACCCTGAAAGTGGTCGTAAATATTCGAGGGCAGCCGACTATTTTGAAGTCAACAAGAAGGCTCTTCTGGAGATGCACCGTCAAGTTGGTGACCTGAAAATGGATAAGGAAGGGATTGCCAAACGGGGGATGCTCGTTCGCCACCTGGTATTGCCCGAAGACATAGCTGGTTCTCGAAAAGTGCTGGAGTTTATTGCTAGGAGTATTTCCCAGGATACCTATATGAGTATTATGGCCCAGTATCACCCTGCTCACTTAGCTTTCGAATTTCCTGAACTATCGAGAAGAATATCAAAAAAAGAATATGATGCTGTGTTAAAGATAGCGGATGAACTGGGATTGGAAAGAGGCTGGAGGCAGGAGCTTTGGGGATAAATTTTATTTGCAATGCAGGGATAAAATTTGCTAAATTTAAGGAAGATTAAGATTGAGAATCTCCATTCCTGGCAAGTCTCTCCCGAGAAGGCAAGGGAAATCCAGGAGGAGTTGAGAACCAAAGTTATACTGAGAAGTGCTTTTAGCTCTATAAGTCAGATACACTCTGTAGTCGGTTGCGATGTGGCTTATGATGAGGAGCAAGGAAAGGTATACGGCAGTGTGGTTCTCGTCAGTTTCCCTGAACTCAAATTGTTAGAGAAAAAGGGAGTTATGAGAGAATCTGGTAGAATCTTTCCGTACATTCCCGGGTTACTCGCCTTTCGGGAGGCTCCTATTCTAATAGAGGCCTTAAAGAAATTGAGAAGAGTTCCTGATGTGGTCATTTGCGATGGCCAAGGAATTGCTCATCCCCGGAGGTTTGGCTTAGCCAGTCACATCGGCCTTCTAATTGGACTTCCTACAATTGGCTGCGCCAAATCGGTACTATATGGACATTATGAGGAGCCCATAAATTTGAGTGGGGCTTATACTTTTTTGAAGGACGATAGGGGAGAACTCATCGGAGCAGTTCTCCGCACAAAGAAGGATGTAAAACCGATATCAGTTTCCCAAGGTTATAAGATTGACCTCGACCAGGCACTGGACATAATTATAGCTTGTTGCCTGGGGGGAAGGATTCCTGAACCTTTAAGATTAGCGCACTTGGAGGCAGTGCGGGCTCTAACTGGCAAGCCCTAAATATACACCATTGGAGCTGATTCACAAAAGATAGTTTTTCATCGCTGGAGGAATTTCCTAACGCCAAAAAATTTTGGACTTTGCCAGGCGCAAATCGAAACTTCCCGATAGATCGGGATCAAACAACGATTTGCTTTTGTTGCGAAATAGTCGTCCTTGTTTTTTGGCTAAAATTCCTTAAAGCTCTTCAAAACTATCTTTTGGTGAAATATTGAGCAGAGGTCCGACAGGACTCCGAAACCCGACCGGGGCGTCGGACTCCTTCGGATCTGATTCACACAGGGAGGAATAGATGGTTAGAAAACCAGCACAGGCAGGAAGGTTTTATCTGAAAGACCCGGAAGCCCTGAGGAGACAGGTTGAGGAATTTATCAGGAAAGATACGAGAAAGGAAGATGTTTGGGGAATAGTAGCGCCACACGCAGGCTATTTCTATTCTGGTAAGGTAGCTGGAGCAGCATATTCCAGGATTAATGTACCTGATACTGTTGTCATAATTGGGCCCAATCATACGGGGATGGGGCCTGAAGTTTCGATAATGGCAGAGGGTCATTGGGAAATGCCAAACGGTAGAGTGCAAATAGATTCTTCTCTGGCAAAAGAGATACTCTCAGAAGCTGGTGATTTAGCTCAGGAGGACGCAGAAGCACATTTACACGAGCACTCCCTAGAAGTTCAACTCCCATTCATTCAATATTTCAAGACCGACTTCACCATGGTTCCCATATGTATGCGGGACCATCGGGTTTCGACTTGTAAGGGATTGGGTGAGGCGATAGCGAGAGTGGTTAAATCGAGGGCTCCTTGTTTAATTGTTGCTTCTTCAGATATGACCCATTATGAGTCCCATAAGGAAGCGGAAAGAAAAGATAAGTTGGCAATTGATAAGATCCTAAAGCTCGACCCGGAAGGCCTGCTAAAGACAGTGATAAAGGAAGATATTTCGATGTGTGGTCCTGGGCCTACGGCTACGATGATTTTTGCCTGTAAGAAGCTCGGAGCAAAGAAGAGCGAACTGGTGTTGTACAATACCAGTGCAGAGGCCTCAGGAGATTATTCGGCGGTTGTGGGATACGCAGGCATTATCGTCAAGTAGAAAGGAAGCAATAGAGGCTAAATCACGGAGGAGAATATGTCGGAATTGAGGAAGGACCCAATTTCCGGAAGATGGATGATTACCGCTACGAGAAACGAGACGGATACTCCGTCTGGCTTTATCACGGTGCGTAAAGAAGAGAGGGAACGGGACTGTCCTTTCTGCGAGGGCAGAGAACTGGAAACACCGCCTGAAGTATTTGCCCTGCGTAAAGAGGGTAGTAAGCCTAATACCCCGGGATGGGCAGTGCGTGTAATTGCCAGCAAATACGGAGTGGTAGCGCTAAATGAGGAGTTAGAAAGAAAAGGAGTGGGTGACTTTTTCTTTTTTGATACGATGAATGGATATGGAATCCACGAGATTGTAATCGAGTCCCCTCTTCACATAACACATATTTCAGAACTTCCACTCGAGCAGATACGGAAATCTTTCCTCGTGTATCAGAATAGGTTGAGGGAATTGAAGAAGAATTTACTTCTAAAATATGGTCTTGTCTTCGGCAACCAGGGCTATGGGAAAGAAATCTCTATGTTACACGTACATTCGCAGATAATAGCTCTGCCCCTGATTCCCAAAAGTATTAAAGACGAATTATCGTCGGCTAAGAGCTATTACGAAGAGAAAGAAAGGTGTATTTTCTGTGACATAATCAAGCAGGAATTATACTCCCAGGAGCGGATAGTTAACGCTGGCGATAGATATATTGTTTTGGCTCCTTTTGCCTCCCGGTTTCCATTCGAAACCCAAATTCTTCCCAGAAAACATGAATGTGACTTCACAAATGTGCCTGAAGATGGTCTCTGGGAGTTAGCCGAGATATTTAAATCGACTATTATGAAGACTGTGAAATTATTGAACGACCCTCCTTTAAATTTCGTTCTGCACACTGTTCCCTTTATGGTTCCTGAGGCAGGATTCTGGCTGACTATAAGAGATGACTACCACTGGCACATTGAGATTCTGCCTCATGCCATGCCGGCGCGGGGTTTTGAGTGGGGCGGCGATTTCTATATTAACCCACCATCTCCGGAGGCAGCAGCGAGGTTCCTGAGGGAAGCAGAAGAGAAGTAGATACACGATGAAGAATAAAGAAGTGGTGAGATTGCTGCAGGAAATTGGACAGCTCCTGGAATTGAAGGGGGAGAACCCTTTTCGCGTGCGTTCTTATGAGAAGGCAGCTCAAAATATTGCCAGTCTTACTGAGCCCATTGAAAAGTTCGTAAGTGAGAAGAGTCTGGAGACCATCCCCGGCGTAGGCGAAGGGATAGCAAAGAAGATTACGGAATACCTGGAGACGGGTAAGCTTAGATATTTTGAAGATTTGAAAAAGGATGTTCCGGAAGGGCTTCTGGAAATCCTCTCCGTGCCGGGAGTAGGGCCTAAAACAGCAAAGACATTATATGATACCCTGAAGATAAAGAGCCTGGCCGAACTGGAGAAAGCAGCTAGAGAACATTATCTCAGGGAGCTCCACCGTTTGGGGGAGAAGACAGAGGAGAATATCCTGAGAGGCATTCAACTGTTGAGGAAAGGTGGTGAAAGAATCCTTCTCTCCTCCGCGCTATTCCTTGCAAAACCAATTATAGAAGAGTTAAAGAAGTGCCCTGGTGTGAGAGACCTGAACTTGGCTGGCAGTATTCGGAGAAAGAAAGAGACAATTAAAGATATAGATATCTTATGTACCGCGAAGGGGTCAGATTTGGTAATGAACAAGTTTGTGAGTCTTCCTCAAGTGAAGGAGGTGTTGGCTCAGGGAGAAACAAAATCGAGCGTAATCCTTGAAGAAGGGATACAGGTTGACTTGCGGGTAATTAAGCCAGAATCTTATGGGGCTGCCTTGATGTATTTTACGGGCTCCAAAGACCATAATATTGCACTTCGTGAATTAGCTCGAAAAAGAGGGTATAAAATAAACGAATACGGCCTATTTAAACTGGGAAAGAGTTCGGCCCGACCTTCCGGTAAGGCAAAGGGTGCTGTCTCGGCAGGAGGAGTGATGGAAACGAGGGTGGCGGGGAAGACTGAGGAAGAAGTCTATAAGAAATTGGGGCTTCAGTATATCCCACCAGAAGTAAGAGAAGGGTCCGGAGAAATTGGAGTAGCTTTGCAGAATAGGATTCCTCCACTTATTGAAGAAATTGATATTTTGGGCGACCTGCATGTCCACTCCCGTTACAGTGATGGAGCGGGAAAATTTTCGGAAATTGCGGAAAAGGCAAAGTCTATGGGCTTAAAGTGGGTGGGGATTTGTGATCACTCCCAATCGCTAAAAGTTGCCGGAGGTGTTGAGCCAGATAAAGTCTACAGCAAAATTAAAGAGACGAAAGAATTTAATAAAAAAAGCAAAGACTTCAAGATTATTTGCGGCATGGAAGTCGATATCCTTTCTGATGGGTCCCTGGACTACGACGATGAACTCCTGGCACAGCTCGACCTGGTTATTGCCGCTATTCACACCGGATTCAAACAGTCGGAGGAACAGTTAACCGAAAGAATAGTCTCGGCAATGGAGAATAAGTATGTGCATATGATCGCCCATCCACAAGGTCGGCTGTTGGGGAAAAGGGAAGCGTACGCACTAAATATGGATAAAATCTTAAGAACTGCACAAAAAACGCATACTTTCTTGGAGATTAATGCCTATCCCGAGAGGCTTGACCTATATGATATATATTGCCGCAAGGCGAAAGAGATGGGTATCCCTGTGGGAATCGGGACAGATGCTCATACTTTGAATCAAATAGAGAATCTCTACCTGGGAGTTGCAGTGGCTCGCCGGGGCTGGCTGGAGAAAAGAAATGTGTTGAATAGTCTCACTTATGAGGAGCTAATCAAAGCCTTGAGGAAAAAGAGATGTGCGCCGAGTTAAGAAAAGATATAGTTTCTGGAAGCTGGATTATTACCAGCACCAAAGAGAAAGAAGAATTTTTTGAATCCTTAAAGCCTCAAGTAGTGCTGGAGGGAAAACCTTGTCCTTTCTGCCCGGGGAATGAGAAAGAGACACCTAAAGAAATTTATTCTTTGAGAGCACCGGGCACTTTTCCCGACCAGCCGGGTTGGAGCGTGAGAGTTTTTCCCAGCAAGGAGAAGGTGCTTGTAATTGAAAAGGAATTGGAAAGGCGTGGTGCGGGCATATACGATGCGATGAATAACGTAGGAGCACATGAACTAATAGTGGAAAGTCCGGAACACGTGAAAAACTTAAGCGATCTACCTGTGGCACAGATAAAAGATGCCCTTGTGGTGTATCAAAAGAGGATTATGGATTTGAAGGGCGATAAGCGTTTCCGATACGCTATAGTGTTCAAGAATCAAAGGCCAAAATCTCCTTATCGGTTGGGACACACTCATTCCCAATTGGTCGCTTTACCCCTTACTCCCCAAAGTGTAAAAGATGAACTGGAAAATGCCAGAGCCTATTACAGGGAGAAAGAGCGTTGTGTATTCTGTGATGTTGTTAGAGAGGAGTCAAGCGAGGGACTAAGGATAATTGAAGAGAATAAATCTTTCATCGCCTATGTCCCATTTGCTCCTCGTCTTCCTTTTGAGACCTGGATACTTCCTAAAAGACACAATCCAGACTTCACGCAGGAAGATGAGAGTATACTTTTCGATTTCGCCGCGGTCATGAAGGTGACTCTGGGCAAGGTTAGTAAACTGCTGGGTGACCCGCCTCTGAACTATATGATTCATTCTATACCCTACATGCGGCCAAGGGCAGGCTACTGGCAGACAATACATAAGGATTACCATTGGCATTTGGAAATAGTTCCTCACATTATAGAGGTTGAGGGTTTTTCCTGGAGTTCTGGATTCTATATTGAGCCACTTTCCTCTGAGATAACGGCGGAACTTTTGCGGGAAACAAAATTGTAGGATGAGGCAAGTTCTGTGCCTCGCTGAGAGAGCAGACGCAGGGGGTGATAGTGAATGGTGGGTTTAGTACTATTGAGGTTGGAAGCAGGAAAGGAGGAAGAGGTACTGGCTAAAATTAAGCAAATAAAAGGAATTAACAAAGTCCAGGCCGTCTTTGGCCGGTGGGACGTTGTGGCCACTGTGGAGGCTCCAGATTTGAATGCTTTGACTTCATTAGTAATCAAGAAGATTAGGGCAATCGAGGGAGTCTCCGCTACGGAAACCTTGGTTTCCACCACGCTTTAAAATAGGGACAGCGACCATTTCTCAATCGGGTTCGATTCAGATAATGTTAAGAAATGGTCCTACTTGGTATCATTAAAGCCAGACTTTCCTCAGTGGGTTTTCGGACGAGAAATTAGGAACTTTTCTTTCAACAGTTCTTTTTGGCTTGCGATTACTGAGAAATAGGAATGTTGAAAAATGGTCGCTGTGCCTATTTTATGAAGAGAGAGGGGGTGAACAGGATGAAGGAGATAACGGATTTGCTCAGCGAAACTAATTCCCATGTGATAAGAGGAGTCTTAGATGCTGGCGGAGTCGTTTTAGGAATCAAGGCTGAAGCTTTTGCCGGAGTCCTCATTGAGGACCGGAAACTGACAGATAGTTTAGCAAAGAAAGTTGAGGACGAAACCGGGGTCAAGGGATTTATTTCTACGGATGAACTACCGAAATACGGGCTGAATAAACAGGACAAAAGGAATATCGAGGAGGCTTTCGGTGTCAGGGAGGGCGATGTAGTTATTCTCGTGGCTGATCAAAGAGACAAAGCAAAAAAAGCAATAGAAATTATTGAAAAAGAGATAGCCAAACGCAAACAGTAATCTGCGGTCTTTTGCAATAGATGAGAAGAAATGTCTTCGCCATACTGCTTATTTTTGCTTTTCTGTTTTTTCCCTTCTCCGGAATCTATATGGCAGGGACGGCTTCCTTGGTTTTTGCCGGAAGTGGAGAGAAAATGAGGGAGGAAAATATCAAATTACCGCGGCCTAAGACCACGGGCAAGATGAGTTTCGAGGAGGCAATAGTAAAGAGACACTCAGTTAGGAGTTTCAGCAAAAAAGAATTGTCTTTAGACGAGATTTCCCAGCTTCTCTGGGCCGCCTATGGCCAGAGAGATGTCGACACTATGACCGGTGCTTCCAAGACTGTTCCTTCTGCAGGTGCTCTCTATCCAATGGAGATATACCTCGTTTCTGCCAAGGGAGTCTTCCACTATTTGTCCTCAACTCACAGTCTGGAACAGATATCAGACAAAGATCTCCGCTCTTCTCTTTCCCGCGCTGCCTTGTGGCAGGGAGCAATTGCCCAGGCAGCGGCCGATTTCGTGATTGCTTGCGTTTATGATAGGATATGTTTAAAGTATGGAGAGAGAGGGGTCAGGTATGCGCATATAGAGGCAGGTCACATAGCCCAGAACATCCATCTTCAGGCGGTCTGTCTGGGTTTGGATTCGGTTCCTATTGGCGCATTTAGTGATACTTCGGTGCAAAAGGCGCTCTATCTACCAAAAGATAATATACCTCTCTACATTATTCCGGTAGGTTATATAGAATAGTGAAAAGAAGAAATGAGAAAGGTCATTGCGATTCTCGTCCTATTAGTAGGAGCAATTGCTCTTGCCTGGTTATTCATCTATTTTGTAAGAAGGCCCTCCCCTGGAACAAAGGAGACGATACCCACCAGTAAGGAATATCCTTCCCAGCCAGCCTATGGAGATACAATCATTGAGGCATCTATTGGAGACGCTAGCTATTTGAATCCCATTCTTGCCAGCGACAGTGCTTCGGGTGATATAAATGGCTTTGTCTATAACGGGTTGGTTAAGTATGATAAAAATATTAACCTGGTAGGTGACCTGGCAGAATCATGGGAAGTCTCAAAAGACGGGCTGGAAATCACCTTTCATCTCCGCAGGAACGTTAGATGGCATGACGGCGAACCCTTCACTGGAGAAGATGTCAAATTTACTTATGAGAAGTTAGTCGATCCTAATATAAGGACACCCTATGCTTCAGATTATCTTATGATTAAAGGGCTTGAAGTTGTCGATTCCTACACGGTGAAGATAAGATATAAGGAACCCTTTTCTCCCGGGATGGAAAGCTGGGGTATGGGAATGATTCCCAAACATATTTTTGAGAAAGGAGACTTTAACAACCATCCTGCAAACCGGCACCCAATCGGGACAGGACCCTATAAATTTGTGGAGTGGAAGACAGATGAACGGATAGTCTTAGAAGCGAGTGGTGACTATTTTGAGGGAAGACCTTACATTGACCGCATAATCTACAGGATTGTTCCGGACCAGGCGGTACAGTTCCTGGAACTCAAGAGGGGGACAGTGGATACAATGGGGCTAACTCCAGACCAGTTTCAGAAAGAAGCAGTAGGCAAGGATTTTCTAGATAACTTTAATAAATTTCGCTATCCGAGTTTTGGCTATACTTATTTAGGCTTCAATTTAAGAAATCCTCTGTTCCAGGACAAAAGAGTGCGTCAAGCAATAACCTATGCCATAAATAGAGAGGAGATTATTGATGGAGTTCTTTTGGCCCTGGGACAAATATCCACAGGGCCCTTTCCTCCCACCTCATGGGCTTACAATAAAGATGTTCCTCTTTACGGGCATAATCCCGAGAAAGCTAAGAAATTGCTCTATAATTGCGGCTGGCAAGACAGGGATGGGAATGGAATTTTGGAAAAGGATGGTATGCCGTTCAGTTTTACCCTGATGACGAATCAGGGAAACAAGATGCGCGAGCTCTG
>Ga0315309_1000919_pt1 | contig 17899 bp, 20 predicted proteins | sample TDP4_MG_FD_203080 | JGI IMG/M metagenome (GOLD analysis project Ga0315309, IMG submission 203080) | Freshwater sediment microbial communities from Lake Towuti, South Sulawesi, Indonesia - TDP4 | ecosystem: Environmental > Aquatic > Freshwater > Lake > Sediment | place: Indonesia: South Sulawesi... | reverse complement strand
CCACGAACAGCAGATTTGTAATGACGACCGCAATTTCAGGGTGGGGCGGTAAGGCACTTCTAATTGGCGAATTTACTTCAAGCGCAAACTTGAACACAATACTCGCCACAACCAGCCCCATAATGGCGGAAACGATGGCAGAATTTTTTACCTTTCCTAGAGTGGTCTCGCCCATGCCTGGGAGACTGACGAGCACGATGTAGATGATTCCGAGCACAACGAGCAAAACGATTAACCTGATTATGGACGGATATAGCATGCGCGATTTATCCACAGGTACTTCGCCACTTTTTTGCATTTCACCACCATTTTTTAAAATTTTCTACCAAGGTCTATTTAGTGTAATCCTAATAAGCATGCGTTCTATCCCATCGGTCTCGAGTCGATTACTAATTAAACTTTTGTGCGGCAATCTTTTTTAGCTTAAATCATGCGAAAGGGAGTCGTCACCAGCCGGCGGCGCGCGGCACGCGGGACGGGATGATCCGACAAACTTGGAGGTTGAAGGACCGAGCCGAGCCGCGGATTGCCACCATCCACTCTCGCTGGAGTTGTAAAGCCCTTTGCGCGCCGCACACATTCAAGCGGTTCACGCCGTGGTACAAAGCAGAAGAGATAGTAAAGGAAAACTTGACTATTGGATTATACCCATAACTATGGTTGTTGTTTTATTATTGTTGTGTTATTGTTTTATGAGAGGTCGTATCATGAGAGTTCTATGTTTTGGGAGCGAACTCGTGGAGAACGATGACACCGCCCTTAAGGTCTGCGAACTCCTGAAAAGCGATTTTTCAGATGTGGAGTTCATCGTCTGTCACGACCCATCAGAAATCCTCGAACGTGCCGGGGATACCATCATCCTAGATGTGGTCAGGGGGATCGATCACGTCCATTTCATCGATGACGACCTACTAAAGGAGAGAAAGCTCTATACCCTCCACGACTTCGACCTCGGATTTTTCATCAAGTTAGTGAGGGAAATCGGGGGACCTAATCCGAGGATTTTGGGGCTACCCTACGGAAAATCGGCCCGAAGCTTGCTCAGCGAGGTAAAACACATCCTAAACGAATTTTACCTCAAGGAAGTGCGTTGAGCACGTGATGCATGGGTCATATGCCCTGATCAACTCCTCCAGGGTTAGGATCAGTTTTTTCTTCGGGAGGGCCAGGAGCTGAGGAACGAGGACTCTCAGGTCAGCCTCCATGTTCTCCAAGTTTTGAGCTGTGGGCGTCACTATGTTGGCATATTCGATCTTCCCACCTTCGTTTAGTTTGAAATGGTAGTAAAGAGTTCCCCTAGGTGCCTCAGTGGCAGCTATGCCTTCCCCGACCTTTGCCTTTGCCTCCGGTTTCTTTTCCTTCAGACCGGCTCTAAGAACACCTTCCAATATGTCTACGGTCTCATCGATGTAGTGGACCACCTCTATGGCCCGCGCCATATTGTTCATGAACGGGTTTGAACTCGGAAATCGCACACCAATTCTTTCCATCGACTCTTTGGCGGCATCTGACAGATATTGCCTGTTCAGGTTTAGCCTTGCCAGGGGCCCAACGCTGAAGCTCTTCCCAGTTGCCTGATGGATCGAGTGTTTCGCTGTCGAATATGGCACCACGAACTCCTTTATTTGTTCATTGTACTTCGCCACCGGGAATGATGGACCATCGCTGGAGGCGACTTCCTCCCCGTCGTAGATCGGGAATGTCCCCTCCTTTTCTAATGCCAGATATTCGGTCTTCCTCTCGAACTCGGGCATCTTCGGGGAAGCCAACAAATTAACCGTGGCAATGGCATCATCCCCCGCATCCTTGAAGCGCTTCAAAAGCCCCTCAAGCCCCTGTCGAGTGGGCAACGAGCTGAACCCACCTACTACAGGTGTGAACGGGTGTACCAACCTGCCCCCGATAACCTCGATTAAGTCGTTCGCCAACCTCCTCATCCGCAGCGCCCTTTTCACGTCCTCGGGCCGATCCTTCGCCATCGCGAAGGCGCTTTCATATCCGAGGTAGTCAGGCAGTGCTAGGAAATAGACATGTGCCACAAGGCTCTGGAGGTTCCCTGCAAGGTAAAGCAATTTTCTCAACTCGACCGTCTGCTCGGATGGGTCGACACCTAAAGCTCGTTCGATTGCCTTCAAGGCCGTCAAGTAGTGTGCTACGGCGCATATGCCGCAAATCCTCGAAGAAATCTCCGCGGCTTCCGAGTAAATTCTGCCGACAAGGATCGACTCGAAGAACCTGGAGCCCTCGAATACGTCGAGGCGCAGCTCCTCGACCCTCCTGTCCTTAACGTTGACCACAAGGCTGCCGTGGCCCTCTACTTTCGTGAGCTCCTCTATCCTAATGACCACCGGCGAGCCTCCTGAAGGGTTTCGTGGACCCGGCGTATTTCCTGAACTTCATGGTTATCTCATCCTCAGGGATGCCGTAGGACCTCAGGATCTCCAAGAATGCCTCGATCCTCTCTTCCGCGTCTTCGGATGGGCCCCAGCACCCCTCGCATGGGTAGTTGCGAGTCGGACACAGGACGTTACATCCTCCCCTCACCACGGGGCCCATGCAGGGGATCTTCTTATCGAGGAGGCAGCCGTTCTCCCTCAGCTTACACTCCGCGCAGACGTTGTAGTCTATGGGTGAGGGTTTTTTGTCCATGAGAACGAGCTTGAGAGTATCAAGAAATCCTTTCCTGTCGAACGGGCACCCGGGGATGTAATGATCAACTTTTACGTAATCATCTAATGGGTGAACTTCCTCAGCTGCCTCATGAGTGAGTTTGACATCACCGTAAACTCTTCGCCTGACCTCACCATGGGGGAAAAAATTCTTCATCGACTGCACGCCGCCATAACATGCACATATGCCGAGCGCGATGAGGATCCTCGACTTTTCCCTCACATCCTTTATCACCGTAACCTCCTCAGGCGCCACAATACTCCCCTCCACAAACGCTATGTCGAACGGGCCCGGTAAGTTCTCCCCCTTCGCAAATCGGAAATTCACGATGTCCGCCACATCCAAGATATCTAGAAGTACTTCACTGAGGTTGAGGAATTGTATCTGGCAGCCCTCGCAGCAGGACAGACCTATGATCGCGATCTTCGGCTTCATCGTCCCACCTAAAGCGCCGCCTCCAAAAATCTCATCGTATCGCGACAAGTGAATATCGGCCCGTCTTTGCACACGTACTTCGCTCCGATGTTGCAATGCCCACAGGTTCCCATGCCGCACTTCATCAGCCTCTCGAGGGAGACGATTATTCGGTCCTCGGGGAAGTCCATCTTCAAGAGCTCCTCCGACACGACCTTGATCATTATCGGCGGCCCACATATCACGGCCGCTGTATTCTCAGGCCGAATTTCCGTCTCGCCGAAAAGTTTTGTCACCAGACCGACATTTCCAGTCCACCCCTTTTCCGCCCTATCCACCGTCAGACAGATCTCCATGTCCCAGTTCACCATCTCATCCTTGAAGAGGAGGTCATCGGGCGTCCTAGCGCCATAGAGGAGTTTCAGCTCGCCGTATTTCTCCCTGTTCGCCAAGAGGTAGTAAATCAGGGACCTCAATGGAGCTAACCCGACCCCCCCGCCGATCATCATGACGTTTTTCCTCTTCAGCGCACTCAACGGGAACCCGTTCCCGAATGGCCCCCGCACCCCAATCGTGGACCCGATGTTCAGCTTATGCAGGGCATTTGTCGCATCGCCTATTTTTTTGATCGTCACCTCGAAATGATCTTTTTTGGGCACCGGGGACGAAGAAACGCTCGTCGGAAACTCCCCGTAACCAAAGACGGTCAGCTCAATGAACTGGCCCGGTAAATATTTTAGAGCCCCATCCCTAAGCGAGATTTTGAAGGTCTTGACATCCGGGGCCTCATCTCTTACCTCTTTTATGATTGCAAGTTTCGGGATGTATGGATTTTTCATTCTACTTCCCCTGCACGTCTTTTATGATTTCCCTGATGTCGATCTTCGCTGGACAGAATTGGATGCACCGCCCACAGCCCACGCAGTCGTATACCCCTCGCTGCTCGATCGAATAGCAGAGCTTGTGGTAGAGCCTGAGTTTGACCCGCGGAATCTTGCCGCCCCTGAAGTTGAGCCCCCCGGCGACTAAGGCGAAGTTCTTGAAATGGCAGGCATCCCATACCCTCACCCTCTCCCCCTTTCTCCCCGCGAAGTCCGTCTCATCGATTACGTTAAAGCAGTAACATGTTGGGCACGTAAAATTACATGCTCCGCAAAGCACACACTTCTTGGTATGGGCTTCCCAGAGCCTCGACCAAAATTTCCCCTTCATCTTCTCCTCCAAAGCGTGGATCGTGAAGCCGCTGCGGAGTTTGTTTTTAAGCCTGAGAACCTCCGCCTCTTTTTTCTTCCTATTGACCTTCGTCGCAGCCCTGAAGAAATCTGCCCTGATGATCTTCCGCCCGGCCTTGCTTCCAGCTCGGAAGTAATATTTATCACCGATGTCTGTGACGAGCAGGTCGTATCCTTTCTCCATCGTCGGCCCAGTCCCCATCGCGTCGCAAAAACAGTACTCGGTCGGATTTTTGCACATCAGGCAAACTATCAGGGTGTTTTTCCTCCGGTAGAGATAAAGTGGGTCTTCAAATTCCCCCTTGAACACTCCATCCAAGATTAGCAGACCATTGAGGTCGCAGGGGTGTACTCCGAATAGGACTCGTTTCTTGTCCCATTTTTCACTTAGATCACGAAGGATGACCTCGCTGCCCACTTTTTCGTATCCGTAAAGCGGCTCCCTGGACGGGAAAAACAATTTTTTTGGCGGAAGCATCGTCGTCGCATAGTCCAAAGCTAGCTCCGCTAGATTATTGATGTAATCAAAGACGTATTCATCCACCTTTCTCTGGGGCCCCACAACCTCGTAATCTTTTTTCAGGTACTCGATGAATTCCCAAAGGTCTTCCTTTTTCAGAGTTTTGTCCATCAAGTCCCTCCTTCGCAACGCCATTGAAATATTCATATCGAATTATAGCTTTTACCTTAGGGCAATCGAGAGCGCATACCTAAACCAGCTCGCAAGGATGGGACACATAAAGAAGGAGAGGGAAGACAGGCGAGTATATTTCTTGATTGCAGGCGCGAGCCAAATGCCAGACAACATGCGGGCCGACTAGGCAATGGTCCGGATCACCTAACGGACACCGTGCTATCGATGCTCACGTTCGTATTCACGTCTGGCCCCGCTGATCGTCCTTTGGATGTAACTGTAGCGTGCTGTTCCGACACGAGGCTGGGGAGATGGATTGGGCCTCGCCGGGCTGCTAACGGGCTTCACAACCCCGGCGGATCGCTCCAAAGTACTCAATCTGCGCTCAATTTCTGATAATCTCTGCACTAATGAGTTTAATTGACTTTCAAGGGCCAAAATTTGCTTGCTTTCCGCCTTTTGTTCCAAAATTTTCACCTCTCTGTTTTTTCTGGAGTGTAAACATATAAATTTTTCGATTTTAGCCTCTAATCGCAAAAATATCTGATTTTAGCCCTTTACTTTTCTTTTAAGCAATTGTACCTCCCTTATTTGACCACCAGGGCCTTCCTCGGCGAAAATCTGGGCAGAGAACCTGCTTATGCGCGTATCCTCGCGCAGCCAACAATCCGGCATCAAGCCCGCCTTCATGCAGGTATGGGAGAGGAACTCCTCGACGTCCCAGCCCCACTCCACGGGCACCTGCGGGAGGAGCAGGCCAGCGCGGCCAGCACATTTGACGACCAAGCCGTGCTTACCGACTTCGACATGCTTTGGGTAGTCGCGTGGGTCCTTGACCTTTATGAGTTCAGGCGGGGTGAGCACGCTTACCTCGACCTGGATGTCGGGCAGCTCATCTTGAGCCACCGGTGAAAATCTTGGGTCGTGGACAGCGGAGCTCACGGCTGAGTCGACGACGGCCTCTATCAAGGGCAAAGTCGGCAGGGGGTGGCCGATGCAGCCGCGGAGCTCACCATGCTTCGTTAGGGTCACGAAGACCCCGCGTCGCTCTCGAAGCTTTGCACCAACCTTTGGCACGGGCGGCTTTTTTCCTGCGCGCAAGTAGCCCTCGATCGTCCGCCTGGCGAGCTTCACAAGCAGCCTGCCTTCCTCCAGCGATAACAAACGATCATTCCACCATTCGGTTATAGCGCTCGGCCATCTCGACTATGGTCCGCCAATGGCTGCCTTGCCAGTAGATCTTTCCGCAGCTCGAGCACCTCCAAAATTCACGTTGGCTCTCAAGCACAGTGGCCGGGACCTTGCCCTCGACTTCCCTTTTATCAGCTTCCTCGAGTAACCCATTGCACATCGGGCACCTGGAGTTCTCTGGCTGGATCCGAATCCTGCTGCCGCTGCGCCTCGAAACTTCGACAAGCTGATTGACTACATCGCTGCTCTGAATGAACGCGCTTTTGACGCCCGCCCGCCTCGCACGCCTGTGAAGGTTCATATCACAGGTGAGCAGCGCCCGCTTCTCCCGGCGAGCGTGCGAGAGTAATACATCATCCTGCTCCTCTGCCGGTATCCCAAGGTCGCTGATGTAGACGACGTCGTGGCCCGCAAGTCTGAGCCAGCGAGCGAGCTTGCCGAGCATGCCATCTGCGATGAACTTCATGATATCAGGTTCAATTTGGTGCATATGCGTAAGTAATTAGCGCTGGTTTTTCGCGGACAATCGAAAGGAACACTCGCAGGGGGATTTTTGGCACCTAGGGCAGATGTTTTTGTATTTCGACAATGTGGCCCCTTCCAGGTCTACCCCGACGACATTTGCCAGCGATGAGAGCCAAGCGATGACATCGGCGAACTCATCCTCCAGGGCCTTTACATCCCGCCCCTTCAGCGCCGCCCCAAGCTCTCCGACTTCCTCCACTAACCAGTCGTACGTCCTTTTTACCCCCCGCTTGGAATCGCGACGAAAATATATCCTCTTCATCATGTCCTGAAATTCGCGGATGTGCATTTTTCCACCTCCATTCCACTTTCAACAGCGAACTTAAGTTAACGAACCCTTAAAGTCATGAATCTGCTTTTTTGGGGAATGAGCTAAGACATGTTTGAAAAGATTTAAGATGGCTTTAGTATTAGGACTGCGGCGATTATCACCACGATGATGATAGCGGTCCCCACATATACCAGAGGGGATACACCTTCTGCCATTATAAATTCGATCACGTAATCTCCAGTACGATACAAAGTGTAGCCCATATTGTAACCATTCAGGCATATCATCATAGTTACCATATTGTTTTCCTTATCGATGTTAAACTCCGGGGGGTACAGATTGTCAAACTTCGTCAACTTTGCTTTAACGATCTCAACTTCTTTTGGCAACTTCGTCTCGATGTACGCCGGTGCCCCGTATGCCACATAATTGTAGGTGCCAAGATGCCCCGCCGCTCCAAGAGCATACAGAAGGGTATATCTTCCATTTTCTAGAGGTATTGGATGAGTATATTCCACCACTACTATGAAAATGTCGCTAGTGACGCGCCCCACTGTTTCGGAGATTGTCGTTGCAATCATATTTTCTGGAATTCTGAATGTCCATTTAAATATTGGAAAGTTCCCCAGTTCTGTTGAATATTCATCGTCGGCCCATTCCCATTCGATGTTCTCACCAAAAATCTTGACCAATATATTTTCAGAGTTCGGAGGAACCGGGAACATCATCGTCATCTCGCTTCGGGCATTTTCCCTGAGGTTTTCTAAGAGGTTTTCTAGATCAGCGGCGTTCTCCGCGTAGGCATAACCAGACAATTGAAATGGGTAGACCCCTTTAACTTCCGCAATGTATCCACTATTGTTAGGACTTACATCGATTGTTACATTCTCGCTTTGTAAGTAGAGTAGATTTGTATTAACGGGGATGACATCAGAGCGGGCGCTTGGTACAAGCAATACGAAGAGAACGGCGCACAATAAAAGTGGAAGCAATACAACTATCGTTGATTTATTCACTTTTCTTTCACTCTCAATGATCTCCGAAAAACGCAAGATTTTTCCCAGTTCATGTTAAAAACTGTCTCTTTATAAATTTGGTTTCGTAAATGAAACTTTCAGAATAATTTTGCCGCAATCGTCTCATGTCTCTCGATCAAGCGCACATTTTCTGAGGGTCTAAAATTCCCATAAATCTCCGAGCTTTTCCGAATACTTGACCGCCTGTGAGCCCTCGACACGTTAAAAAGCACCGATAACTAAACTTCGAGGGGTGGCAGCTTGCGCCAGCGCATCGAAGTGATCTGCCCGATATGCGGGAAGCCCTTCCACGTAGAGCTTGAGGTGAGCACCTACGTCACAGCCGAACCCACTGTGTCGGCGGCTGGAAAGCATGACCTATCGACGATCCTACATGGGCAACAGGCCAAGGTCGACTTCGTGCTCCGGGCGATGCGGGCGCTCGCCAGCAAGGAGCCCAGCGGCATGGTCGAAGTTGATGAAATCATCGACATAGCCGGGAAGGTCGGGCTCGGCAAGGAGTCAGTTCAGGAAATATTAATTGGTGAGAAAAATGCGGGGAGGATATACGAGCCAAAGCCCGGGGTGGTATGTTTCACCCTGCCGCCCGAGCGCGCCAAGGCCTAGCCTTCTTCGTGCTCCAGGACTTCCTCGTCCTCCACGCCTTCCTTCAGCACCTTCTTGAGCAACCTGCGCTCCATCTCTTCAGCTTTCTCGCTGCCTTTTCGCTCCTTAGCCCGGCGCTTGAATCTCCGCAACCGAACACCCCCATCCATCATGAATTGATGTCAAGTTCATATAAATTTACTATCATCGGAAATCAATCGGCCTTCATCCTCACAAGTTTTTTAGCGAGAGCTTTTATCGCCTTGGATGCCGATGAGTTTGGACTGAGCTCGATCACCGGCTTGCCGAGCTTTAGGGCTTTTTTGACGCTCGCGTCTTCCGGTATTTCGGCGAGCACGGGCAGGTTTAGGATGGTTTTGATCTCTCCTCCGGCAAGCTCGAACTCTTCCTTGCGCGTTCGGTTGAGCACGATGCCCATCGGCTTAAGTCCGAGGAATTCCCCAACCAAACGCGTCTTCAGCGCGTCGGAAACGGCAGTCATTTGGGGCGTGATGACCAAAAGGAGTTCATGTCCGGCGCGAAGTGCTGACACGGTTTCACGCCGCAAACCGCCCGGGACATCTATGAGCAAGAAATCGGTCCCTTCGGGCAACTCGCGCAACACCTCCGGAAGGCGCTCCGACCTCACCCTCCGAATCTGTTCGAGCGTTACCGCTGCGGGCACTATTTTGACCCCGTCCGGACCATCGTACATCACATCGGCAAGGGTGGCCTCGCCTGCGAGCACATCGTTGAGCGTGTAAATAACCCTCTCGAGCTTGAACAACAGCGCCAAGTTAGGTGTCGTAAGGCTTCCGTCGACGATTATAGTCGCCTTACCGATCTGAGCCAAAGCGATGCCCAAATTGGCGACGAGGGTGGTTCTGCCGACGCCCCCCTTACCGGAGGCTATTGCAATGCGGCGCATGAATTCACCGAAGCAAAAGACAATTTGTCGTATGATATTAAGGTTTACATAGGGCAAGGGCTTTTTCCACTGTTTCGCGCCCGAAGATGCGGCTGATTTCATCGCTGGAGAAGAGCGATTTCAATGATTCCGCGAGTTCCACGCCCATGAACACGTTTACGAAAGCTCTCTGTAGATATACATCGCCGGCCAACGAGCTGAGCAGGGCATCCATCTTTTGATCTGGTGACGTTCGGAGCGAGGTGTGTAAAAGTTGCCCGATCCGGAGCTCGGGCTCGAACTTGGCGCGCCAGCTCTGGTCATACCCCATCAGCGCCTCCTTTGAAACGTCACCCTCGACGATCGCGTCTACGGCAATCTTGCCAGCGAGTTCGCCGCATGCCAGAGCATACCTCAATCCTTCCCCAGATAGGGCGTACACCTGTCCTGCAGCTCCACCTACCGAGAGGATGCCATTGGCGCAAGTCGGACTGAGCGCGCCCTCGATCGGCAACTGACCCCGAAATGCGGCAATAGGCACGGCGTGTTCGAGCGAGGGTATCGTCCTGCGCCCGATGAACTCGTCGAGGGCGGCATCTGGGTGAATCCGGACGCCTCGGATGCCGACCATCGCGAAGCGCCTGCCAAATGGATAGACCCAGGCATAACCCAAGGGTGCAAAATAGGAGTTAAAGAACAACTCAACTTCCCGCGCCGATGCATTTGCCATGATGTACTCGTTGCTGAGAGCGAGCAGCTCGCGGCTCCAATCTCGTTTAAACAATTTTCGCAGGAGCAAGCTGGACCACTGTCCTTGGGCGCCGCTCGCGTCGATGACGATCTCGCACTCCAAGCGCTCGGCCCATGTACCGGCTTCGGCGTGGACGCCCTTCACGACATTATCGCTAATTATCAGCTCCTTCGCCGGGCAGCTCACCCAGACCTCTGCGCCGCTGGCGACGGCCTCCGCGGCGAGCAACTTGTCAAATACACGCCGATCGAGGATGGCGCCGAAATCTCCGTCGACGGATAGCTGCTGGTGGGGTGAGTTCAACTTTACCCGGTGGACCTCATTGGACACAGCTTCTTTAAGAGGTTGACTTACGACGCTTGCGGGGGCCCAGGTGGCTGACTGCGTTTGGCCTCCTATTTGGGATTGCATCTCGAGCAGGAGCACCTTCCCGCCCTCCCCAGCGGCGGCTTTTGCTGCAGCTAGGCCCGCGGGTCCCCCGCCGACGACGATGATATCATAATGCTCGACCATTCAAACCCAAACCTCTTTGGTCGGTCTTATTTTATAAAGACAAAATCTGGATTCAATTCTGGCGTCGAAAATTTAACGAAATTTACGATGAAGTGGAGGTTATACACGTCGCCTTCTCTATTTTTTGCACCATAGGCCGTCGGAGGTAATTGTGTGTAAATGTTTATTATGTATGTTATGTTAAATTTTCAAATCAACTCAACGAATGGGAGGTCGAAGTTGCGGGCAGAAAAATTGTTTGCGGTAAGCTTCTGCATCGCCATGGGAATTTGCCAATGCGTTTACTGGATAAGGGCGGTGGAAGTTGCAAAACATGCTTTTATCGGAGAAGATGAGAAGCTCTATTGGACCTCTGGCCCTGAAGGTTCTTTCTTCCCTTGGCCGAGAGAACCTGGCTGGCTCATGGTCATAACACCCTCAACGAGTCGAGTTGATCATCTCATATTTCTCTCAATAAAATTCTACCTATACATTCCAATAGCAATAGGTGTGACTATATCATTTACATACCTAGGCTGGTGCCTGGGCAAGTTTTTCTATCATGAGCTACCAAATAGGAAAAGTTCATGAAGGAAATCTGCGGTTGATATATTTTTCCGTTTATAAATCACCCAAAGCCAATGACGACTGGGGAGTCGTCACTTGAGTGAAAGATATGGCTTGGTCGAGTACGTGAGCAGGTCGGCTCGAATCAAGCTAATTCGAATACTGATCGATCACCTGGGTTCAACTAGGGCGGTTGCAAGGAAATTGAAGATATCGGCGAAAGCGGTTTGGAATTGGACCAACACCAACTCAACTCACCCATCAAACTATCACCTCCGATGCATTCTCCGGCTAGCGATCGAGATGGACCGCGAAAGGGCACTCGATATCCTTGAAGAGGATCTCCTGAAACATCGGAGGGCGCTCCATCAGCTCAAGAAGTCCAAAGCGAACCAGGTGTGAAAAATGGCGCCCGCGCGTTGTCCATCCTGTAACAGCCCAGCCGTGCTTTACGATGAGGCCAGGGGTGAACTGATCTGCACGCGGTGCGGGCTGGTGATCATCGAGAGGTTGCTCAGGGCCGAGCCCGAATGGAGGGCTGAACCTGGGAAGGAGACAGGCAGGGCAGATGTAACATCGGGTTTGGATATCACCCAGCACGATTTTGGCCTCGGGAGCAGGTTCGGGACGTCTGAAGACCTTCCTCCGAGCTGGCGGGCGAGGCTGAGGAGGCTCCAGATGTGGCAGCGCCGCTCTCGCGCGAGCAGCTATGGCGAGAAGAGCCTGCGCGACGCCCTGCTCGAACTCGACAAGCTGTGCGAGGACCTTTCATTGCCAAAAAGCATCAGGGCTGAGGTAAGTGCCCATTATCGGAGGGCGAAAAAAGCCGGGCTGACGATGGGCCGCAGCACGTGGAATGTCCTAGCGACGCTCACTTTTCTCACCTGCAGGTTGAGGAGGGTGCCCAGGACTGAATTCGAGGTCGCGCGCGCCCTAGCGACCCGAACCGGTACGCGGGAAGCAACTGCCCTACGGAGCATCAGACATCTCACCAAGCTGTTTAAGGGACGGCTCAAGCTGCACATCGCCCGAACCCTGCCGGAAGAATATATCGATAGGTTCGCGTCTCAATTGGACCTATCGAGGCCGACGACCGCACGGGCGCATGCCATATGTACCATTTTGCCCAAGAGCCTCAAACAGGCGAAACCCGCGACGCTCCTGGCGGCCGCGGCGCTCTACCTCGCCGGGAAGGAGGCGGGCGAGGCGATCACTATAAGAAAGCTGGCGGTTACCCTTAGCGTCGGGGTGTCTAGCCTTTGTCAAACTGCTGGCAGCATCCGGGCACTCATAGAGGCCCGCGGGGGATGACTATTGTACCCTCTGCGACGGTGCCGATTTCCTCCGTCTTTCCCCTCAAATGTAGCCAAGCCGTCAACGCTGCCATAACCGCATCTGCCTCGTGCTCGCCCATCTCCTGACCGACCCCCCATCCCTCTTTCCTGAGCTTTGAAAGCCATTCTAACCTCTCGGCGGTTCCGAATAGGATTTTACCGGATGTCCTGGGATGAATCTCGATGACTCTAACGTCCCTTTCGCGAAGTTCGCCAGCCACACGGATGCCTCTCGCCGTCAACTTCTTCATGCTCGCGAAGGTCGGTGGGAAAACCCGGAAACCGCGCCTGATCAAGAGCCTGTCCGCCTGCCTGAGGTTGCCCCTCGCAGGCATGCTGAGCGGCGCGTCGATGGAGACCAAGTCCGGACTGCTGCGTGAACACAGTTCGACTATCTCTTCATCCGAGTGAACCAAACCAGTTTCGAACTTGCGGTCGAGGAGCGATGCAAAGCCCGTGGGGTTCGATGGCAGGCCAGCCAAGTCGATCCCGATAACGGTCATCTATGGAGTCTCCCGAGCAGGGCGGTGATGAGCAACGGGAAGATCACCGTCGCATCTCCGATCACCGTGACGAGCCTCGCGTCCGGCGAAACCTTGCCCCACGATTTAGCCTCCTCGAGCGTCGCGCCACTCAGGCCCCCCGGCTCTGGCCTGTCCATGGTGATCTGAATTGCGTATTCGAACGCATGGGAAGTGAGCAGCATGCTCTGGAGCACGAAGTTCTTGGGTACGCCTCCGCCCAAGAGAACAGCACCTGGCTTTTCGGCCTTGCCCGCGAGCTCCACCATTTCCCGCACGTCGAGTAGGCTATCGATGATGAGCTCATGATCCTGTGAGTAAAGCCATGCCTGAAGCCCGAGGATGGAGTCCGCGAGCGCCGGTGCGAACACTGGCACCTCGTGCTTCGCGGCAGCCCTCAGAAATGAGTTTTGATCGTCGAGACGCAACCCTATCTCGCGCAGGAGCTTCGCCGATGACATGCGTGTGCCAACCTTCGTGACCTCTGCAAGCATGGGTTGGATTCGGTCCTCGAAGAGCTCGAACGCTCTCTGCGGTACATAAGCGTCGTATATACGACTTATGCCCCGCCTGCGCAGTTTTGCATCATCGACCATCGGCTCACCCCGCAGATGGTGGCCGCCGAAGGACTCAATTAAATCATGCGTGATGTTTGCACCTGTCGTGACCATGACGTCGACCAAGTCATCGGATATCGCCTTGACCAATACCTGACGCAACCCTCCAGGGACGAGAGCTCCCCCAACGCCCATGAAAATCGTCGCGCCATCCTCAATCATATTTTGATAGATGTCGACCGCCTCCGCAAGGCGACCAGCGCTGAACACGCCGGATTTGTCCATCTCCCGCACGAGTTCCTCGACCTTCATGTCCGGCCTGACTTCGACGTGCTCGATCTTCTTGTGCTTTTGCATCAGTACTCACGCACCAGTATTTTACCGTGAGAAAGGGTTGCCAAATTCCCTTGAACTCTGGAGAGATGAATGTTTGATCGCTAAGCCTTGAAACGCCTCCTCCTTCATATTTGCACCATTTAAATTCCTTATGAATTACTTTCGGTGACCTCTCTGTGGTTAAGTCGTTTAAATACACGACTTTAATGCAAAAACTGGGGATGAATTTTGGTCTTAGATGCAGATGATTCTTGTCGAGTTATTTTCTTTGAAGGCATGCAACACAAACTACTAGAGCTTGCGAGAAAGACAGCATTTCAAAATTTTCCGAATAGACCTTGGTACAAAATCGTTGCTGGTGTTATTGGGATGAGCCCTCGGATGGTATCTTACTTCCGTAGTGGTAGAGGCGCACTCACCGTGGCACAAGTTAAGGCGCTAGCGAGCTTCATCCCAATGGAGCTAGATGAACTTCAAGGGCAAATAAACGACATCAGGAAAGAGTATTGGTGGTGCAGCAAAGCGGGAAAGGCTTGCTTTAGCAAGTACGGTAGAGCCTACTTCTATGAGTTAGGTCGAAAGGGTGGTGCCAAAGTCGGCAAGATGCGGTTCGAGAAATATGGTTCTGAGTACTTTAGGCGGATGGGAAAACTTGGTGGAAAACTGGGTTACAACGCTCTTTTGCAAAAACATGCAAACATGATCCCTGTATGGCGACGCAAAGCGGCGATATTAGGTGGAGAAAAATCGGCGGAAAAACAACCTTTAACAAAACAACAGGACAATTTAGTTAGGCACAATACAAGCTTAGGGCTGGCTCAGGGACTTGACTTTAAAGTCAACTATACAATCAAGTTTGATGGTACATCCTATAATTTTGACATAGCGTACTTTCAAAATTCGGCGCTAATAGCTGTTGAGGAAACCACAGAAGTGGCGCCATCCCGAGCTTGTGTTTTCAGTCGAGTTTTAGATGCTATCGAACGGAAGGAGTGGCTTAGGAAGAATGGGTGGGAAATCGCTACTTTATCCACTTTCAGAAAAATCAAAAATGTTGGGAGGGAATTCAAATTTCCACCTGATGCTGTATTAGTCCTAATAGAAGAAGGAGTGATCCCAATTTTCGATGACGATATGGTGGGGAGGTCTGAAGTGATCAAATGTATGTATAAAGGGGAGTCCCCAACCAAGTATCTACATAACCTACGCAGGCAGACCATTGGCGATATATCCCTCAGGCAAAAGCTCATGGAAAGACTAGCCAAAGGCGAAAAAAGCAGGCCTATGAACCAAACTGAATTGCTCATCCATGAAAAGTTAAACCACCTCGGATTATCCCCAAAAGGAAAAATAATCTTGAAAAGCATTTATGAAACGTTTATGGTGCCCGATAATTGTTTTACTATTGATGATGAGAAGTGGTTTGCATTTGTATCGGCTACAACCGCCACGTCTTTAAGGAGCCATATTGCACGCCATGCTGGATATGCTTTTATGTTAAAACGAATTTTTGATCCATCTGCGAAATGTCTAACCGCCACATTAGGGGGAGGTAACCCATTAGAAAAACTTGCAGATAATAAATGGGTTAGATATCTTTCCAAATTTTCTGATCTAATCATCGGTGATCAAAATCTTAACGCGCTGGACAAATTGTGTAAAGGCTAAATTGCAAATTAAAATTCCCGCGCGGGAAATCTAACCTGAATTTCTCGAACTAATGGTTTAGCGAGATGTCTTCGACATCTGACAGGAACTTCAAATGTCCCTAGCTCGACCATTCTTGGCACTTCTATAAGTTTCGCAGCGCTCGCCGGCGCCTTAATTTTACATCGTTTACATGAATATCCCTTGCCCCTGCCCTCGGACTTCATCCGCTTGCCGCATTTTGGGCAGGTGGGATTTACTTTCCTCAAAATGGGCACGAGCTCCAAAATTGAGATTTTCTCCAGATTTATCGTCAACGGCAGCTCGGGCTTTTCCTTCACCCCGCCACACGCCCTCACCTTATCCCCAACGACCAACTTCCTCACGACATCCCTGAACTGCCGCGTGGGTTCATATGCTGCGCAGTCTATCTCACCTGTTTCATCGCGGATTCTGAAGATTACGTGCCCGCCCGCGATCACCCTCGGCTTCCTGCAAACCACGGCATCGACGATCACGGACCAATAAGGCTTGACCTCGGCGACCTTTGCGCGCCTCAGGTGCTCGTCCGTGCCCTGGTTTGTCTTGTAGACGATCCAACGTTCGATGGGCTCAAATGTTCGAACGAGCTCATGCGCCCCAACCACTGCCTCAGGACTTTCGCCCCGGATGCCATAGAAGACGGGGCAAGGCGTATGAGGAGTGATCCTAATTTCGCCGGTCGCGGGGTCAAGGTTATCAAAGGTGTTTGGAAAGGTTTTGGCGTTCATCTCCTCAACGGAAGCTTCATCAACCCTCCTATGCGTTCCCCAATTCTCGCGCGTTCGGTATGCGACAAACTCAAATGTCCAATCACGCTCTAACGTGTTGCCGATCGCAGCAAGTGCGCCGATTATGCCTCGGCCTAGCTTGAACTTGTGCACCTCCGCCCCGAGCTCTCGGGCAAGGGCTTCTGCATCCTCGATCGTCACAATATCCTGCACGACTCTTTTTGAAAATGCTTTTAATTTACGCGGGATCTTTTCGGTTGGATAAAATACGACCCCTGGGTTGGTCGTATCGTGATGGAGTTCAGCGAGTTCGTTTACCGTGTCTAACACTATTCGCTTGACAAGGGAGATTTGGCCCCCCGAAACCTCCACTTTCAGGGCAATTGAGCAATTTCCCCTCGTTTTAAATTTGCACTGGGGGTTTAGCCGAATCAAGCGGGGGAAATCAAGGACGTTGATGCCATGCTCCTTCAACCTATCTACGATTATCGCCCCGATGTAAGTGGTGCACATCCCCTCCTTGGAATCAGTGTCGTCAAGGCCTATTTGAAAGATCATAGGTTCCCTAAGATAATTGGATACAGAGCATTAAATTATTGAGCTATACGGACAATTGGGTTTTGAGGCGCATGACAGCCAATCCATGGGGAGAATTCAAGGGCGAGGTCTTGAAAGCCCTCGAGGCGGCGCTTTCCCAGCTAGGCTGGAAGCCGCCCAAGGATCTCGGGCAGACGCTTGAGGAGCCGCCGGATCCATCGCTCGGGGACCTAGCGACAACGGTCTGTTTTGAGCTGGCCAAGGTCCTCCACAAATCCCCCATATGGCTTGCAACCGAGATAACTCGCGCAGTTAAACCGTCAGACCTCATCGCTCGCGTTGAGGCGGCGGGGGGCTATGTGAACTTCTTCGTCGACCTGCCGAAGCTAGCGGAACTCACGCTTGCGGCCGTCGAGCGAGGCGACGAAAAGTATGGGCATCTCGAGATAGGGAAGGGTCAAAAGGTGGTGATAGAGCACACAAGCGTCAACCCGACGAAGCCGCTTCACATCGGCCACGGGCGAAACGCCGTGATAGGAGATACCATGGCCCGTATCCTTCACGCCCTAGGCTATGAGGTGGAAGTCCAAAACTACATCGACGACATGGGATTGCAGGTCGCACAGACCCTCCTAGCCTATCGGACGATCAAGCGAAAGCCCCGCGCGAAGTTCGACCACATGCTCGGCCTGCTCTACGTCGACATCCACCGCCGCCTTGAGCGCGAGCCGAAGCTCGAGCAGCGGGTCCGGGAAATCCTCGCACAACTTGAACGGGGCAAAGGCAACCTCTCGCGCCTAGCCAAGCAACTTTCCGAGCGGTGTGTCAAAGCGAATTTGGAGACGACAGACCGCCTTGCAGTTGGCTACGATTTGCTCGCTTGGGAGAGCGACATCGCCCGCTCTGGCATACTCAGGGAGA
>Ga0315309_1000918_pt1 | contig 17904 bp, 13 predicted proteins | sample TDP4_MG_FD_203080 | JGI IMG/M metagenome (GOLD analysis project Ga0315309, IMG submission 203080) | Freshwater sediment microbial communities from Lake Towuti, South Sulawesi, Indonesia - TDP4 | ecosystem: Environmental > Aquatic > Freshwater > Lake > Sediment | place: Indonesia: South Sulawesi... | reverse complement strand
ATCAATAAAAATCAGTGCCTCAGTCCGCCCATCATCTAATCATCGCGGAAGCTCAGACGATGTCAGTGACATCATCGGCAGTAAAAAATGCATCTTTTGAGGATAAGAACTTTATCCAAACATGATTTCCGGCTTAGTCGGCACCTTGATCGCGGGGAGGACCTTTGCTATCGCCCGCTCAAAATCCATATGCGTCACCTGCTCGCGCCCCTCGCGTATCGCGAACATGCCGGCCTCTGTACAGATCGCCTTGATGTCCGCGCCCGTGGCCCCTTCAGTGGTTTTCGCGAGCTCCCCGGGGTCTACATCTTCAGCTAAGCTCATGTTCTTCGTGTGGATCTTGAAGATCGTGCCCCGAGCTTTTTCATCTGGCATCGGGAAGTGGATCAGCCTGTCGAATCGGCCAGGTCGAAGCAGAGCCGGGTCCAAAATGTCTGACCTGTTTGTGGCCGCCAAGATCTTGACCTCGCCCCTCGGGTCGAAGCCATCTATCTCCGCCAGAAGCTGCACGAGGGTCCGATGAACCTCTCGGTCCCCGCTGGTCGAGGTATCCATTCGCCTCGCGCCTATCGCATCCAGCTCGTCGATGAATACTATGCTCGGCGCCTTTTCCTGCGCAAGCTCGAACATCTCCCGCACCATCCTCGCCCCTTCGCCTATGTACTTCTGCACAAGCTCCGAGCCTATGACACGGATGAACGTCGCGTGGGTTTCATGGGCAACAGCCCTCGCAAGGAGCGTTTTTCCTGTACCAGGCGGGCCGTACAGCAATACACCCCTGGGCGGCTCTATGCCGACCTTTTTGAACAGCTCCGGCTTGAGCATCGGCAGCTCGACCGTTTCGCGGATTTCACGGATCTGCTCCTCCAATCCTCCAACGTCGCCGTAGCTGACATCTGGTGTTTCCTCTATCTCCATCCCGAGCACAAGTGGATCCTTCTTCGATGGCAGGATTTCCATGATGCTGAAGGTCCGCTGGTTTAGCGCCACCCTGGCACCCGGCTTGAGATCCTCCTGCTTGATCAGCTGCGACACGCCCACGATGAAGTGCGGCCCTGTGCTGCTCCTCACCACTGCCCTGCCATCTGACAATGTGTCGAGCAAGGTCGCAGCGACGAGGGGCGGCGTCCGCAGGCGGTCGAATTCAGCCCTCAAACTGCGGAGTTCTCGCTCGATTCGAACGTACTCGCTTTCCACCGCTCGCTTCTCGTGCTCGAGGGTGCGTATGCGCTGCTCCAAGTTCCTTATGTAATCCGTGACGTAGGCTTCTTCGTGCATCGGCTGCTTTGCTCTCGAAGAATTCGACAATTTTGGCCTCTCCCGAGAATTATTCATGGCTCCACTATATAAAAAGTTTCAGTGGAAATGGAGCTCACCTCAACCTTTTTTGGACTTGGGGTATAAAATTGAAATGGTACTATGCGCGTCATCCTCGTTGAGCGCCGACTGCCCAACGAGCCATCCAGGCTCGAGGAGCTCGCGGCATTATCTAGGACATTGGGCCATGAGGTAATAGCGAAGCTCGAGCAGGTGCGCAGGCCGGACCCTGCTTACCACATCGGGAGCGGCAAGGCAAGGGAGCTCGGTGGCCTCGTCAAGTCGAGTGGCGCGGAGCGCGTGATATTTGGAAACCAGCTCACGCCATCGCAGGCCTTCAAGCTCTCAAGGCTCAGCGGGGTTGAGGTCATCGACAAGTTTCAGCTCATCCTCGAGATATTCGCCATGCGCGCTGGTTCGCCTGAGGCCAAGCTCCAGGTCGAGTACGCCAAGCTCAGCTACGAGTTGCCGAGGATTCGCGAGCGCATCCGCACCATGATGTCGGTCGAGCAGCCTGGTTTGCGAGGCGGAGGTGAATATGAGGTCGATGTCCACTACGACATGATCAAGCGGCGGATGGTCGGCCTGCGGCGGAAGTTGACCTCGGTGGCAAAGTCGAGGGAGCAGAGGCGAAAGCTGAGGCGCAGGCGGGGATTCAACCTGGTGGCGATCGCGGGCTACACAAATGCCGGCAAGAGCACTTTGCTGAATGCGCTAACTGCTTCGAAAGTTGAGGTCGATGATATGTTGTTCACGACGCTCACCCCCCGCACGAGGGCCGTGAAATCGAGCCGGAAAATCCTGGTGACGGACACCGTTGGATTCATCGATGGCCTTCCCCCGTGGCTCATCGAGGCATTCAAGGCTACGCTTGAGGAGATCTACCTCGCCGACCTCGTGGTGTTCGTCGTCGACATCTCCGAGCCCTTGCATGAGATCCTTCGGAAGCTCAAAGCCTCGCGCGAGATCCTAGCCGAATATCCGGTAAAAGTCGTCGGTGCTCTTAACAAGATCGACCTAATTTCACAGCCAGAACTCGAGCGCAGGTTGGAGGTGATCAGTGGCATCGTTCCCGGAGCAGTGCCAATTTCGGCGGCAAGGGGCACCAACCTGGATTCGCTGCTCAACGTCATGCGGGAGAACATATTCGGCTAGCGATGTGACAATATGTCTACCGTTGTGCTTCGCATGGGGCACAGGCCTCAGCGGGATAAGCGCGTGACGACGCACGTCGCCTTGGTGGCCAGGGCTTTCGGGGCGGATGGCATCATCTTGGCCGATGTACGGGATCGGGGCGTCGAGCAGAGCGTGCGGAAGGTGGTCGAGCTCTGGGGAGAACCATTTTTCATCCGCTCGGGCGAACCGTGGCGAAGGGTGATCGAGGACTGGCGCTCCTCTGGCGGCTTGGTTGTTCACCTCACCATGTATGGGTTACCGATGGATGATGTGCTTCCTAGCCTAAAGGATAAGGACCTTTTGCTTATCGTTGGGGCCGAAAAAATGCCAGGCAAACTCTTCGATCTGGCGGATTTCAACGTCGCGGTCGGGCACCAGCCGCATTCAGAGGTAGCTGCATTGGCTGTTCTACTAGACAGGATTTTTAAAGGCTCTGAACTTAAAAAAGAGTTCAAAAAAGGGAAATTAAGGATTATTCCGAAAAATAAGGGCAAGAAAGTCGAAAAAAAGCTTTAAAAGCGCGTTTTTTCCATATCCAGCTTATTAACTTCCCGTTAAGTTTATTAGCAAGTTTAACACATTTAAAATGAGCCCAGGAGGATGTGGAGAAGTGGGCGAGGAGAAAATACAAGAAAACCCGGTTTTTAAGGAGATCCTAATCCGAATCGCTGGCGAACACGGGTACCAGGTTGCGTCCGCGTTGGTCGGCAATGAGATGACGGACGAGGATTTGGCGAAGCGGACGGGCATCAGGCTGAACCTCGTCAGGAAGATATTGTACGACCTCTACGATAACCGCGTGGTAGGCTACCGAAGGATCAGGGACGAGAACAGCGGCTGGTACATCTATTACTGGCGGATCGAGCCCGAGCGAGCCCTCGAGTTCTTCGACAACAATAAGCGCCTGCTGCTCCAGAAGCTCCAGGAGAGGCTCGAGCAGGAGCGCAATTCGATGTTCTTCGGCTGCGTCAACGGCTGTCCGAAGTTGCCGTTCGAGCTGGCCGCGGAGAACGATTTCAAGTGCCCCAAATGCGGGGGACATCTCGAGCTCTTCGACAACAGCAACATCATAACTGCTCTGGAGCGCCAGATAGAGTCGCTTAGGGAGCAGCTCGCGGGAGGCTAGAATCAGGCAATACCGCCCAGAGGCTGGTCGTCGCTTCGTAACGCCTAGCTTGTTTTTAGATTTTTATCCTCCACCCTTTTCGACACCTAAAAGAATATGAGCGAAATTGCCCGATACATCCTAACGGGAGCCGATTGCTTACGCGCGAGCAGGCTTTGCGCGTGCTGCGTGAGGTGAGTTGCTCACCTGAGGTCATAAAGCATTCCCTGGCGGTCGAGCGGAAGGCGCTAGAAATAGCTAAATGCATAAGTGAAAATGGTCATGAGGTCGACCTGAAGTTGGTCGAGCTGGGCGCTATTTTGCACGATGTCGGTCGCTCGAAGACACATGGCATAGAGCATGGCATCCGGGGAGCCGAAATTTTGCGCAGGAAGGGCTTGGATAAGTTCGCCGGTTTCGCGGAAGGTCACATAGGTGCAGGGATCCCAGCAAGCGAGGCCAAGGAGCTGGGGTTGCCCGAGCGCGACTTCATGCCGCGGACGCTCGAGGAGAAGATCGTGGCTTACGCGGACAAGCTGGTCGTCGGGGCTACAAGCGTTTCCTTCGGGGAGGCCAAGGAGCAGCTCAAGGCTCAGCTTGGGACCAATCACCCGGCTTTGGAGCGCCTCGATGCCCTACATGCGGAGATCCAAAAATTACGAGGGGAGTCTTAATCATCCTTGAGGAAATGGAGGGTGTCCGATGTCGTTGAGGATAGCCCAGGAGTTGAAAACCCGATTCCCGGGGCTTTCCGCCTTGGTGGCTCACGTGGAGGGCTTAAGTGTGAGGCCGAGCGACGAGCGGCTTAAAAATTTCGCGGAGCAGCTATTCGAGGAAACACGCTCGCGGTACGATTTAGAATCCCTCAAGGACGTGCCTGTGCTCAAGGCATACAGGGACTTCTTCTGGAAGGTCGGCATAGATCCCACGAAGGTCCGTCCGGCGGCTGAGGCGCTGATGAGGCGGATACTCCTCGGGAAGCCCATCCCATCCATCAACAACCTCGTGGACGCATACAATTTGGCCTCGATCAAGACGTGCATCGCTTTGGCGGCTTTCGACAGGGACTTGCTCAATGGCGAGCTTTTGATGAGGGCCGCTGGGCGAGGGGAGCGCTTCCTGGGCATAGGGATGCAAGAGCCAAAGGAGCTCGTCGGCGGGGAGGTCGTGGTGGCAGACGATGAGAAACTCATCGCCATCTACCCCTACCGAGATGCCGAGCAGACCAAGGTCTCGAGTTCGACGGAGAACGTCTTGCTACTCATCTGCGGGGTGCCAGGGATAGGATGGGATGCCCTCGCTGGGGCTGGGGAGGTCGCAATGGACTACGTTACGAGGTTCTGCGGTGGAAAGGCAAGGCGGGAATGGTGACTCGGGACCTGATCAGATTGTGAGTGGGGCTCATGATGGAAGGTGAATGTGAATTTTCCCCTCTTCAACAGTGAATTATAAAAAAATGAGCATCGACCAGTGGAGGATAATCGGTTTTTCTTAGAAATTTGGCCAAACCTTAAGCGATTCTCCACCTGAACCATTGGTATCCGCACTTGGGGCATGTGACGGAGGTCCAAGCTCCCCCACGGCTTTCATCCTTCTTGCCGATATATCCGCAGTTCTCGCACTTTGCCACTCGCCTCATCTCCGTATCTCCATTTTTATTACTATACCCGAAGTCCATACATAAAATTTTCGCCTGTAGTTCTGTATCACCCCAAAACTCTTGGCGCAGCCATTCTGGAGAGCAGGAAGGCTATAGCCACCGGCACGGCGATCACGGCGGCGAGGAAGTATGTACCAATAAGCAATTTGGCTTCAATTGACACCGAGGTGGAAACACGATGCCCCCGCCCGCCACTTACAGGGTAAGTATTCCTAGGCCGTGCCCTTCCGAGCCTTGGGGATCTTCGGCCTCTCCGGCATCTTCCTCATCACGATCCCCTTGCCCGTGATGTCGAAGAAGTTGATCTGGTTGCTATGTTCCGTGATCCTCATCTTCCTTATCTCGAGCGCCCTATCCCTCGTCAGGCCCTCCCCTTCATAGTACAGCACAATGACCCCGTCCGCAAGCTCCTCGGCCCCGACCCTACTCAGCTCCTCCCACCCCTCCCTTATCTCCGATGTCAGGACAGATGTGCACCCCAGTTCCCTTAGCCTCTCCTTCAGATTTCCGAGCTGCAACCTGAATTCCAGCTCATCCGGGAAAAGCATTGCGAGGAGCTCAACCCTCTCGAGCGCCATCCTCTTCGATCTCAAGGTTTCAACCGTCTCCGCTATCTCAGATATCAGGTCCTCGATCGTCGCCTTTGCCCTCCTCATATTCTCGACGACCCTCGGCATTGAACCTCCTAGGACCTGTAGGCTGCCTTCCTTTTCGAGGCTTTGAAGTTGCCATCCAAACGCCGAGGCATCCTGATAGAGGTCCTTCTTGTCCCTTTCAAATGACACCAGTACACTCGGCTCCCCATACTCTGTGATCCCCCTTGCTATGTATTGCGTGGCGAATATGGACTTGCCCGTGCCTATCTTTCCCGAGACAAGCACGCAGCTCCCCGCCGGAAACCCCCCCTCCAGGAGTTCATCCAATCCGAAGATGCCGGTCTTAACCCTCATGTTAACACCCAAAAGGTGCCCCCCATGAACCTCCCTGGCCGAGGGTGAGTTGAGGTTCTAAACATTGAAACGGATTAGCCAAAAGTTGCACTGAGGGGACAACCATCAATAGGCTGAGCTCCCAGAGTAGAACCCTGGAAACCGGCAGGGCCGAGGCGAGCGATTTTCGGTCGTCCACATGACCACCATAATTCCTCCTTCAGGCCCATTCATCACACGATGCGATGGTCGTCATACCGTCCCTCGGGACTCCCAAAAGTACGGGCTGGCAGATGATAATTAAAATCTTGTGAAACTATCTTCCTCCCTCGCCTCGCCCATGGGTTCGGGTGTGGGTTGTTGAGCTTTCTCCTCGGGGTCGCAAACTCCTCCTTTAATTTCTCCACGAACTCGTAAGGTATCTTCACAGCCCCGACTGGTACCTCCCTGCCGTGGGCGTCGGATCCGCCAACGATGAGCAGGTCGTATTTCTTCGCCAGCCGTTCAAAATGCCTTGTAGCTGTAGCATCGTGCTTGCTGTGGTAGGCCTCGATAGCCCGCAGCCCCTTGTCCACGAGTTCCGGAAGTACCTCATCGGTCCTTGCGAACACGGGGTGGGCAAGCGCTGATATTCCACCAACCCTCTGGATCATCCTGATCGCCTGGGCTGGCGAGAGGGGGTACTTCTCCACGTAGGCCGGCCCGTCGATCCCTAGGTACTTCTCGAAGGCCTCCTGCACCGTCCTCACGTACCCTCTGTCGAGCAGGACCTGGGCGATGTGGGGCCGCCCGACTGTCCCTCCCGCTATGACGATTATGACGTTGTGGGAGATGTTTATGTTAAGACCCCTCAGCTTTTCAAGGATCCTTTTCGCCCTGTCGACCCTCGCCTCCTGGATGGTGAGGAGTTCTTCTTGGAGCTGTTTATCGTGCCAATCGATGAAGTAGCCCAGGATGTGGAGTTCCCGACCCTCAAACTCAGAGCTCAGCTCTACCCCCGGGATTACCTCGATTCCGTATTTCTTACCAGCCCAGATTGCGGCCTCCATCGCGTTCACGGAGTCGTGGTCGGCGATGGATATCGCGGCGAGGCCAGCCTTATAAGCCTGCTCGACCGCCATATCGGGCGTAAGCCATCCATCGGATGCCTGAGTGTGGATGTGGAGGTCTGCAAACTTCAATTATTCATCCCCTGCTCGAGGGGGGTCTGCGCCTGCCGATAAATGGCTTGTGAAGCTATCCTCCAGATTTATCATCCACATGGAAAATGGGGTTTATAAGATAATCTCGAGCCACGGATAGAACAGGTTTCAACTAGAAGATTAAATGATTTTATCCCCTCCAACTCTGCCCCCACCTCCCTACCCCCTCATCTGGGACTAGCCGGAGCCGCCAAAGGGTAGGCTAGGACACCAAAACTCTCAAGTCGGGAATCCAGAACTTCCCAAAAGTTTTCGGTAATTTTTAAGCCACTCGTGCCCCTTCTCCGTGGTCAAGTAAACGAGGGGCGACCTAACCTTGACCCCTATCAACCCGGCGTTCAAGGCCTCGGTCAGGTACCGCTTGCGCTGGGCGAAATTGATGTTTGCCTTGTACATGATGTGGGTACCCCTTGCCCCGTCCACGGCGGCGGTCAGGATGTCAGCAAATATCTCAACCCTACCCCTACGTCGCCAATCAGGAGTCGTCATCCTCTACCCGTATTTTTGTTGAACCCACGAACATTTAACCCTTCCGCTTAGTTCGACATTTGCCGAATGTGGGATAAGCGTTCAACGAGATTTTTGGGGAAAATAAGGTTTATAAGGGCTTTTTTTAAAAGACGCTTCGATTTAAAGCAACGTTTAAATAGCTGAGGGGTTTAAGAGTTTACCCGCAATAAATGAGGTGAATAAATGGAAAGTAAGAAGTTACTACCAGCGATCGTAGCATTACTGCTAATAGCATCCGTACTATCGATATCGACAACTAGCGTTAGCGCAGCCACGACGGTAAGTATCGATAGGGACTTGGTCAAAGCCAACACCCCAATGGTGCTAACTATAACGGTTACCGCGGGTACATCTGCGATCGACAACGTCAGGATAATCCTAGAAGCTGGCTCGGACTTCGCGCCCCTGAAATCCGTACCGAAGGACAATGTCGTCCGCTGCTACAGCGATAACATCGTGGTCCTGCCAGCAGGTACTGTGGTTGAGTTGCTCGAAAACGAGAACATCCTTCTGCCGGAAAATACCCGTGTGTGGGTAGATAACAATAAGTATCTCTATGTAGACACGAACTTCGATAATACAAGGCTGAAAGAGAACGCCGAGGCAATGGTGAGGCAAGATACCAAGGCCGAGAACATCCCCCTGGGCGACAACATCCAGGTAACGCGGGGGGTCTCGGTTTACCTCGAAAACGACAACAGGCTCCTATTGCTCGCGCCTACGTCAGTGGTACTCGTCAGCGGCAACATTGTGAAGTTGCCCGAGAACACGTTAGTCGGACTTTACGCACGAAACGATAATGGGATTCCGGTTGGCGAGAACGTCGAGGTCACCCGGGACATCACCGTAACCTTGGCGGACAACAGGGTTAGGATGGTTAACTTCCCAGCCAACTCGAAAAACTGGAACCTGACGGGCGAGAATGTTCAGCTCTACGATAACCAAGTTATCGTGCGTGCTGACACAATCGTGCGGCTCGGAAGAACGGTGAGGGTACGCATAGCCGAGAACGAGAACATGATCAGGGAGAAAGACAAACAACTCGATGTGACCCTCGCAACTGTCGAGAACAAGCCACTAAACTGGACGCAGACTACGGGCATTACCGACCCCCTCAGCTCAGTACCAGCTGTGGAGTGGAAGGGCATCGGTGACAACAAGATCCCGGCAGGCGGGAGCCTCGCGTTCCCGTTCGCGCTTACCACACCAAGCTCAACCGAGGATAGGAAGGAGTACAGCATCTGGGTAAGGACGCCGGAAGGTATCGATAATACTATCAAACTGAAGGTCGACGGAAAGGCACCGACCGTTACCGTTACCGCGTCTCCATCATGGGTCAAGGACAACGTAGCGGTAACCATCACGGTTACGGCGAGCGAGTCCCTTTCCAAGCTCGAGAACGTGATGGTGGCCGAGAACAAGGCCCCTGAGAACACCCAGGTTACAATGACATCGACCGACAACATCACTTGGACGGGTACCTACACAACTGGTGACAACTGGCTGCGCGATGGTGAGGCAAAGGTCTACGTGATTGGGTCGCAAGTCGAGGACTTGGTCGGCAATGTGGGCAGTGGCGTCGCCGAGAACAAGTTCACCATAGACAGGTGCAAGCCGCCCACGCCAAACCTTGGGGCCATCACAGGGTTCCCAAGTTATATAGCTGGGAAGGCTGGCACGAACATTGGTACATGGGTCCTTGAGGGCACTGCTAAGGATAATCTCCTCGGCGCAATCGATAACTTGAAGAACGGGACGGTCAGGATCCGCGTTGGCACTGCCACGTATGATGTGCCTGCTGGTGCGACAGGCTACTTCTATAAATCAATAACACTGACCGAAGGAACGCAGGAGGTAGGCATCCGGTGCATCGACCTAGCGGGCAACGTGGGTGATGAGAACGCCGAGAATGTCACCTACGACAAGACGAAGCCCAGCATCAGCATAACTTCGCCGGCAGATGGAGCGCGAATCAAGGACAACACGCCGACGATAACGCTCACGATTACAGACGCTGTCCTTGGTGTGGAGAACAGAGACTTCAACGCGGTTGATAATGGTGGTTACAGCGTGCAACTCCAGTATGAGAATGGTACCCTGATCGATAATCTAGTCAACTCCTTGGCACACGATAACCATGAACTGGGCTTCGAGAACACGATTCCTACAGCGATAGGTTCGTTCACAGCTGGATTGCCTGACAACACCTATCGCATCTACGTGGTGGCTGGCGACAACCTGCAGATGGACAACAAGGTTATCACATTTGTTGTCGACACTCTGGCTCCAAGCCCACCAACTTTGACCGCAACTGCAAGTTCAAACCCATTGGCCCCAGACGTGAAGATGACAACGAGCGTCGCACTTGGAGGCACTTGCGAGGCCGGCGCGACTGTGAAAGTTTGGACCAGCCCTGAACCGTTCACCGTCGAGACAGTTGCGACAAGCGTTGTGGACACGGACGGTGATGGAATATGGTCTGCGAGCATAACGATAAGCCAAGGGGTGACGACGAAGATCTCCGTGAGCCAAGTCGACATAGCTGGTAATGAGAGCGGCAAGCGCCTGTACGGTTATCTGATGGTAGATGCGACTGCACCTACGGTCGTGATAACCTCACCGGCAACTGGCACGAAGACGGACAAGGCGAGCATCACCGTAAGTGGTACGGTTACAAAGGACACCTGGGAAACATGGTCCGATATAACGCTGAAAGTGCAGGTCGGGCTTACGGGCACGACCGTTCCGATATCAGCTGGCGCCTTCAGCGTTGATGTACCACTCGCAGAAGGCACGAACACCATCATCGCAACCGCAACCGACCCAAGGGGTTGGAGCGGCAGCGCCGTCGTCACGGTTGAGCGCACAGTTACACCATGGGGAACCTACGCGATTATCCTGGTGATAGTCGCACTGATCTTGTCTGCGGTCGCTATATTCAAGAAGAGATAAGGGGAAAACGCAATCAATCCCCTTTCTTTTTTGTTTTTACTTTTCTCGTCAGATGGACATTGTGGCGATCATTGTCTGGGAACTAGGTGTATTTGGTGCTATATGGAAACGACGTTTAGAGCACGTAAGGATAGTCGTTCTCGAGCCATTGATCCGAATTGAACTCTGAGCGGTAATATCTATACTTGAACCAGTCGTGATCCGGGTACGCCTCTAGTCCCCACCTAAGCACCTCGGTGTTGACGTTGACCCACTTCCCGTTCTTCTTCACGTAAACCACGCCGAGGAGCCTTCCCCATATGTCGTGATAGGGGTTGTCGGACAAGTTGTCAAGGTCTAAGAAAACCTCGGTCATCAGTGAGCAGAAGTTGTCGCGCACGAAACTCTTTGCCTCCTCCCCCCCTTCATCCGCCAACTCTAGGGCGTCTATCCCTCCCGAGAACCTTACTTTTTGACCGGCCCCGGTGTAAACCCCTGCTGTGGACGGGTTGACCCAGGTCAAAGTGACTTGGATCGTGTCGCCATCCACCGTATAATCGACGGTTCCGGAGGCCTCGTAATTCAGGGGCACGGCGTATGTCTCAAACAAGTGGACCGGGCTAGAGATTACCTCTGAATCGTGCTGTAAAGTAGCTTTGAATTCGTAGCGAGTGCTAGGGCTTAGACTGTCGATGTTCTCGTAGAGCGTCCCGTTTTCCGATATCCCCCGCCAATCGGTGTAATTCCACACATCTGAAGAATCCTTCTTTTTATACCCGAACCTGATTTTTACATCTGACCATTGGTTTTCAACGTCGTATTCGGTCTTAAGGGTTGCATTGGAGGCCGTGATGTAAAGAGCCCCTAAGTTCTTAATTGCGGACGGAGCCCTACCCTTGAGATATAGCACAACAACTCCGGCGCAGACACAGATACCTGCTACAACGAGCACCAGGATTTTTTTGTTTATTGCCCCGGCGTTCAAATCTACCCCTCATGTTTTCAGAGTGTTTGACCTCTGAAGATAATGGTTTCTTCAAATTAAAACCTGGTTGTGGATTCATCTTCGGAGATAATACAGGAAAATAACTATGATACAGACTATTACCACGACGGCCACCGCCACCGGTAGGATCGGTATTCCTCCCTCTTTCGGCTGGGGCTGAACAACCTTCTGAACGGTAAAGTTGTCGATGATCTCGTTGAGGGAATTAACCGCCTTGAATTGAAGTGTACCGTTCTCGTAAATATCCACGAGGGAGAAGTGGTATTCCTCTATCGGTCCAATGGCTGAATACCAGTTCGAGCCCCCATTTAGAGGTGCACCCCACCCACCGCTGACAACGTAGATCGTCCCGTTTTCCGGCGATTCGAAGCTCTCCGACGAAAGACTGTTTTGGTGGTTTAGTAGGTTTATCGGGTGCGACCGCTCGTAGTAGTGCTGGTGGCCGGAAAACATCAGATCCAAATGAAAGTTGTCAAATTCCCGCGTCCACGTGGGCCAAATAACCCATTCATCTAATGTTGGCCTGTGGTCCGCGGCGATCTTCCAGAGATATCCATAGTTTTTATTCAAATCTTGTCCCAACCATTTCACTTGTTCATTCAAACTATCGCTATTCTTATCCCGGATCTCGCTATCTAGAATCGTGATGTGCAGGTCCGGCCCCCAGTTGAGCGAGTAATACGCCTTGCTCCCTGGAGGGACGAACAACATATAATAATTTGAAGCCTGCGTCATCGGTTCATATACAGGCGGTTCTGGGTAGACTATCTCGTGGTTGCCGATCACCGGAATAATCGGGATCAGCCTTCCGCTCTCTGTGCGCGCGTATTTATACCAAGATCCGAGCCAATTGTCCCAAGTATCCGGGAAGTCTTCGAGCGTGTAGCCGAAGATATTGTTTTCCTCGTATTCACCGCTCCATATATAGTCCCCAACGAAGAGTGCGAAGTCCGGGTTGTAGCTCGCCATTAGTTTAGTGACGTCATCCCTGGATTTCGGCCAATCTGGGTGTGGATATTCGGGCCGGGCATCCCACCGCGAGTCCCCACCTACGACAAATCTGATGTCCTTCCTTTCCGCTGGCGCTGTCCTAAAGCTCAATTCCTCGCTCCAGCCGTGGTCTGAGTTACCGCAGATGAAACAGTAGATGGTGTCAGGCTTGAGCCCTGTCAGCTCGACATGGTGGATGTAACCTCGGAACTTCGGGGTTGTCACTCCTCCGCTACCCTCTGCATGAAAGCTATAGGCTCCGGAAACGCCACCATGAGTTTCAGTATCGTAACGGACCTCACTAATGTAATTTTCATCGCTGCGCCAGTTGACATCTATCGTGTGGGCCGTATCCGGTGTGACCAAAGTCAGGTAGACGTAGGTTGGTGGGTCGATTGCAACAACACGCAGGGTGTTCTCCGGTGTCGCCGCCTTTACCGTGCCGACCGAAGTTATGGCAATTGAAACAAATGGGGGTGTAATTAATGACGCTAACAATGATATTGACAGTAATACGCTGCCCCAATGCTCTGTCCTCATTCATTACCCTCCTTCTATCTCCATAAATCCCTTTTTTCAATTCCCCTTTATCTTCGCAAATTTAGCATTCAAATGCGCCTTTTTCTGCCGAAATCCTTATAAAGGTTCAACTTTTCCTTTTAAAAGGTTGGGCCGATGAGAGATTCCAGTTCGACTGTAATTGGAATTTTGACTGCAGCGTTGATGATATTCTCGTTATTCCTACCATCATTTTTTATAAGCCCGGTGAGCGCGCAAGAAGAGGCAGTTTTTATCGTTAAGGGAAAGGGCACGGCTTATAACCGTAATACCCAGGGGATTGGCCCCGAGGTCTATTACACAAGCTCTCCCCCTATAATAATGGCACGGAAGATCGGCTCCGGCGCAGTCGTCGCCGGTGGTATAATCGCCGGGTGCAGAGATGGGAATTGGAACAACCCCGCTAACCCTGATAATCATTTCGACAAGCTCTTCGACGCAATATTCAAGTGGATGAGGCCTGGTCCATCAGGGAACCGGGATAACGTGCTCTGGTACGAGGGTTATGCGGTCTACAACAACACCTCCCGATGCTCGCAACTCGTCGCGGCTCTCAGGAACCTTGGATACTCCGTGACGGGTAACAACACGCAACCGATAACCTCGAGCTTGCTAGCGCCGTACGATATCCTGATCATACCCCAGCTGCAGCTCGGGGATGTGGCTTTGCTGCCGGACAATGACGTCCGAACCATCAAGAGCTTTGTGGAGGGCGGCGGGGGCCTACTTATCATGGAACAGAGCGATTTTCAGGGCCATCAATTCCCCACGATTCAGAACAAGATCCTCAGGAAACTCGGCTTCACCTACGGCTTTCAAGATGACCAAGTGGAGGACAACGTGAATCACTGGGGAGGGGAAGGTCCTGAAAATTATTTCAGGGTGATTGTTGATGTGGACCTCACGACCGAGATCGGTGCGGCTTACCAAGCGGCAACTGGAAAGACGGAGATCGGTTTATACAGCGTATGTTCGCTCGGGGTGCTGCCGCCTCTACCCCCAATTGCCTTGGAATGTCCAGCCGGTGGAAAGATAGGAGATCCTGGAGATACCCTGACTTTTGAGGTGACGGTAAAAAATACTGGGGACAAGCCCGACACTTACACCGTCACCGCCGAGGACACGCTCGGATGGTCGCCTTCTATTTCCGAAACCGGGTTCAGCCTTGGGGTCGATGAAAGCAAACAGGTCGAGGTAGAAGTAACTATTCCCCCAGTTCTGGAGAAGAAAGCTTGCGATGAAATACTCGTGAAGGCGGTGGGAGTTTTGGGGGGTGAGGATAATACCATTCTGAGAGCTTCGGCACGTGTGCCAAAGGAGAATACTGATTATCCAAAACGTCAACTTATTCCGGGGGAGGATTACTACTGGTTCAGCGTCTGTACCCTTCGCGTCGAGTTACCAGCTGTGCCCATCATGTGCGGCACGGAGACGGGCCAAAGTATGGAACTGACGCCGAGGGAGCCTTGGCCGATGATTTACGACGTTGGAGAATATCCTCCGATGGGGGCTGCCGAGTTTGTTGGTGAGGGCCGCATAATAGCTCATAGCGGTCTCGGCATCTTTCGTAGCTTGCCTGTGAATCAGTGGGATGACGCAAGATTGGCGGGCAAGAAACTCGCGCCGCTCATGGTTCAGTGGCTCATAGACTGGGAAAACCCAGCGGGTCACAAGTTCCTGTTTTACTGGAGCTTAGGGGCCTTCCACAGCGCCGAAAGGTTGTACGGATGGCTCAACATGGTGGAAAACGAACTCGGATTCGAACTCGATACCCAAGAAGGAGGGACGATAACTCCCGAGCTGCTCGCGGATTACGACGTGCTTTTCATCTCCGGCCTCGAGCTACCTCTTCTCCCCGGCGAGAGGCAGGCCATTGCGGATTGGGTGAAGAACGGAGGGGGATTGCTTCTGATGGAGCAGGCTGACTATCAAAAAGAATCTAACCCCTGGAACACAAATGAGGTCTTGGAGACCCTCGGATGTCACATGAGGTTCAACGACGATGAGATATATGACAACGTTTGCTGGACCAAAGACGGCCCCTGGTTCCCACAGTGTTACCTCCTCGATGTAAGGGAGGTGAATCCCGAGTTCGACATGTGGTTCCCGGCGTACGCTTTCACCGCAGGTATGCCCCTAGAGAGCGTGACGGCAAACGACGTACCAGTGCTCTTTCCGTTTACGATAACTAACACTGGGACTAGGGATTCATCCTATGATATCGAAGTTCAAGAAACTTCTAGCACCCTCCTAGGTTGGGATGTTAGATGGTGGCCAACGGAAGTTGGCATTGCGTCTGGCGAAAATATCGAAGGTTACATAATAGTAACTGTTCCAAAAATAGAAGCCGGATTGAAAAGGATGACGCTAAGTTTAACAGTTACCGACAAAATGCAAACTTTTCTGACGAGGTCCATTAGCTTTGCAATTCTGGGGGAAAATAGGCCGATAGCCGCGGCGAAGTTTGAGAATGGGCAGAGCGTCTCTACCGTTCGCTTGGGAAATGTCACAATTATGGATCTTGGGTACAGTGGAGGCGGAGCTTGGACCTATGTAGTCAAGACCAAGGGTGGCGAGCTTAAGGTTGTGCCCGAGGCAGAGCTTAGCGGCGGGGAGGGGCCGGAAGGACAAGGATTTCCACTTTGGATAATTGCTGCTGCAATCGTCGTTATCGTCGTCGTGGTTGTGGCGGTGTACTTTGTAATGCTAAAGAAGAAGTAGTTACGCAGAGGAGCAACACGATAATCATAAAAACGATTTAAAAGGAGAAAAGAAAAAATAATAATGACGAAAAATTGATGTATGCAAACTCGGAGGCATGGAATGGACCAAAAGGGATTAACTCCATTGATTACCGTGGCAATAATCGTCGTCGTTGCGATCGCAGTAGGATATGTTTTAATTTCTAGAGGAGGGGGGCCATCAGAGAATGAGAATAAGGGTATGTGGCTAAGGATGATTCAATCCGCGGACGCTAACTCTCTGGATGTCCACCGCACGAAGATGGATCAGGCGATGCAGGTTATAGCCCTCGCACAGGATACCCTCATGACCTTCGATGAGAACATGAACTATATCCCCTTGCTGGCGGAAAGCTGGGAGGTCGGAGAGAATGGACTCTACATAGACTGGTACCTAAGGAAGGACGTGAAGTTCCAATGCGGGGAACCCTTCGACGCCGATGCTGTGGTGTATAGCATTAGGAGGGCTGCATCACCATGGTCTGCTCAGTCGGATACTGTAAGAAACATCTTGGATGCGGAGGTGCTCGACGAGTATACCGTAAGGGTACACCTGAAGCAATGGGATAGATGGCTCTACGATTGGTTCGCCCAGACTTCGAGTTCAATAGTTTGCCCTGTGTGCGGCGAGGATCCGGCATACGGCGTGAGCAAGTTCTGCGGGACAGGCCCATTCAAAGTCAAAGAATGGGTGCGGGATACGAGAACCACTTTGGTGAGGAATGACGACTACAAGTGGGGGCCCGAGATATATCAAAATAGAGGCCCCGCGCATCTTAGTGGAATAACCATTGAAATCGATGCAAACAGTCTCACCGCGGAGGAGAAATTTTTTAGGGGCGATGTAGACTTGATGATAGGTATGGTTCCCCGCCCCGCGTTGATAGAAAGGATAAAAACAGATCCAAACGTTGTTCATAATTTCATTTATCCGCGATCGTCCATGGCTTGGATTGGCTTCAACGTCAGCACGCTCTCCCCGGAGATTCAGCAGGGCCTGAAGTCTGGTCGCCCCATTCCCTCAGGTCACCCGGAGTCCCCGGTCAACGATGACCGTCCATGGCTAGAGGTCGATGGCAAAATGACTCCAGATAATGCTAATAGAGGTCTGCTGGTAAGGCGGGCACTCTTATACGCCACCGACCATGAGAACCTGCTCCTGTTGGCATGGGAGAATTTGGGTAAGGTAGCGTACGGCCCGCTCACGAGCCTGATGTGGGGCTACGATCCTTCGGTTGAGGACATGTATCCTTATGACCCTGAGATGGCTAAGAGCTTACTCGCTCAGGCTGGCTACCCTGGAGGAAGCCCCACAAATTTCGTTCTTCATCTCACGCTCCTCACCACAAATTACGAACCCTACGTTAAAGAAGGTGAGACGTTGAAGCAACAGTGGAAGCAGGTCGGGGTAGATCTCGAGGTTTCAGTTCGAGCCTTCGACGATATCGAGTCCATAATTGCTAGGTGTGAGCACGACCTAGTTGTAGGGGGTTATACTTGGCCCAATGCTGATATGCTCTGGTGGTACTGGCATACAATTCGGGTGCCCCCGAGCCCCAACAGATATTGGTGGGGCAATGCATATACCGATGAAGTGATAGATAACACGTTTTCATATTCCGACGCTGTGGCTTTTAAGGCCATACAGGAGTGCCAAAGGCTGATCATGGAGGATGCGTGTTATCTGCCAATAGTCGAGCGACCGTTCCTCATGCCCATGAGAGTCGATGTCAAAGGCCTTACGGTGCATCCTATGAGCAATTTCATCTGGAAGCACCT